>Ga0233425_10004681_pt1 | contig 22633 bp, 14 predicted proteins | sample Watercolumn_Towu_2_FD_181712 | JGI IMG/M metagenome (GOLD analysis project Ga0233425, IMG submission 181712) | Freshwater microbial communities from Lake Towuti, South Sulawesi, Indonesia - Watercolumn_Towuti2014_140_MG | ecosystem: Environmental > Aquatic > Freshwater > Lake | place... | reverse complement strand
CACGCTAAGTGCATCGGGAGCTAATACCTATACCTGGAGTCCAACGGCATCCATCACCACCGGAAGTCTGGTGACAGTAAGCCCGCTTGCCACCACTATTTATACCGTGACAGGAGCTATCAATTCCTGTACAGCAGCAGCCACAACCACAGTCAATGTGATCGCGAATCCTACGCTGGCTGTTGTTGCCAATACGACCCTCTGTGCGGGCACCAGTGCAAACCTGACGGTAAGCGGCGCCTCCACCTACACCTGGAGCCCGGCTACGGGGCTCAGCGCAACGACAGGAAGTGTCGTGACGGCTTCGCCTGCGGCCACGCAGGTATATACCATCAACGGGACGTTAAATACCTGTACGGCGGTCGCATCCACGACCGTTACAGTCATTCCACGTCCTGTCCTGGTCATGGGACCTGATGCCGCCATCTGCTCCGGCACATCGGCTACGATCTCCGCCTCCGGTGCTACTACTTACAGCTGGTCGCCTTCTACGGGCCTTTCGTCAACTACCGGCGGAACAGTGACTGCCTCACCGGGATCGTCTACCGGCTATACGGTAACGGGTACAACATCCGGCTGCAGCTCTACCGGAAGCCTTGCGGTGAACGTAACGCCTACGCCCACACTTAATGTTACTGCCAGCCCGTCTTCGATGTGCAGGGGATTAAGCTCTTCCCTGTCCGTATCGGGTGCTTCTAATTATACCTGGTCGCCAAGCGGCGCCTTGAGCGATATCAACCTTCCGACGACGACGGCCAGCCCGGTGCAAACCACCACCTATACGGTGATCGGGGCTAATGGTCTGTGTACTTCCTCTGCTACTGTCGAGCTCGTGGTGATCCAGACGGCAACCGTTCAGGCCAGCAAGTTTGGAGATGTGTGCTTTGGAGAAAGCACAACGATAGAGGCCATTGGTGGTACTACCTATAGCTGGCTTCCTGTCACTGGCCTGTCGCATGCCAACGCTGCCAGCACCGATGCGGGGCCTCTGGTGACTACGGTTTATACGGTCACGGCGAGCGGCCCGGGCTTATGCCCTTCGACATCCACCGTGGAGGTAAAGGTAAATCCGTTGCCACATGTGTATGCCGGCAGGGACACGACCATTAATATTGATGAAACGATCACGCTTACCGGAACGGGAGATGTGGAGGTCGGTTTCTTGTCGCCAACATCGACGCCTTTGACCTGTAATTTCTGCAACGCGATCACCGTGAACCCGCAGGAGCCGACCTGTTACGTGCTGAAAGGCGAAAATGGCTACGGCTGCGTGGATTACGATACGGTGTGTGTGTATGTCACCAAAGATTTCAATGTGTATATCCCGAATGCTTTTACGCCGAACGAAGACGGCTATAATGATGTGTTCATTCCTGTGGGCTATGGCATCAACGAGATCCGCCTGACCGTCTTCGACCGCTGGGGTGCGCAGATCTTTACAAGCAACGAGACCAGCATCGGCTGGGATGGCTCGCATAAGGGAAAACAGTGTGAGCAGGGTGTATACGTATATAAGGCAGAGGTTAAAACCATGGCGGGGCATACGGTACAGTACGTCGGCCATGTGACACTCTTACCAAAATCCGTCACGAAGTAAGCGCATTCAATAGAACATGAAAAAGGCTGGTAATCTATACCAGCCTTTTTTAATTTCAGAAGGATCGGACTTAGCTGATCCTGACCTCTTTCTTTTCTTTCAGGAGCTCCAGGATCTCCAGCCGGATCTGTTTTGCGGAGAAACCGCACTCTTCATACAGCTCGCTTTGCTCGCCATGCTCGATGAACTGGTCCGGGATCCCGAGGCGTTTTACCTGGGCGCTGTAGCCATGATCGGCCATGAACTCCAGCACGGCGCTTCCCACGCCGCCTACGATCGCACCGTCCTCGACGGTGATGATCTTCTTATAGCGGCTGAAGACCTCGTGCAGCATGGCTTCGTCGATAGGCTTGGCAAAACGAAGGTCGTAATGTGCTGCCTGGATACCTTCCGCTTCGAGCTCTTTGATCGCCGTTGCCGCAAAATTTCCCGGATGTCCCAGGGAAAGGATAGCCACGTCTTTTCCATCTTTCAGCTTACGGCCTTTGCCTATTTCCAGCTTTTTGAAAGGGGTCTTCCAGTCTACCATCACGCCGTTCCCTCTCGGGTAGCGGATGCTGAAAGGGCCGGTCGTGTCTTCGTGCTGGGCGGTATACATCAGGTTGCGCAATTCCTCTTCGTTCATCGGTGCGCTCACGATCATATTCGGGATGCAGCGGAAGTACGGAATGTCGAAGGCGCCGTGGTGTGTCGGGCCATCCGCTCCGGCTAATCCGCCGCGGTCGAGGCATAGCACCACCTTTAGGTTCTGGAGAGCGACATCGTGCACCACCTGGTCGTAGGCGCGTTGCATAAAGGATGAATAAATATTGCAGAAAGGAACGAGCCCTTGCGTGGCAAGGCCGGCGCTGAAGGTTACGGCATGCTGCTCGGCGATGCCCACGTCGAAAGCCCTGTCGGGCATGGCTTTCATCATAATGTTCAAAGAGCAGCCCGAAGGCATGGCCGGTGTGATGCCCATGATCTTTGGGTTCTGCTCGGCCAGCTCCACAATGGTATGGCCGAATACGTCCTGGTATTTGGGTGGCTGCGGTTCTTTGGGAACCACTTTAATGATCTCGCCTGTGTCTTTATTGAAAAGGCCCGGCGCATGCCAGATGGTGGGGTTGCCGGCTTCGCTGAACTGGTAGCCTTTGCCTTTCTGGGTGAGCACGTGTAATAATTTCGGGCCCGGAATGTCTTTCAGGTCCTGCATGATCTTTGCGAGGCGCACCACGTCGTGCCCGTCGACAGGGCCGAAATAGCGGAACTTGAGCGACTCGAACAGGTTGCTTTGTTTCAGCAGGCTGGTCTTCACGGCATTTTCGATCTTCGAGGCGATCTCCTGCGCGTTGGGACCGAATTTGCTGATCTTACCGAGCAGTTCCCATACCTTGTCCTTCGCTTTGTTGTAGGTATGGGACGTGGTAATGTCCGTTAAGTATTCTTTCAGGGCGCCGACGTTGGGGTCGATGCTCATGCAGTTATCGTTCAGGATCACCAGCAGGTTGGCGTTTTCCACGCCCGCATGGTTGAGGGCTTCGAAAGCCATGCCGGCTGTCATGGAGCCATCGCCGATCACGGCAATGTGCTGCCTGTCGTTTTGTTTTTTGTAGCGGGAAGCAACGGCCATGCCCAGGGCGCCACCGATTGAGGTGGAGGAGTGTCCTACACCAAAGGTATCGTATTCGCTTTCGGAGCGTTTCGGAAAGCCGCTGATGCCTTTGTAAATCCGGTTGGTATGGAAAATATCGCGGCGGCCGGTAATGATCTTGTGCCCGTATGCCTGGTGGCCTACGTCCCATACCAGTTGATCGTAAGGTGTATTGAAGACGTAGTGAAGGGCGGTCGTCAGCTCCACCACTCCGAGGGAGGCCCCGAAATGCCCGCCTTTGGTAGAAACGATGTCGATGATGTACTGGCGGAGCTCTTTGCAGAATTGCTCCAGCTGGTCTTCCTTCAGAAGCTTTAAGTCGGCGGGAGAGTTTACTTTGGCGAGTAGCTCGCCTGGTATGACGCCTGAACCTTTAATGATTTCCATGAATTGGTTTTACAATGTTTCAGGGAACCATTGCCAAGCTCCGGTTCCACATACAAAGATACACTATTTTACGATTCTCAAAAACGATCTTCAGGCCTGTATTATTGCAGGTTATAGGTTAACAAACGTTAATAGCGGATTTTTGGCCTGTAAAATTCCTATAGCTGGCTTAAAACCTTTACTTTAGGACAGCGGTTTATGAATTTTTCATCGTATAATTTTGCAAGCATTACCCTGTTCGTCAGCCAGGCCAGGAGAATCCCATCCGGGAACGAGGGAGAGTTTAACGCGGCCCTGAGGAACATGATCGATATCCGGTCGAGGGACGGGGAGTTTAAAAAGCAGCTGACAGAATTCGTGTTCCTGATGATGGAGCAGGCTTTCTTTGTGAATGCCTTTACGGATTACGGGATCCAGTCGAGCCGCGAGTTTTTTGCGGAAGCCTATAGCAGGATCAAGCATAAGATCCTGCCGCCGAACCTGCCCGATAACGAGCTGAGTCATTTCATCGTTTTTTTGTTTCCTAAGAAAAGCGATGCCGAATGGCTGGAGAAAATGGATATGGCCAACTGGGCCAGCCTGCTGAGCCTGATCGACGCTGAGCGGATGCAATCGCATGCAGGGAAGATCTCGCAGCAGGTGTATAACGCGATCATCATCCTTTGCCACCGCCTGACGGCGATCGGCATCGATCCTTACCTGGTGCGCAAGATGCCGGAGATCGATGACAACAATTCACCTTTTTTCTACCTGAACCGGCAGGTGGGGCTGTTCGTGAAAAAGCACCTGGATGATGCCTCGCTGCAGCTCGACCAGGAGGAGCTGATGGATGTGGTGAATACCATCGACCGCTGCGAGCAGATATTTAAGGACATCGAAAACCAGAAAGACAGACTGGGCACCAGCCTTCACCTGACCTTTCTGCTGAAGCGCGCCCAGCAGCACATCGACCGGATCAGGCTCCTGCTGCGGCTTTTCCTCACCCGGCAGCACAGCAATAAGGTTACTGTCGTTTCAAGGCTGGTAAAGGAGCTTGTGAAGGGAGAGCATACGAAGAACAGCGTGCGGAAATTTTTCAGGGAGAATACGAGCCTGCTCGCTTCCCGCATCGTGAGCCACACCTCGGAAAAGGGCGAGAGCTATATCGGCTTTTCGAAGAAGGATAATTTTAAATTGTTCAAGTCGGCGATGGGCGGCGGCCTGGTGGTGGTGTTCCTGGTGTATATCAAATACCTGATCCACCGTTTGCATTTATCCCTGTTCTTTGAAGGGTTTTTATTCGGTCTGAATTACGGCATCGGCTTCGTGCTGATGCACCTGTGGCATTATACGCTCGCTACCAAGCAGCCGGCGATGACGGCCTCCTACATTGCCGGGAATATCGGTAATGAGCATGCAGAGGTAAAGCCCTGGCAGATCTTCAAGCAGATCATCCGCAGTCAGTTCGTGAGCCTGTTCGGAAACCTGGTGATCGTGCTGCCTTTGTGCTTTCTGTCGGAGTGGCTTATGAAACAGTACCTTCACGTTTCGGTGTTCACGTCTTTGCAGGCCAATGTGCAGATGTACCAGAACCATCCGTTCTACAGCGGCTCGCTGGTGTTTGCGGCCATAGCCGGCGTCTTCCTGGCCCTGTCGGGTGTGATCATCGGCTATATCGACAATAAGGTGGTGTATTCCGAAGTGGCGCAGCGCATCATCAAGCATCCGAAGTTCGATCCGCAATACCGGCTGGGTAAGCGCCGCAAGCTGGCGGCTTTCGTGGAGAAGAATGCGGGGGCCATCATCGGCAATTTATTCCTGGGCTTTGCTTTGGGCATGGCGGGCAATATCGGTGAGTTCATCGGGGTTCCTTTCGACATCCGCCACGTCACGATTTCTTCGGGAAATTTTGCCATCGCCCTTGGCAGCGGCTATGTGTCGGGCCGGTCCTTTATTCTGACAGTGTTTGCCGGAGTGTTTATGATCGGGATCATCAATATTGCCTCGAGCTTCCTGATCTCATTCGCCCTGGCCTGCCGCTCGCGCAACCTTTCCCTGAAGCAGTCGCTGAAAATCCTGGTGGGATTGTCGAAGTAGGTTTTATTTGAATAGGGTCAAGACGCTTCCCGACTGTGCCCCGAAATGGTAACTATCGTTGACTTCGAGAGCCTCAGTCAACGAATTAAAGTAATCACATTTGATGAGATCAGGTGGTTGTCATCAAACAAACATGATCTCCTTTTCTTTCCTCTCCGTCATTCTTCCTACTTTGGCAAAGAACTGAGCGTTTTTTTTGAGGAACTCATCCATGGCCACTTCATAATGCTCATCCACACTGATAAGCAATCCGCCGGAGGTCTGAGGGTCGCAATAGATCATGAAATCGAGGTCGGCCATGCCTGCCGTGCGGTGAGCCTGTGCATTGAAATTGCGGGTGGTGTTGTCGGGGAACACAAACTGCGCCATATAATCCCTGACGCCTGCCATGACAGGAATGTTTTCTTTTTCGATCACTGCCGATAAATGGTTCCCTTCCAGCATTTCCAGCAGGTGGCCGGCAAAGCCGAAGCCGGTGATGTCCGTCATGGCATGTACAAAGCCGAGCTGCCCGGCCTTTTCGCCAATACTGTTGAGGGCGGAAGCGGTGTCGAGGAGCACAGGATAATCTTCCGGCTTAAGGAGCCCCCGCTTCAGGGCGGCACTCAGAATGCCCGTTCCAAGAGGTTTGGTGAGGTAGAGGAGATCGTTCTCCCTGATCGTGTTATTCTTCTTCAGATTTTCTTTCCGGATCTGGCCCGTGACGGCAAGCCCGAACAAGGGCTCCTGGGTGTCCACGCTGTGGCCACCGGCCAGAGGGATACCAGCCGCGTTGCAGATCTCCTGCGCGCCCCTGATCACTTCCCTGGCCGCCTCCACCGGAATTTTATCCACGGGCCATCCCAGGATGGCCACGGCCATCAGGGGTTTCCCGCCCATGGCATACACATCGCTGATGGCATTGCAGGCGGAAATTTTTCCGAAGTCGGAAGGCTTATCGACAATGGGCGTGAAAAAGTCGGTGGTGCTGATGATGCAATCGCCGTTGTGAAGCTCGAAGACGGCCGCATCGTCTTTGGTCTCGTTTCCCACCAGCAGCTGGCCAAAGCTCATGGCCTGCCCGGTTCCTTTCAGGATCTCCTCCAGTACGGACGGCGCTATTTTGCAGCCGCAGCCCGACGCTTTGCTGTATTGTGTGAGTTTATAATCCATGTCAGTGTAAAGATGAAATGATCTGTTGTACTTTTTGAGCATTGACGAGCACATCCATTGTATCCGAAACCAGGGGAATAACGGGTTGCTGCTTTTGGCTGTAGGTATAGCCATACACCTTGTCATAATACTGCAGGGTAAGCCGGGCAGTATCGTGCAGGTTGCCTTCATCCAGGTAGCGAAGGCATTCCCTGGTGTTGAGCGGGCCGAGCTGCTGGGCGATCTTCAGCACGCAGGACTTCAGAGCCTCCACGTCGGCGGTGGCATAGTCCTTCACCAGGTTCCCGATCCGCAATTCAAACGGGATCTCGAGCTTAATAATCGTGGCCTGTTTCATCTGCAGCCAGAGCGCGTGGGGGATCTTGTTGAAGCCGATGCTCTTTGATTCGTCCTCCAGGATAACCGGCTTTGCCACATCCTGCGCCACAAAGGCCTGGTACAGGCTGTGCTCGAAATTCTGCTGCGTAGGCTGCCGTTCTTCATTAATAGCGCCAAAGGCCGAGCCTTTGTGGTTGGCGAGCCTTTCGAGGTCGATGGTTTGCACGCCGCTTTGCGCCAGCTGTTTGATAATGTCCGTTTTTCCGCTGCCGGTATGTCCGCCCAGCAGGATCAGCTGTTGCGGCTTCGTAAAATAGCTGAGGACGTGGTTGCGGTAGCTTTTGTAGCCGCCTTTCAGGATTTTCGCCTGGAGCCCGGAGGTATTCATCAGCCAGGCAAAGCTATTGCTGCGCATGCCTCCACGGAAGCAATACACAAATACCTGTTTGTTCCTGGAAAGCTGCCGCACCTGGTTCACAAAACCTACCATTTTGGGCGACACGATCTCGAGCCCGCGGGTGACGGCAGTATCCTTGCCCTGCTGCTTGAAGAGGGTTCCTATTTCGGCGCGCTCGATGTCCTCAAACAAAGGAATATTTACCGCGCCCGGCAGGTGGCCTTTGTTGAATTCCACCGGCGCCCGCACGTCCACAACCAGCTCCTGCCTGCTCTGGCTCAAAAAATCGTCTATGGGTAATGCCGCTGCCGTCATCAGGGCGAAGCTACAGTTTATTTTGAGATTGCCGGAGAGCAATGGCATTATTATTTAAAGGCATTAACTTAATAGCAAACTTATGAATAGGATTTTGGGCGTGCCCGCAAAAGAGGCGGCGGCGGATTTCCAGAGCAATCCTTCGCGCGGTTTAGTATAACGTATGAGTTTAACCTAATGGGACTTGAATGCCTGTGCCAGGGACGGAGCCATCTGTCTGAGCTCCTTTGTTTTGTTCCCCGCGGAGGAGCCTTAACGGCAGATACAAAGGGACAAAACAAAGAGCGAGTGGCGAGGGCCCGCCCGGGCACCCAATTATAACGCCCTATTTGCCAGAAGCATAGGCCGTTGAGGGTTTTAATTTAAATACCGGTAAACCGTTACAGGCGAATGGCATTTGGCCGCGGACTGAAGTGTTTTTTTCGCCAAATCCAGTTATAAAAGCTGTATTGTTAAAATCTTGTTAATTGAAAGAGCCGATAGGAACGCAATATTTTGGATTTTGTAACTTAAATTGTATAATATTGTAATAATGAAACTATCCAGACTCTTCACCGTTATTGTTTTATTGCTTTGTTTTGGAGCTGGAAATGTGGCTATGGCCCAGGTAAAGGGCGGCAGAAAAAGAGAGCACCGTAACCAGAGAAGTGGGGGCGGGCTGTTCCATTTCAGAAAAAGCACCGGCCATGCCGATGCCTTTGCCAAAGGCGGCCAGAAACGCAGCCTTTTTGCACGGATCTTCAAAGGAAATAAAAGCGGAAGTGCCTGGGTGTATAAGAAGACCAAGCCGGGTATCAAGCAGAACAAGGAGCAGCCCAAGCTGTTCACCCGAAACCGTACGAAGGCCAAGCGCTACAGGGACGGTATTCTGGCGAGGCAGAACCACCAGCGAAGTGCCCGCCGTGTGAGAGGAAACAGCAGTTTCAGCAAATCCAAGCGCTAATGTGAACTAAAAACGATATTTAATCCCGGGTGAATAGCCGGGATTTTTTATTTTTGCGGCACACAAACATCAAAGGCCCTGCTGCCGGCAGGAATTATAGCATATGAACATATTAGTTTTAGGATCGGGTGGAAGGGAACATGCCTTCGCCTGGAAACTGGCCAAAAGCAAGCAGCTCGAGAACCTCTACATTGCCCCGGGCAATGCCGGGACGGCGCAGTGCGGCACCAATGTGAAGATACAGGCCACCGATTTTGAGGCGGTGAAGAACCTGGTGTGGGAAAAGAGCATCGACCTGGTGCTGGTGGGGCCGGAAGATCCGCTGGTGCAGGGCATTCACGATTATTTCCTGAACGACGAGGTGCTGAAGGAGATCCCGGTGATCGGCCCGAAAAAGGACGGCGCACAGCTGGAAGGCAGCAAGGATTTCAGCAAGCAGTTCATGCTCAGGCATGGTGTGCCGACGGCAGGCTACAAGAGCTTTACGAAAGAGAATATGTCGGAAGCGGCGGCTTTCATCGATGGGCTGACGCCTCCTTATGTGCTGAAGGCCGATGGCCTGGCGGCCGGCAAAGGTGTGCTCATCATCGACGACAAGGAGGAGGCGAAGCGCGAGCTGGAAAACATGATCCTCAATGCCAAGTTCGGGAAAGCCGGGAATACGGTTGTGATCGAAGAGTTTCTGAAAGGCATCGAGCTTTCGGTATTTGTGCTCACCGACGGAAAGTCCTATAAACTGCTGCCTGCAGCCAAAGATTACAAGCGCATCGGCGTGGGCGATACGGGCCTGAATACCGGCGGCATGGGAGCCGTAAGCCCGGTTCCCTTTGCCGATGAGGCCTTTATCAAAAAGGTGGAGGAGCAGATCGTGAAGCCGACCATTAATGGTTTGTTGAAGGACGGTATCGACTACCGCGGCTTTATTTTTATAGGCCTGATGAACTGCGATGGTGAGCCTAAGGTGATCGAGTACAATTGCCGCATGGGCGATCCTGAGACGGAGGTGGTGATCCCGCGCATCGAATCGGATCTGCTGGACCTCCTGCAGGGCGTGGCTACGCAGACGCTTCACGAAAAAGAGTACAGCGTGACGCCGGATGTCGCCACCACCGTAGTATTGGTGTCGGGTGGTTACCCGGAAGATTACGAAAAGCATAAGGTGGTTTCGGGGCTCGACGGAATCCACAACAGCCAGGTGTTTCATTCGGGGACGTCTCTGGATGACAAGGGGCAGGTGCTTACCAACGGTGGGCGGGTGTTTGCCGTGACATCCTTCGGGAAAACGATCTCCGAGGCGGTGGGCAAAAGCTTTGAAGCTGCGGAGCAGATCTCCTATGATAAAAAATATTACCGCTCCGATATCGGGAAAGACCTGATCGACTGGAAGGGCTAGTTTGCTTATGGAACGCGGATGACGCGGATCCGGCGGATGGGCACGGATTTTTATATTCGAACAATACAGATGTTAAGCCCCTAAGGGGACTGAAAAAATGTGGTTATCGGTTCATGCAAAAATCTGTTCTGAATCCGCGTCATCTGCAAAATCTGCGGGCCATTACCTTGAAATATGTTCTAATCCGCGTTCTATTCCTCTTAATTATTCTGCCTGCGGATCTTAATGGCTTCGGCAAAGCTGATGGAGTGGATCTTGGAATCTAGCCAGGCGTAGAAGTTGAAAAATTCCAGGGCGTTTTTTTCGTATTTGTCCTTGAACACCTGCTGCAGCTCTTCCTTGAACTTCACATAAGTTTCCTTTTGCTTGCTGTCGCGTTTGGAGAGCGCGATCTTTTTGAAATAATCGAGGAACACCGACTCGAAGCGGTACTGCTTTTTCTGGTTGTTGAAGAAGCGGACGCTTGATTTATAGATGTAGGCGAGCAGGTCGTCGTTGCCCAGCTCGAAATGCACGATGAGGTTGATGAGCTTGGCAATGCGGATGGTGTCCTGCCTCAGGTCGTCGTAATTGGTGTTGATGATCTTGTTGAGCCATACGAGCGCTTTGTTGTACTCACCCACGCCGAAGTAGATCATGCTGATGATGTGGTAGATCTTCACCAGCTCCTCGTTGTTGATCTTCGTCTCGTATTTGTCGAGGCCCTTGATGATGTAAGGGATGATGTTCTTGGCCTTGTCGTGCTGCCCGATGAAGGCATAGAGCGTGATCTCGGCAATGTAGGATTGGATGAAGATCGCGATCTGAAGGTCGATGGCATTGAAATACTTGTTCAGCGAAAGCGACTTGAGCTTGTCGATGAGCTTAAAGCCGTCGTTGTATTGCTTCTTGATGGCGAAATGGCGCACGAGGAAGCCATGCGTCATGATGTAGTAGTCCGGCATCTCGGAAATGATCTCCGGGCGGTTCTCCATCAGGATGATCAGCTCCGTGAAGGCCTTGTAAGCCTCGTCGGTTTCGGTGATGAGCCTGTTGCACAGGCCGATGATATAGAGGTAGATGATGCGGGATTTGTAGGTGAGCTGCCCGGTGGTTGCCGCGATCTGCTTGGTAGCCTTGATCACCTCGCTGATCTCTTTCACATCTTCCTTGCTGCGGGCGATCATCATGCGCGACGAGACATTGTTGAGCTTGGCCAGCTGCACCTCGTAAGCCGAAAAGTTCTCGATCTTGTTGAAGACATCGTTCTCCTCCTCGATGAGCTCCTTCAGCGTCCGGTAGTTGATGTCGCCGAAATGCGCTTCCATGTCAATGAGCACTTTTTCCAGCTCGATGATCTCGAGCAGGCTGTAGAAGAGCTCGAAGTCATGCGCCTTTTTCTTGATAATGCTCAGCTGCTTGCGCGATTGCTTGTAGAGCGATTTGTTGAACAGGAGCTGAATATTCTTAATGTCTTCGTCGATCTTGGCGCTGGTAACGGTTTCGTAGCGGTGAAAGCGAAGGCTTTTCAGGATGTGGTGAAGGAGCTGGTTTTTTTCGGAGGCGAAGTGCTGAACAAAGATCTCCTTTTTGAAATGATCCTTGACGGCCTCTTCGTCGTAAGCCTCCTGGTTCTGGATATAATTGAAAAGCTTGATGTAGTTCTTGTCGCCGGCCTGCAGGGAAGAGAGCAGCGTGAACTTCTTCTCCTCTTCCGGCGATAAGGATTTGATCAGGTCGAACAGTTGATTGGTTGGTTTCATACGCGCTATCCTTAATTTTTCCAGGCTTCTAAAAATTTGCCCTGCATGATCACATTCATCGGCAATCCTTTGATCTTGGATTCGAGGTACGTTTCGATGTCGAAATAGAAGCTCACATTTCGCTCGTGCGGATCTTTCATGAGCTCATCCACCTCTTTTTTGAAATCCAGGAAGACCTCTTTTTCATTGCCTTTTCCGCCCAGCTTCAGCTCCGATAGTTTTTCGATATAGGTGAGGATCAGCCTTTCTGTTTTGAACAGCGAGGTCTGCGTTTTGTAGTATTCCTTCAGCGAGGCGATGATATAGGTGAGCTGCCTGAAGTTATTGAGCTCGTAGTTGAGGCCGATGTTGATGATCCTGGCAAAGGATTGCAGGTCCTGGCGCAGGAGCTTATCGCCTTCCGACAGCACGCGCGTGATGTATTTGAAGGCCGTTTCGAAATTTCCGGCATAGGTGTACATGATGGCAATGTTGTAGTAGAAGATCAGCACCTCCTCCTTGTTGATCTTGCCGCGGAAATCCTGCAGGCCTTTTTCGATGGCGGACACGATCTTCCTGGCCTCATCGAACCTTCCGCTGTCGGTGTAGGTGATCAGCTCGGCATTGTAGGTAGACGTGAAGATCTTAAGCTGCAGATCCGTCGTATTAAAGGCCTTCAGGTTCATCTTGCTGCGAAGCTGCGCGATGTATTCGTGGCAGGACCTGAACTTCTTGTCTTCGTACGCAATGCTGATAAGGTTATTGATGGCGGTGAGGTAGCGCTTCGGCATCTCCTCGATCATCTCCGGATGCTTGTTCATCAGGTCGAGGATGAGGTGGCACTCCTTGTTACGGTTGGCGTTGTCCTGCTTTTTGGCGAAGAGCAGCAGGCGGCAGTTGTGGTAAATGATGAGCGCCTTCGTGCACTTGATCTCGTTCGTATTTTTCAGAAGAGGGGAGTTCAGGTATTCCTCCACCTTTTGCAGGTCCTTGTTGGTTTTGGCCTTGGTGCTTTCCCGGGCCATGAGGTTGACGGTGGAAAACAGGATGGAGTATTCGCCCAGGTTCCTGGCTTTTTCAATCACATCGCGGCTCTCCTTTACCAGGTTCTCGAGGGTGTTGTTCTTGATGTTGAACTGCGTTTCGATGGTGATCAGTAATTTCTCGAGGCTGATGAGCTCCAGGATAAAGTGGAAGCGCTCGAAGCGGTAAGCCTCCTGCTTCTGCTTGTTGAGGATCTTACGGCATTGCTTGTACTGCGCCTTGTCGAACAGGTTCAGGATGTTGGTGATCTCATCCTTGATGACAAAGGAGGCGTTGTTCTCCGCATGGAAGGAGCGGAGGCACTGAAGGATAAAATTGTAAAGCGTTTCCGACGATTGTACGGTAATATCTTCCGTATAGCTTTTGGCCTTTTTGATCTTTGTGAAGACCTCCTCCGTGAACTCATCCTCCTTTTCAATGTCGTTGAACAGCGTGATCAGGTTGTTCGGGAGGTCTGTCGCTGCGGCATTGAGCTTTAAAAACCGCTTTTCCGATTTGGAAAGGGATTTCACCAGATCGAACAGATCGTTTTTTGAAATGAGATTCATGTGTTTTGGAAAACAGTTTTGTGTGATATATTATTGAATTCCTATCTGGCCGTTCTTAAAATGTAAGTAAATTTAAGTAAATTAGTTCAAAATTTATGGAATGAAATTTATTTACTCCCTCTTTTTTATTTTTTTGGGTTTAAACATCGGCTGCCTGCAGGCCCAGGTCGGCGGCTGTCAATCCCGGCACCAGGCTGCCGCTGCCGCCATTTATTATTCTGCGGAGAACCTGAGGAGCGACACGATCGATGTGATCAAATACACGATCAACCTCGATATCACGGATTATGCCGGGCAAAAGATCAGCGGGAATACGGTTGTTCGCTTTGCTCCAAAGCTCAACGCGCAGACGAAGATCCGCCTCGACCTGCTGAAAATGACCATCGACAGCGTGAAGCAAAACACCGCCTTATTGACGTACACTTACAACGATACCGTGCTCAAGGTCAATTTGCCGGTAGCGCTCAATACCACCGATACCAGCGAGGTCACCGTGTTCTACCACGGACATCCTCTGGGAGATCCTGCCGGCTGGGGGGGCTTTTCCTTCAGCGGGACCTACGCCTACAACCTCGGTGTGGGCTTTGGTGCCAGGCCTCATAACTACGGGCGCGTGTGGTTTCCCTGCTTCGATAATTTTGTGGAGAAATCCCTGTACGAGTTCAATATCATTACTGATCCGGCGAAGGCCGCCTATTGCAATGGCGCGCTCGTTTCGGATGTGACGCTGGCAGGCAAGCGAACCCGGAAGTGGGTACTCGATAAAGCCATTCCTTCTTACCTGGCTTCCGTGGCGGTGGCCGATTACACGCAGGTGAACTGGAACATCGCCGGAGCGCTCGGCAATATCCCGGTGGTGCTGGCGGCCCGGCCAGCTGATACCACCGCTCTCAAAAGCGGTTTTGTGCATTTGCCCGAGGCTGTGCAGGGCTTCGAGTCCTATTATGGCCCCTATGTGTGGAACAGGGTGGGCTACTGTCTGGTGCCGTTCAGCAGCGGCGCCATGGAGCACGCCACCAATATCGCCTATCCGCAGGCGGCTATCGGAAACCTGGCCTATGAGTCGGAGCTGATGGCGCATGAGCTGTCGCACCACTGGTGGGGCGATCTGATGACCTGCGAAACACAGGAAGACATGTGGCTCAACGAGGGCATGGCCAGCTACAGCGAGCGCCTGTTCCTGGAATACACCTACAACTACGCGCGCTACCTCGACGAGGTGAAATCGGTGCACGACGACATGGTTAAATTTGCGCACCTCCGGGAAAAAGGATTCAGGGCGGTGTCGGGCGTTCCGCACCAATACACTTACGGAGACCATGTGTACCGCAAAGGCGCGGATGTGGCGCATACGCTGCGAAGCTATATGGGCGATGCCGCCTTTTTTGCCGGATTGAAATATGTGATGCAGCAGAAGGCTTACAAAAATATGAACAGCATCGAGTTCCGTGATCTTTTGCAGACCTCATCGGGTCAGAGCCTGAGCGATTTTTTCAGCAACTGGGTCATGGCGGGCGGCTGGCCGCATTTCTCCATCGATTCGGTGAAAACAACGGGAACCACAGCGCCTTATACCTCGGTGGTGTATGTGAAGCAGAAATTATTCGGCGCGCCTTCCTTATACAACAATGTTCCTCTGGAGCTCACCTTTATGAACGCCGCCTGGAGCAAGGAGGTGAAGACCATCAGCATGAGCGGTGCCACCAAGTCCTTCACCCTGCAAACCAATCTGAAGCCTGTTTATACAGGCATCAACGTGGAGTCCAAGATCAGCGATGCCATCTCTTCGGAATACAAAACCCTGAAAACCGCCAATACCATCACTTACGGGCTGGGAAGGGCTACCCTGCTGGTGTCGGATAAAGGCCAGGATTCCACCTTTCTGCGGATCGAACATAACTTTGCAAGTCCGGATCCGGTTAAGAACAATACCAGTCATTTCCGGCTGAACACACAGCATTACTGGAAAGTGGACGGCATCATCACTTCCGGTTTTGTGAGCAAGCTGCGCCTGAATTATGATGGGAATAAAACCATGTCCGGCAACAGTTATCTCGATACCTGCCTCACGAAGGTCAATGGCGACAGCATCATCGTCCTCTACCGTAAAAATGCGGCCGACGACTGGCATGAGGTGAGCCACTACAGCAAGCTGAAAATCTCTGCGAAGACAGGGTTCGTGACCATCGACACCCTCAAAAAAGGCGAGTACGTGTTTGCAAACGGAAAGAGCAGCGTGATCCTCGACCTGGATGAAAAGATCCGGCAGCCGGCTAAAGTCGCCCTGCAGGTATTCCCTAATCCGGCAGCGACCATGCTCACGGTCCGGCTCGAAGGAAGCGAGGTGCCTAAGTCGGCAAGCCTTGCGATTTATGATCAGGCCGGAAGGCTGGTGATGAGCCAGGAGAAAGCCGGCTTATCGAACCAGCTTTCGGTGTCGGAGCTTCCCTCCGGAATTTACAACGTGTGCCTGAACAGCTCGGGGCAGGTTATTGGCGCGGCTTCCTTCGTTGTGGAGCGCTAAGCGTTCTGCGCGCCGAGCGCCTGCATCATGGCCCTGGCTTTCAGCAGGCATTCCTCGTATTCATCTTCGGGTCTGCACAGGTCGGTAATAGCGCTGCCCACCGTAAAGCTCAGGTAGCCGGTTGCGGCATCGTAAAAGACACTGCGGATCAGCACATTCAGATCGAAATCGCCATTGGCTTTGATGTAGCCCAGAGAGCCCGAATAAGGCCCCCGGTTGTAGGCCTCGTACTGGTCGATGAGCTGCATGGCCCTGTATTTGGGAGCGCCCGTCATGCTGGCCATCGGGAAGGTGGCGGCGATGATGTCCTCAAAAGACGTGTGCTGTTTCAGGGAGCAGCTCACGGTGCTCACCATCTGGTGCACCTGCTGGTAGGATTCAATGTCGAATAATTTGTCCACCTGCACAGAGCCCCGCGTGGCCAGGCGCGACAGGTCGTTGCGCGATACATCCACGATCATCACATTCTCGTTGCGCTCCTTGAAGTTGTGGTAGAGCTCCTGCCTGATCTGCCGATCTTCGGCATCCGTGGCGCCTCTGCGGGCGGTTCCTTTGATGGGCTTGGTGATCAGGCGGTTTCCGCGTTTCGAGAGGAAGAGCTCGGGACTGGAAGAGATGATGTAGTGATCGCCCAGTTTGAGCAGGGCGGAGTAGGAGGCCCTGCTGATGCCGTTCAGCGCGTGATAGAGCTGCAGAGGGTCTATTTCCACACCGGAGGCTTCAAAGGTCATGCAGTAATTGATCTCATAAATATCGCCGAGCTGAATGTGTTTTTTCAGAGCGTTTACATGGCTCATGTATTGCTCCTTGCTGACCACCTGCCTTAGCAGGATCTTTTTTCCGGGTCTTTCCTCCGGGGCGATGTCCGCGGGATTCAGCGTCATTACCTCTTCCGCTTCTATTAAGCATTTTTTGGGGAAGCGAAGAGGATTCGATGCTTTTTCGGCGAATGGCTCCAGCTCTTTTTTGTAATCGTAGCTGATAAAGGCCATGTAATGTTTACCTGGTTCAGGCGACTCCACGGGATCTTTGCCGGAGGCTAACAAGAGCGGCTGAAAGCCCTCCAGGCCGTTGGGATTGAAGAGTGCCGCTATCGGGTACTTTTGGAAATATGTCAGGATCCTTTTAATAACGCTTAACCGGAGGATATAATTGATGCGCTAAATTTACAGAATCTAATCTGACAATCGTTTGAAAACCTTTTCTGTGATCGTTGTAAGCGCGGAAAGGATCGAAAAGCCTGATCCTAAGCCGTATGTGGATTTTCGTCTACAAGTAATTTTACCTTTTAAATCTGCTGAATATACAGGTTTGAATACGTAAACGTATTACGTAAAAACACTTAGGGGTAAGCGGATGTGGTTTTATGCAATTGGAGCCTAATGTTTACTTGTCTAATAATTAACATTTGGGTGAGTCTGCTTTTTTAATGAGTGAACAATGTATTTTTATTAGGCAGTCGGGGAATCAGGATTGCTATTTTCCACTAATTTTAGTATAATAAATTTTTGGTTATGAAAAAAGTGATCCCCTTTATAGTGTCAGCCCTGTTTTCCATTCAAGGGCTCAGGGCTCAGAATGTAGGTGTTAACAGCACCGGAGCTGCGCCGGATGCCAGTGCGATGATGGATGTGGCTTCTGCGAATTCAGGTATGTTGATTCCACGGGTGGCCCTTACGGCCATTAATGCCTCTGCACCGGTGACCTCTCCTGCCAATTCCCTGCTGGTATACAATACGGCAACAGCAGGTACTTATCCCAATAACGTGATCCCGGGATATTACTACTGGGAATCGGCCAGCAGCAAATGGCAAAGGCTGATCTCGGGCTCCTACCTCAACAGCACATCCATTTCCGCGATCGGGAAATTTTATTCTACCTTGTCCTGGACCGGAACCTGGAGCAATAATACCTACATCACCTTTGTGATCACCGACCCTAATATGGTCTGTAACGCTTCCAATGCATCGGTGGCGTTCGTGTCTTTTGATTGCACCCAGAGCAATGCCACGATGGGAGGATTCACGATCCGGAATGTCAAGTGTAATGCCGGCAATCTTGTGATCACCGTTGTCAATAACACCGGCTCGAATTTCTCCGCCGGAGGTATTCCGATTACTTACGCTGCATTTTACTAAGACCATGAAACAGGGATTCAGTATCTTATTTTTCTTTTGTGCCCTGGGCTCCTTCGGACAGAACATTTCCGTGAGCTCTGACAAAAGAGTGCTGACGCCGCCATTGGTTGTGGAGTCTTCAGATGCCGGCCACGTTGAGGTTACTCAGTCGGATGCCGTTCCGCTGACCGGTCAGAAATACGAAACCTCTCAAAGACATACTTTACTCCTGGTACCTGTGGGCGATGCTTCCGGAAAAACAGCGGATGCCACGAACGAAGAGGGCCTGATCATGTCGGAAGCCTCGCCTTTGCCGGCCTCAGCCTCTTCTGTCCCGCAATCCGACAAACTGATTTTGGTGCCAGTTAATACTCAAAAGCCGTGAAACGAACAGGATTCATATCTGCATTGACGCTTCTTTCGGGATTTGGCTTCTCGCAAGGCCTGATCAACAATGGCGCGAGGATTGTGTTTTCAGGTGCCGCACAGATCTATATCGATGGGGCTACAGGGCATTACACCAACCAGTCGACGGGACAGATCACGCCCAGCGCCACGAGCACGATCAGCCTCGTGGGGAACTGGGTCAACAATCCGAGCCCTGCGAACAACGCGTTCAGCGCCGATGGCGGAGGAGTAGTGCTTCTTGGTGCGGCGCAAAGCATCGGCGGCTCTTCGCCTACGGCTTTTTATAACCTGTCGCTGGCAGGCAGCGGGGTCAAAACGCTGGCGGTGAACCAGAACACCGTCGGAGGGCAATCAAGCTTTACGGGTGTGCTGTCGGTAGGCGCTTCTACCCTCGACCTGAACAGCAATAATTTAAATGTCACGAACAGTGCTGCAGGGGCGATCACCCGCAGCAGCGGATACATCATCAGCGAAACGCCTTCTGCCACCAATCCCAGCACCATACGCTGGTATCACCGTACGGTAGGTGGCTCCAAGGTCTATCCTTTCGGCGTTGCCGGCTCTTATATTCCTTTTACGTTTAATATCACCAGCCCGATGGCTAATGCCGCTGCTTACGTGGAGGTTTCGACGCGGGCTACAGCGTCCTCCAACAACCAGCCCTGGGCAAGCGGTGTGTCGCACATGTATTCTCCCAATGTGCCTTATACCGACGGAAGCATCCCTGCGGTGATCGACCGTTGGTGGCAGGTGAATAACAGCCATGCGGTTACCGCCAATGCGACCTTCAGCTACCGCGGCTCGGAAAACACACTGAACCCTTTATACAGCAATGGCCTGATCGGCGCTCAATACTGGGCGGGTGGCTGGCTCCCGGATAATGCCAACCTGGGGAGCGCCGCCGCGGTTACCTCGGGGGTGGGCTCTGTGACAGCCTCCAGCCTGAGCACCTTTGGCCCCTGGGTACTTTCCTCCCTGTTGTCACCATTGCCCATTGAGCTGATCTCCTTTGAGGGGAAGTGTTCCGGTACCGATATCATCCTGAGCTGGTGCACGGCGTCGGAGTCTAACAGTGATTATTTTTCGGTGGAGCAATCCGCCAATGGCCTTGACTTTATCCAGGTAGGACATGTGGCCGGTGCCGGTACCAGCGGCGAGAAGCACTGCTACCAGTTCAAAACAGCAGCCATGAACGATGGCATCACCTATTTCCGTCTTCGTCAGACCGACAAAAATTCAAGGAGCGAAACCTTCCAGATCATCTCCGTAGCTGCCTGCGATGGGCCTAAGGATCAGCTGCTTATTGCCAGTGAGGGTGGAAAAGACTTTGGAGTGCTTTACCATGCGTCATCGGATCAGACGCTGGATGTGCTGATCCATAATACCCTGGGGCAGCTTGTGGAAACGGCAAGCCTGCGGGTAGCCAAAGGGTACAACAATGTCCGCGTCGACACAGGAGACTTACCGGAAGCGGTGTATTATGTGAGCGTCTACCAGGCTTCTCAGCAACTTGCCACGAAGAAAATTATCGTTTCGTCTGCCGTTCGCTAGGTATTCGTCCGGAGAATACCGGAGCTCATCTTCTGTTTTTCTAATTTCAGGAATTTAGGGTCTGATTGCGAAACATTGAGCAAGAGGCGTGTAAGGTTGAGTGAAAGCGTGTTTTTGATTTTTTGGAAGTATCAGAGGCAAGCATTGTTTTTGTACCTTCATCAGGTAGCCAACACCCTTTAATTCCCCCTTTCATGAAGCCCATTGTGCTTTTTTTAGCGGCAGTTGTACTGCCGGGTTTTCTGCAGGCGCAGCCGGCAGAAGGTAACCTGATGTACCTTTCCGGAAACTACTCCCTTATGCAGCCACAACGGAGCTATGGGGCAGAGGCCGGCAAGGCCTGGAACGATCCGCAGTATTACAGCCATCCCGATTTCGGTAAGCTCACCTTCGATGCGCCCGCAGGCAAATCGGTTGCCGAAGATCTTTCCAGAAGAACGCCTTACGAGCGCTATTATATCGACCTGGACCAGCCACAGTTTTTCTATATCGAAAAGTCGACCAAGCCCATCAATTATTATGAGAACGGATACCTGCGTGCGATCGACATCAGCCTGAAGCAGGAGGCTGCCGGGATTTACCGCGCCTCTTCGCAGCCCTGTCCGACAGAGCTCAACACCCTTCAGAACTATTCGGGGATCCGCCTTGGTGGCCAGGTATTCGGCTTCAATCATTTTGTGCTGCGTGTGGTCCGCAACGACAATTCGGTTCAGCTGCTCAGCCCCGACTGGAGCCATATCGTTGTTGGCAATAACGGCGCTTATATCAGCAATGCCTTTCCCGGCATCGACATGAGGATCGTGTACCGTGAGGCTTCCGTTAAATCCGAGTTTATCATCCGTCAGAACCAGCATGTGAAGCAGATGGTATTCGTGGACCAGCTTATGACCGGCAGTGGATTTTCGTTGCAGGCTGAAACTCCGATGGGCAACGATCACAGTAAAGGTCACATCCTGATATATGATGCCGGCTCGGGGCAACAGGTGGCGCAGATCGAGCCGCCGCGAAGCCATGATATGTCCGGCTCTCACCGGTCATGGATCAATCCGACGGCACTCCTGGGAAACAACCTTGAAATATTTTGCGATTCCGCCATGCTTAACGGCTCACAAACGGTTTATCCGATCACGGTCGATCCGCTGGTGACGGCCGTTGGCCCGATAGTCAACGGAACAACCTATCTGTCGGGAACGCGTGTTACGCCTGCCTTCTGCTCAAATGCTATCACAGTGACCTATCCCGGAGGAACAACGCCCTGGGATGTATCGGCCGCCTGGTCGATCTACAGCAACTGGTGTTTCGGCTATTATACAGGGCACGGTGCTTTGAGCGACGACTGCTGGATGTCGGAGGCGCAGGTATGGATTACCAGCTCCTGCGGGGGACGATCACCTACAGGGGCGCTGATCTGGACCTGCACAGGCTGCAACAGCACCGGGAACTGGGGGCCTACATTAGGCTTCGGCTCTTCGGGAACGCAAAGCCTGGCTCAGTGCTATCCTGCTTCGTGTGCGGCACAGACACAGACCTATACCATCAATGCCAACCGCACCAATTGCAGCACCTATAGCAACTACGACGATTGCTCGCCTGTCAGCCGGAGCTATTGTCAGACACTCGACAACTGGCGTGTAACGGTGCAGGGACGTAATATGGAGACGCTGGGCAATACGGCTACCGGAAACGGGACCACGACCGTATCGGCTATTTGCTTTGCAGGTGCCACGCTTAATCCTTCGGTAGCGTATGGGATAGGAGCTCTAAGCTACAACTGGAACCCGGGTGGGCAAACGACCAGCACCAAAAGCGTTCCCACTAATTTTACAGGGACACAGACCTATACCTGCACGGTGACGGATGCCTGCGGAACCGTAAGAACCGCGGTTTTCAACGTGACCACCAATTGCGTGCTTCCGGTGGAGCTCCTTAGCTTCGATGGCAGGCTGGTGAACAATCATGTGGAGCTGAGCTGGCAAACGGCGACTGAAAGCAACTCTTCGCATTTTATCATCGAGCGCAGCTACGACGGGATCGACTACGAATTTGTGTCGATGGTGAAAGCGGCCGGCAACAGCCTGGAGAAACGCTCTTATTCCGCTTCCGACTTTAAAGCCGATCCGGGCAGGATTGTCTACTACCGTCTGAAACAATTTGACAATGGCATGGCAACGGAGCGCTTTTCTACCGTATTGTCCATAGAGCCGAAATCCGGAAGCACCTTCGGGCTGTTCCCTAATCCGGGAAACGGGCTGTATGAGCTTGCACCTGCAGGCGATTACAGAGATCAGCCTTATCAGGTGTATGTGTACGATCATACAGGCAAAATGATCCTGCAATTGGATGGGAAGGACCATCAGCAGCTCGACCTGGGCTCATCTCCGGCCGGGATCTACCTCGTAAGGGTGCTGACAGAATACCAGGTTTTGAACTGGCATGTGGTAAAGCAATGAGGCGTTTTCAGGACAAAGCGATCTTTTTGACGGCCTGTACCCAGTCGTCGCCACTGTTG
>Ga0233425_10004680_pt1 | contig 22638 bp, 15 predicted proteins | sample Watercolumn_Towu_2_FD_181712 | JGI IMG/M metagenome (GOLD analysis project Ga0233425, IMG submission 181712) | Freshwater microbial communities from Lake Towuti, South Sulawesi, Indonesia - Watercolumn_Towuti2014_140_MG | ecosystem: Environmental > Aquatic > Freshwater > Lake | place... | reverse complement strand
GCCACCTGCCCGGTTATTGCCACAACAGGAATTGAATCCATATATGCGCTCGCAATGCCGGTTATGAGATTGGTCGCACCGGGTCCGGAAGTGGCAAGGCACACGCCGACCTTCCCTGTGGCTCTTGCATATCCATCTGCTGCATGTGCGGCTCCCTGCTCGTGCCTTACAAGTATGTGCCTTATGTCACTGTCAAAAATTGCATCATATATGGGTATGACCACTCCGCCTGGAAATCCGAAAATGACCTCTACTCCTTCTTCTTTCAGACACTTCATAAGCATTTGCGCGCCTGTTATTTTACCCATTGCAATCTCCCCCCAACTTAATTAGTAACAACTTTATAACAACACTTTTTTGATTATATCATAAAATATTTTTTTTAAGTTTATAATTATTAATAGTTAATTAACTGCTTGTTCCAGCTTAAAAGAGTTATTCCAGTACAGCACCCTTTGAAGCTGACGAAACCATCCTTGCATATCTTGCAAGATATCCTTCTGTTATTTTAACAGGGGGTTTAACCCACTGTTTTCTTCTTTTTTCAAGCTCGCTGCTCTCGTCTGTAATCAGGGCGACTTCCTTGTCAAGGCCCACACCAGCTATTGTCGATGTCGGGGTAAGCATTTCCCTCATACCAGGGCCTCCTTTGGGTCCTTCATATCTTATTACAATCACATCCCCAGCCTTGATTGAACCATCCATTATTGCTTTAACCGAATCTTCTTCTGAATTAAATACCCTTGCCCTTCCTGAATGCTTCAGCATTGAAGGATCGACTGCGGATTTCTTGACAACACAACCCTCCGGCGCAATGTTTCCCCACAGTATTGCAAGGCCGCCATCTTTAGTGTAAGGAGTTGAAAGGGGCCTTATGATTTCTTCATTTGCTATCTCACAGCCGGATATATTATCTGAGACTTTATTGCCGGATACGGTCATACAATTCCCGTTTAAAAGTCCATTCTTATAAAGTTCATTCATAATAGCCTGTATGCCGCCGGCATAATAAAGGTCCTCAATATAATTACTGCCAGCCGGGCTTATCCGGCAGATATTCGGTGTGGTCTTGCTTATGTTGTTGACCAGCTCCAGGGAAAAATCAACTTTTGCTTCCTTTGCTATCGCTGTCAGATGGAGTATTGTATTTGTAGAGCAACCCACTGCCATATCGACCCTGAGGGCATTTTTTACAGAATCAATATTGACAATATCACGTGGTTTTATGCCTTTATCGACAAGTCCGATTATTCTTATTCCTGCTTCTTTGGCAAGCCTGAGCCTTTTTGAAAATACAGCGGGTATGGTACCGTTGCCTGGAAGAGCAAACCCTATTGCTTCTGAAAGGCAATTCATTGAATTTGCAGTAAACATCCCTGCACAGCTTCCACAGGTCGGGCATGCCTCATCTTCCAGCAATGAAATATCTTCATCGCTGTATTTTCCCATCTTGTAGCTTCCCACGGCCTCAAAACAAGTGCTCAAGTCAACCCTGTTGCCCTTGAACCTTCCTGGAAGCATCGGCCCTCCGCTTATTAAAATCGAGGGGATGTTCAGGCGCAGTGCAGCCATTACCATGCCCGGGATTATCTTGTCACAGTTTGGAACTAGTACGATTCCGTCAAAACCGTGCGCCATACAGACAGATTCAATACTGTCAGCAATGATTTCCCTGCTGGCAAGTGAATATTTCATTCCAGGATGGTTCATAGCAATGCCATCACAGATCCCGATTGTAGAGAAAATCTGCGGTGTGCCTCCAGCCATCAGTATCCCTGTCTTAACAGAATCTACAATATTATCAAGATGCATGTGGCCTGGTATTAAAGTATTGGCAGAGTTCACTATGCCAATAAGCGGCCTGCCCAGTTCCTGGTCCGTCATGCCAAGCGCCTTAAAAAGGGACCTGTGAGGCAATCTGCTTATACCTCTGGTTACTTCTTCACTTTTCAATTGTTCCTCCTGTCTTTAAGAACTGTACCATTCGAGACTTAATATTTAAAACCCTTTAATATTTTATTAATTTTATTGACTATAACTAATTACAACCCTTCCCTCCAATGCAGCGGCGGCAGTTTGTTTTGCTTTTGTAATAAAGTTCGAATGATTTTTTGGGTTAGGCCGGGAACTGATCATCCTGCTTTATTAGAGAGCAATACTGCCGGATAGCACCACGGACAGTACAATGACAGATAGCACAAGACCTGATATGCTTGAAATTAAAATATTAGAGGCTATTTTTGAGTTAATCGCAATACTTTTAAATTTATCTGTCATTTATTATCTCTCTAATTAGTATTGGGTAAAGATGTTAGCATAATCAGAAATATTAAACAATAGTTAATATTCAGATTTTTATAAATTGAATCAATAAAGGCTCCGAAACTATCCGGAGCCTTTATTTTGTCTTCAATATTTAAGGATAAATAATTTATCCCGTATTTTTACAGTTTATTAATTATTCTGCCAGTTTCTTTCCGCAGCTCGGACAGAATGTTGCACCTTCCTGTACAGGGCTCCCGCATGACGGGCAGAAGTTTTTCTTTACATCCTTTGTTGACTCTTTGGGAATCTGCGGAGGAGCAGGCGGCTGGGCTATTACAGGTTGTGCTGCAGTCGCTACAGGAGGTTTTCTCCTCATTACTACAATTATTATAACTACAATCAGCACTATTACTAAAAAGCCAACAACAGCTATTACTATTATTGCCCACATTGGAAGTCCACCGGTTGCTTCTTTTTTCTCAACTGCTGCTGCAGTTTCTACTGGCCCCTGCGATGATGTCTCTGCTGCCACAGTTTCCTGGCTTGTTTCAGGTGCCGTTTCCGGCCCTGCAAAAGGCACGTCATTTCCCATATTTGCCTGTGCCTTTGCTTTGTATTCCTGTGCAAGCAAATGTCCCGCACTGAGGTTGAGCGCTGCATCAAAATGCTTCATTGCTTCGCTATAATGGTTTTCTTGAAACATTGCAAGGCCTGTTTTCCATTCAAGGTCTACCTGGCCAAGTTTGTTTTCAGTATTCAAGAACATCTTGACATCATTTGCAGGCCTCAGGTAATTATTTGTATCATCAGTTCCCATTGTAAGGATGCCTATTATCTTACCGTCTTCTTTTCCCAGCACCGGTCCGCCGCTGTTTCCCGGCCTGGCGTCACCCTGTACCTGCAGGACTTCGGTGCCTGCAAGCATTACTTTACCGCTGATATTGCCCTGTGTAACTGTAGGATTTAAAGGGTTGTCCTGGCCTATTTCAGAGGTCCATGGATATCCTATTATTGTAACCTGGTCGCCTACGCTGACCATTGATGAATCACCTATAATTGCTGAAGACAGCGCCCTTCCTGTAACAGGTGCGATCCTCAATATTGCAATATCCCTCTGGTTCCTGGTGCTCATTTCTACAACTTCAGCTCTTATAAATGTGTTTCCAGGGTTATCGGGAACATTGGCAACTGCAGTGTTAAACTGTACCCATACTTCCATCTCGGGTTTATCTACATTATATCCGACGACTTTATAGTTCTCGTATATCCAGTTCCAGTCTGCCTGTGTGAGATTATAGTAATCATCAGGATAAGTTTCAAAAATATACTGGTCAAGGATTGTATACTTGAGATTGACCTCATCAGCTTCCCTTGCATCAACCATATGGCCCGCAGTCACTATTGTCCCGTTATCAGGATTTACAACAAAACCCGTGCCGCCAAAAGGGCCGTAAATGTATTCATTTGCACTATAATCCTGGAAATTCGGGTCATATACAATTGCATAATAAACAGTTGTTATGTAGCAGATTGCAGGTTGCACAAGCAGCCACTGGTCCGCTGCAGAGAACTGGTAATTCTTTCCGAATTCCATGGCAGCATCCGCAGTTCCACCCGAGGTGCTTTCCTCGGCTGCAAGTATTGGTGTGATACTTAGTGTAAAAGCTATTACAAGTACGACAATCAGAGCCCTGAAGAAGTTCCTCTTCATTTAAACCCCTTCCCTTTTTAGAAATTTTTAATAATTATTTTATTTATTTATATTGAAATTATATTTTAAATATAGTTATAGTCAATAAAAAAGTTTAACCTTTATTTAAGATTTCATTATAGTACGAAAGATATTGGGGAACTATTTTATTGCTGTCAAACATAAGAGCCCTTTTTCTTGCATTTGTGCTCATATCTTCAATTATTTTTTTACTTGAAAGTATGCTCAATGCTGCACTTGCGATTGCATCAACATCGTCGGGATCTATTAAGTGCCCGCTTACACCTTCCTGCACGACTTCTGGTAGCCCGCCGTTTTTTGTTCCTATAACGGGGACCGAGCAGCTGAGCGCCTCCAGTGCCGACAGCCCGAAGCTTTCACTGCTTGAAGGGAGCATATAAAGGTCGCTTATGCAGAGCACCGGCACAATATCTTCCATAAGTCCCATGAAATATACCCTGTCGTTTAAACCAAGCTTATCGGCGATTATTTTGCACCATGACACATCCGGCCCATCGCCGACAAGAAGTAATTTTGCATTGACCTGCCTGGTAATTTTGCAAAATGCTTTTATTATGTTCTGCACTTTCTTTACGGGCCGGAAATTTGAAATATGGCTTATCACGAATTCGTCTTTTTCTATATTACCGGGCTTGTCTTTAAAAAGTTTTCCAATCACTGCCTCCCTGCTGTTGCCCGGGCACCTTTTATATTTCTGTGTGTCCACAAAATTATAAATGACCCTCATATCTTTTCTGATATCAAATGTCTCTTCAGTAGCTTTTCTCAGGTATTCAGAGACACATGTGACCCCATTGCTCTGTTCTATAGAGAATTTTGTTATCTTGAAGAATGAATGGTGGTTGCCTATAAGTGTTATGTCGGTGCCATGCAAAGTCGTAACATATTTTATATTCTCATCCCTGGTTATTTTTTGTGCAAGGTAAGCTGACGTGGCATGAGGCATTGCATAATGGACATGCAATATATCAAGGTTTTCTGAATCTATGACCTCTGACATTTTTACGCTCAGGGAAAGTGTATATGGGGGGTACCTGAATAATGGATAAGCCATTACTTCCACCTCATGGAAATGGATGTTAGCGTAACTGCTTTTAAGCCTGAAAGGAAGCCCATAACTTATGAAATGGACGCAATGGCCCATTTTTGCAAGTTCTATGCCCAGCTCTGTTGCAACTGCACCGCTTCCCCCGAAAGTCGGGTAGCATGTTATGCCTATTTTCATTAGATTTCCCTGACTGAAAAATTAATAAAAAAAAATTTCTCAAACTTAACAGAGGTATTTAAAAAATTTTACCGGGTCATCCACTTTTATTTCATTTTCAAGATAATAGGGCTCCCCGTAATCCGCCCTTATTTTAAGGCCGTAGCATTTGTCCCTTCCGGTTACAAAGTCCTGGAAAAACCTGGAATTTATAAAAGTCGGTTCAGCAAAACTTGCCTGCCTGTAAAATTGTGATTTATATGCTTTGCAGGCTTCCATTTTCCGCTCATAATATTTTGAGATATCAACTATAAAGCTTGGATGAAACTGGTAATTGAGCATGTAACATATTATTATGGCCGGCCGGTATGCAGGAAGCGAAGTAACCAGTTTACTGAGCCCGGCAGCAAAAATAGCATCCTTGAGAAGCTTATGGGCATTCTCATGGTCGGGGTGCCTGTCAATCCTGAATGGTATTATTGCAAGCTCAGGTTTGTATTTTCGCACTGTTTCTATTATTTTCAGCCTGCTTTCAAAATCATTTTTTATATTGCAGTCCTCAAGCCCGGCATTTTCCCTTACATCAAGCCCGAGGATTTTTGAAGCATTTTCTGTTTCTTTCTGCCTGGTGCTAACATCACCATTGGTGGACAGCTCTGCTTCTGTGAGGTCTATTATTCCGGTCTTATAACCCATATCCTTGAGTTTTAAAAGCAATCCTCCGCATCCAAGTTCTGCGTCGTCCGGATGGGCGCCAAAAGCAAGGACTTCGAGTTTCATTTCCTTCTCCATGTCAATAAATAAAAACCTTCCTTAAAATCATTTCAGAAGCATTAAAGTTAAATATGCTGCATTAACTGATTTCTATAAACTTATGTGTAAAGCTTAATGGGTCTATAATATCATATAGCTCCCTTAAAAATGCAAAATCATATTTATTTATATAATTGAATACATTTACCATTCTTTCCTGCATCTGGCCCCTTGGAAAGATATTTTCATATATTTTTTGAAGATCTGAAGTTTTAATGTTGTCTTTTAAGAGGGTTTCCGAAGCAATCCTGTTTTCAAGGGACTTCAGCTCCCTGCTGATAACTGATTTTGCATGCTCGGCTGCTTTTCCAATATCAATGTTATTTTTTTCAAGGCTTTGCTTTATTTCAGCTATGCCGGATTTCAGGTTCATCTCCATATCTTTAAGGCCTTCATGGTAACCAGTATTGCCTGTTGTGCGCACTATCCTTTTTATTATTTCACTTTTATCAAGTTCAAGTTCATCAAATGTTATTCCGCTCCGCGCAAAAGATTTGCCCAGTTTATTTTCTATTACAGTGGCAGAAAACCTGGGATAGATAACCGGTTGCCTTGTGCCGAGCAATTCATAAACACCTTTTATCTGGGCAAAATATGCAGCTTCTCCCGGCCCGCAGATAGTGCATACCACCGGTAGTATGCTGTCCTGTAAAAGCGGCCTCAGGATTACGTTAAAACTGAGTTTTTCCGGATTTGAGGTTATAAAATCTTCAAATTCTTCATGCTCCATCATCAGGCTGTTTTTCTTATCACCTGTGCCAATGGAAAATAACATTTTACTGCCTGTCGAAAACTTGAGCTTTTTTACTTTTTGCCTTTTCCCATTAAAAGTCATGAAAAAATCAAGAACGTGACTTTCCCGGGAAAGCTGGCTATGGTAGCCTTCTTTTTCCAGGTCATTTCCGGTCGCATGAATCAGTTCATATATCAAATCGGAATCTCGTATATCTTTTTTAACCAGATCTATCCCAAGTTTTTTTAATCCGTCAATTGCAGGATCTATTATTACAAGTCCGCTGTCTGCAAATAATCTTGTGACCAGCCTGGAAAAATAAATAGACGGCGTTAATCCAACCCCGGCCATATTGTCTGATATGGACCCGAACTTGCCATATTTGCCGCTGCCTGCACTATCTTCAAGAAGTTTTTTTATTGAAGGTGTAAAGTCAGTGGCAGGAAGCATATCCATAAACTCCGATATTTTTCCAAGAATATAATCCTTGCCCAGCACAATATCAGAAAACCTTCTTTTTGTTTCCTGTCTGCCATTTTCCATTTCCCCGGTTCCCTGTACGGCTGCACGTTCATTTTCAATGCCGGGATAGCCTATTCTTATCTCATCAAGTTTATTATTAAAAAGAAAGGCCCTGTCTATTTGTGAAAAATTACTGTCGTCAGATGCGTTCCAGAAAACCGGTATGACCCTTGTCTTTAACAAACCTGAAAGAAAAGAGCTCAGCTTGATTACTGACATTATCTTGTAGATTATAAAGACAGGACCGGTAAAGAGCCCCGGCTGCTGGCCGCCAGCCACGACCATGCAATTATTGCTTACAAGATACCTGCAGTTTTTTACGGTCTCCTCACTGCATCCAATTTCAACATTGTATTGCTCAAGCATACCAGATATTTGCTGCCTTATGCTGCTGCCATAAGAAGACGAAACATATTCGGCCCTTTTTACAATATCTCCAGGATTGTGGAAATTATAATGAAAATACTTTAAGATGCTTTCATTTCCATCAATAAAAGCATGGTAAAGCTTATTATAATAGAACTTACTGGCTCTGGTTTCTTTTAAATTTAACATCGGTAATATAATATTAGATATATGGTATAATTCAATATATTTGATTTAGTAAAAAACAAGTGTATTATAATAATCTATTAAATAAAATATAAATCAGATTTTCCTTTTATTTGCCTGTAATTTCAATAAAAAAACTTTTTTTATTTTTTATTGTTAAAATTTCATATTTTAATTTAAAATATATAAACAAGAGTTAAAAATTAATTTAAAACTTTCTAAAAATCCTAAAAGGAGGAAAAGATGGATGCATATTGTGTAAAATGTAAAGCCAAAGTTGAAGTCAAGGATGCTAAAGACGTTAAAATGAAAAACGGAAGGCCTGCTGTAAGCGGAGTCTGTTCAAAATGCGGCACAAAAGTCTTCAAGATAAAATCAAAAAACGATAAATAATATAAGATTATCCTTATAAGTAAAATCCGCAGATTATAAATAAATTAAAAACAGGTAAACGGCATACGTGGCCGTTTTCCTGTTTTTAATGATTTATTTTAATTGAAAAAATAAACAAAAAAAGTAAAATAGAGTAAATTTTTAATATGATAAAGGATTGATATGGAAAACCAAGAACACCCAAAATATGCTTTTTTCCAGGGAAGCATAGTGCCCGTTACAGAAGCTAAAGTAGATATCAGGACAAGTGCACTGCAGTATGGTATAGCAGTTTTTGAAGGAATCAGGTGCTACTGGAACAAAGATGAAAGCACAAATTATGTATTCAGGATGCGCGACCATTATGAGAGGCTTTTTAACAGTGCAAGGATAATGATGATAAAAATAAAGTACAGTATAGACGAGCTTTGTGGCATTACAGTGGAACTGCTGCGGAAAGAGGGCTATAGGGAAGATTCTTATATCAGGCCATTTGCATATAACAGCGGCCTTAAAATTGGGCCAAAACTTGGTGACGCAAACCAGGACCTCTTTATATATTCAATACCCCTGGGAGACTATCTTGATATTAACAAGCCGAACAAGGTCAGCATATCTTCATGGACAAGGCTCCCTGATAATTGCATTCCTCCAAGGGCCAAGATATCAGGTTCATATGTAAATGCAGCAATACAAAAAACCGAAGCCTTGCTTAACGGATACGATGAAGCAATTGTCCTTACTTCAAATGGCCAGCATATAAGTGAAGGCAGCGCAATGAATATTTTCATGGTAAAAAACGGCACACTTATAACACCTCCAGTTACCGATGATATACTCGAGGGAATAACAAGAGATACAGTCATAAAGATAGCAGAAGAAATACTGGATATAAAAGTAGTGGAAAGGTCTATTGACAGAACAGAGCTTTATACTGCAGACGAGTTGTTTTTCTGCGGCACCGGGGCACAGATATCGCCAATCGGCAATGTGGACAACAGGCCGGTAAATGATGGAAATATGGGGCCATTGACCAAAAAGCTTCAGGAACATTATTTCAAAACAGTAAAAAACCAGGTCAGCAAGTATAAAGACTGGTGCACAAAGATATAATATTATTTGCATAAACCTGAATAACTGCAGAAGCTGCAGAATTTTTTACCGGTGCCTTTGATTTTACTGAAATCACCGGAATTTATTTTCCTGATTGAATCGGTAATCAGTGAATTAAACAGACTTAAATCCTCTTTTTTGAATTCATAATCTTTTATTGCACCATCTTTCAGATAAAAAAGGCAGCAGCGTATTTTACTGCAATCTGTTTTGTATAGAGTTGATATTCCTGAGGTGTAAGCCTTAAGCTGGTTTGCATAATCATTATGCCCGCTGTCATCCTGCGAGCCGGATGATTTATAATCGACTATCCTGATTGTACCCTTGCCTGAAAGTTCCAGCCGGTCTATCTTACAGTTTAATATATAACCTGAAAGGTTCCAGTAAAATAACTGTTCCAGTACCATTTCATCACTTTGTATTTCTTTAAAAAAATCGCTCTTCATATAATTTCCCACACACTGCCTTACCATCGGATCCTCATCGGCAGATACTATTGCCCCTGCTGCCACTTCATCCTGTCTTTTTGCAGAAACTGTATAATTGCCTTTTACCCGCATTCCAAACCTTTCAAGCGTAAGAAGCAGAATATATTTATGTATCTTTTCACCAATATCGGCTGCTTTTGATGGCGGTTCGGCAATATTATATATATACTTCCACATATAGCGTTGGGGACATTTAATATAATCGATTACTTCAGTCATTGAGAAAAATTTCTTTTCATCTATGTTCCTTTGGAAGCGGTCCCCATAACCATTGGCCTTTGACTTAGCAAGAGCGTCAATATATCCCGAATAAGCACTATCTTTTTTTAACATGTCAATTTCAAGGCTCTCAATATTTGAGGCGAGCAATCCCTCAGACTTACGGAGCGACTCATTGCTTAAATTGTATTTTACTTTTTCTGTTTTTTCTCCAGCTGCCAAACCGTCAAGTAAAACATTATTTATCCCACCTGTTTTAAACACTTCCTGGAGGAAAATAAGCGGTTCCTTTTGTTTATTATCCTTAGGACTTTCATGGATGTCCTCTTCGTAAAGACTGTATGAAAGATACAGATATTTTTTTGCCCTGCTGCAACCGACATAAAATATCCTTCTCTCCTCTTCAAGATTTGCCTTTTTTTCCTCTTCTTCAAATTTCTGTTTGCTGCTGAACTCCTGCTTTAAGACGTAAAGAGCCCTGTCCTTTCTTAATGATGCCGGCATTTTGAATTTTTTGCCTTGCCTCCTGGCGTAAAAATTGCTGTTCCAGAGCATAGGTAAAAATACTGCTTCAAATTCAAGGCCTTTTGACGCGTGTATAGACATTACCTTTACTGAGTTTGAATTACTGTACCCTGTATTTTCTGGATCTTCTTCCTCAGTTTTTGCTGCATCTTTAAGGTATTCAACAAAACTGTCCAGGTTCCCATGGACATCCTGTGCAGCAAAATCCGCACCCACCTTAACCAGGGCCTCTATGTTTTTTATTCTTGTTTTAGCTGAGATTTCGAAACTGGCCCTGAATTCATCTGCCATTCCTGAGTACTGGTAAACCAGGCCAATGAGTTCACCAAGCTTTAAAAGCATGGCCCTGCTTTTATAATATTTAAGTTCATCAATAAATAAATGCAACCTTTCTTTGGCCTCTTCAGTAAGATATGAATTTGATTTGCATGCTGCTACCTGATTTATAAGGCTTATGGAAGCCGACTTGCTGTCAGGCAGGAAGCAGTTATTATCATTATCAAAATTCCGGAGGAAAAATATATCTCTGTCAGATATCTTATATTTTGGGGACTGCAGGATATTGATTATGTGCAAATTATTGCCTGCATCATAAATTACCATCAGCCATGAAATTATAAATAAAACCTCCGGCTCATAATAAAATCCCCGGCTGCTGATAAGCTCATATTTTATATTAAAATTATCAAGAGCATCAGTTATGTGGCTGAATTTTTTTACTCTCGAAAGTATCGCAATGTCTTTGGCGCAGATCCCCGATTTTTTCAGCCTGATTATTTCTTTTGCAATTATTGTTGCTTCCTCTTTTAATGAGCCTGCTTTAAAAAACATAACCTCTGAATGTTTGCCTTCGTACTCGGTGCGGAATTTTTTGGTAAACCTGGAAGTATTTGCATTTATTATATTTTCTATTGCGCAAACTATTTTATCGCCGGAACGAAAATTAGTTGTAAGGTAGTAATCTTTTACTTCTTCGCCGGCAAATTCGTCCCATTTATCAAATCCCAGGATATTTTCAACGCATGCTCCCCTGAAAGAATATATTCCCTGGTCGTCATCTCCGACAATCATCATGCTGTTCTGGCCAGGAGAATAAAGCATGGCAATAAGCCTGCCCTGGGCCACATCTGTATCCTGGAACTCATCTACAAAGATATATTTATATTTTTTACTGTAATATTTCCTGACTTGCGGTTTTTCTATAAAAAGCTTGTATGGCAGAAAAACATGGTCATGGTAATCTACAAGATTATTTGTAATTTTGGCATCCTCATATCTTTCATATACATTGCATAGATCCTCCTGGTATGACAGGACTTCGAGTTCTTCATCATAGAGTGCCTTACTCTTGTAGCCCGCCAGCAGGCTGTTTGATGTCCTTATATATTGCTTTAACTGTCCCGGTGTGACAAGATTGTTTTTCAGGTCCCAAATGTATCTTAGAATATCATCAACAAAGCTCCCTCTATCTTTTCCGGTTTTTATTGATGCAAAATCAGCCTTTCTTACAATTTCATATAGTATCTGCCATGATCTGGGTATATTTATAAGGTTGTAACCCTTTCCTAACCCGAGCAGGAAGGTATTTTCAGAAATTATATGGTTACCAAAAGAATTAAAGGTAAAAATATCTATTGAATTAAAATCAACTCTTTGCCCAACTCTCTCTTTTATTTTTTTACGCATGTTTTCAGCTGCATTCTTAGTAAAAGTAATAGCCAGAATCTCGTCGGGCCGGCAAAGTTTTTGTTTCAATATGCCCGAAATACTGCTTGTAAGGACAAATGTTTTGCCCGAGCCTGCACATGCAATCACCCTTATTATGCCTTCCCGGCCTGAAATTATTTCAGACTGCTGAGGCGTGATAATTATGTTTTTTTTATTTGTATCCTTAACAGACATTTTAATCCTTTTAGTATCCTGAAAAATAGATCAACTGTCTTTTGCCCCAAAGCCGGAGTTACTGCATAAAACCCTTATAGTGCAGTTCCTGCAGGTATAACTTCCTGCATCTAAAGGTTTAAAATTTTCTTCTTTTATTTTTGATAACAATTTTTTCAGCTTTTCATGAAAGGCCCGATAGTCATAAAAATCAGGGGGTAATTCATGTTCCTGTTTCTTTTCATCCCCAAGAAAAACATATTTAAGGGTAAAACATTTTACATTGTTTAGAAGTTCCTTGAATTCACTGCAACTGTCAATAGCCATTCTGTATAACTGCAACTGCATTTCAACTTCTTTATCCAGAAGCTGATAATTCTTTACTCCAGACTTAAAATCGACAAGCGCCACTGTTCCGTCGTTATTTACGGCAAGCATATCAATTCTTCCTGTTATTTTATCTCCTCCAATATTGAAGCTGAAAAGTTTTTCAGGATAGATATCCACGGCATTTTTTTTCAGTTCGGCTAGATTTGCAAAGTATTTATTAAAATCAGACAAAGCTTTGATGTAGAGCTGTTTTTTTAAATAAGTAAATTCAAGGTCATTATGGGCCATTAAGTCAAAAGTGTCTTTTATGATTTTCTCAATTGCTTCCCGTGGCGGGTTTTTTTCTTCCATTACAAAAAACTTCCTGATTATTTCGTGGTAGGCATTTCCCAGCACAAGCGCAAGCCCTGAATCATCCCTTATATTAAAAAAATAATTGACTTTATATTTAAAGGGGCACTCAACAAAATTATCGAGTGCGCTGTAAGAAAATGTTTTGCCTGAAACAGTAAAAGGGTTATTTAAATTTACAGTTTCTCTGGTGCCGCTCCACCATTGTCCGGGCGGATACAGCAATTTAAGATAAAGTAATCCTTTAACCATATTAAAGCTATATCTATCTGCCGCAGGCAAAGGTTTCAAGTGTTTTGCAACAGCTTTTTTTCTTTCGAGCCACCTGTTTCCAGTTGAAATAAAAAGGGTGCTTCCTGAAGTTTTAACCGTTTGTTTATCTTTTTTACTTTTAGCTGAATTTATCTTTTGTTTTTTCTGCCCCGGTTTTTCCCAAAATCTGCCACAGATATCCTCCAGCTCATTATAAAAAATAGATCTTGCAGAAAGGCGGTTTGCTGTAATAGTCAGGTATTTTGATGCCCTGGCCATCCCATTATAAAAAATTTTCCTTTCGTCCTGGAGGTGCCTGGCTCTTAAAAGCTCTTCCCTCATTATTTTTTTATCAATAAAATATGAAAATAGTTGCATATCATAAAGCTGGGTCTTACCGAATTTTGCCGGCAAATAATCTTCATTTATAAAGGGCATATATACACAATCAAATTCCAGGCCCTTGCACTGATGATAGCTCAATATATTAATGGAGCCCGGTTTGATGAATTCTTTTGTGCTTTGCTCTATTTCTTCAAGAAAACTGTTCTCAATTGCATCCTCAAGATAATCAAGATATCCGCTGATTGAATTTGATTGCAGGTTATTTTCTGAAAAATCTTTAATTGTGCCAAGGAAGTCCCCGACAATAATGGCATTATTTTCTTCTTTGAAGTTTTTTCTACCCGGACCGGACAATATTTTTTTTAATATGCCTGTATGCTCATCATGTATAAAGCGGTAAACAAAATCCAGTATATTAGAATCTGCAAACCCTGTGTAACTTTCAATTACATCTGCAAATTCTGCCAATCCGGAAATACTGGAAGATTTCAACATCCCGAACAAACCTTTAACACCAGGCAGATTATTTTTTTTATTGTCTCCGCGTTCTTCTCCTTCTATTTGCTTCTTAAAGAATATCTCTATTTTAACCGGATCCAGCCCGGTAAACTCTGAACACAGGACCGATTGCAAAAGGCTTATTATGCCCTTACCTGATTTAATTAATGAAACAGGTTCATCTTTCATTTTGTACAGCAGGTTTACGAGCCTTAAAAAATCAAGCATGTAGCTGATATGCGGGTTATCAAGCATGGACCTGGAACTTCTCATCAAATACCTTATGCTATTATCCATAAGCATCTTTTCCAGCAACCGGGATTTATAATCACCGCCTTTTATGATTATGCAGATTTTTTCCGGACTTATGTCCCTTGATAAAATGTTTCTTTTAATGCTGCTGCAAATATAATTGATTTCTTCAAGAGAGTTCCTGAACTCTTTAAGCACAAAGCTGTCTGACATATCTTCATGTTTGGTGGCGCTTGCAGTCTTTAGTATCCTTTCATCATTCTGGTTTATAAACGCTTCAGATATTTTCATGATTACATTGCTGCATCTGTAGTTTCTCTTTAAAAACAAAATATTACCGGCACTTTTACTGCCCTTCTTTTCAGTTTTTTTAAGTTTTTCGTATACTATACTGAAATTATCCCTCATGGAACCCCTGAATGCGTATGTGCACTGGTCATCATTTCCAAAATAGATTCGGTGCCTTGCGGGTATGTTTTTAACAATTTCATACTGTGCCCTGTTTATTTCCTGGAATTCATCGACTATAAGCGTTTCTACAGATTTTTCATAAAATTTTTTTAGCATTTTGTTTGACTTTAAGATTGATACGCTTTCACTTAGCAGCCTTCCGTAATCAAAATAGTCCCTGTCCAGAAGCATTGCCTTATAGTTTTTATAAATGCCTGTTATCTCATAAAGCAGATCGCCGGCCATCGGATAAAGTTCCGCTTTCAGCATATCAGGTTTTCCTGTGCCCGCAGTATAAAATCAAAGACTTCCTGGATAAAGCTCCTTGTTACATATTTATTGGTTTGCATGTACTTATGCGTCGCAGGATAATCCTTCTTGATATCTTTTCGCAAAAGCAGCTCTTTTAACAATTTCCATTGTTGTGGAGCAGTAAGTATTTCAATATTTACAGTGAAGCCACTTTTTTGGCCGGATAAAAATTTCAGAAACCTGTCTCTCTCAATAAGCTCAGCGCAATATGAAAAAAATGTTGTTATCTGGATCTCATTTATGCTGATTCCAACCGCCTGCGCGGTCATCTCCCTTAGAATCTTTGCCCAGCGGCGGTTAAAACAAAAAACTATTACTTTTGATGTATCATAACCATTTGTTTTTATCAGGTGCCCGATGAGCCCGACCATTGTATGGGTCTTGCCGCTTCCCGGCGGACCCGTTACAAGGAAATCTCCTTCTGGTAAAGCAAGATATTTTTTAATTAGTGGATGGAGCATCAGGCTCTATTCTTCGAAGATAAAATAATAAATTTATGGAGCGGGGTACGGGAATCGGACCCGCCTCTTAAGCTTGGGAAGCTTATGTACTACCAATGTACTAACCCCGCATTCTTAACGAGAATTGCCGGAATCATCGCTGTCATCTATTTCTTCACTGGCAGGTCCGCCTTCAACCCTGCTGCCGGAATTGCTTTTATTTACAGTGATTTGGCCCGATGGCTCTTCAGGGCGCTTAGTTTCTATATTTTGCTCAATATCCTGCCGGGCTTGCTGCCCCTGTTCCGATTTTATGCTATCCTGCAGGACCTTCTGGTCCTCAACATACTGTATTACTGGTGCGGCATTACTTTTTGTGGCTGGATGGAATTGCCCGGGTGCCCCTTTTTCCTCAGGGATAAGATTTGTTATAGTGAGCCTTGTATCAACAACTTTTACATTTAGCCTGTTTACTGCAATATCGCGTGCTATTTTAATTATTTCCGTCATTTTTTCCGGAATACTTACCCCCTGGCTCATCTCTACGCTCATTTCAATTATAACCCCGCCTGATTTCTGGCTTATTTCAATATTGAGGTTTTTGAGTCCATCGACTTTCAGGACAGCATCTTTTACCTGATGAGCTATTGTATCTATTGTTATCATTGCAGTGCCAGATTCTACATTGTAGACTTTAGCTATCCTCGTCTTTTTCCTGTAGAATTCAAGAAGCAGCAATACTATGCAAACCACTATTACAAAAAGTAGCGCAAGAGTGGAAATATATGGATTTATATTTGTTTCAGGGCTAAATACTTTCCCGGCAATATCAGACCATTTAAAGAATCCGGCAAATTCATTGATTATTGACAGAAAGGAAACCACAATAAAGAACAGGAGAATTATAACAAGTATTATTTTATTAAATATATTCATTGTCTTATCCTCTTATTTCCTGCCCTTTTATGAATTATTAATCAGGGCAAATGCTATTTTTCCAATTTAATGCTTATTAGCTCAACCCTTAAGATATTATAACTAAATTGTAAAATCAATAAAGCCTGTTTATATAAATATTTTATTTTTTTAAAAAACCTTATACAATTAGCTACCATGAAAAGTCTTTTTATATTAAATCCGGCATCACAACATGGCAAAGCTCTTGAACTTAAGGACAAGCTTGAAGAAATACTGCATAATTATGGGATAAATTTCACTATGCATGTCTCCAGCAGTCCCCGGGACATAGAAGATATGGTCAGGGATAATCTGAAAGCATATGATAATTTTATTTCCTGTGGAGGAGATGGAACAGTCCATAACCTGGCAAACTGCCTTGTAGCAACTGGAAAAAACCTGGGATGCATTCCCATGGGTTCCGGAAATGACATAGCACGCAATCTTGGAATTCCCCTAGATATGGAAAAAGCTACAGCAATTATAAATGATGGCCATATAAGAGAGCTTGATATGGGCAGGATAAATGGAAAGTATTATTATCTTGCAGTATCAGGGGCAGGTTTCGATTCAGTTGTAAACGATCTTGCCAACAATACAAAATTCCCCCTTAAGGGACCTGCAAAATATACTTATGCAGTATACAAGACGCTTATAACTTACCGGTCAAAAAAGTTTTACATTAAATATGACGGTCAGGAAAAAACACTGGATTCAATGTTTATGGTTGTCGGTAATATGGACAGTTACGGGGGCGGTATGAGAATAACACCGAATGCTGACCCGGAAGACGGGATACTGGACGTATGCATCATTAAAAGGATGAGCAAGATTCATTTCATAAAAGTGTTTCCATCAGTCTTTAAGGGAGAACATATAAGTGACCCCTTTGTAGAATATTTCAGGGCTAATGAAGTCGAGATTGACAGTGATTACAATTTCAGTGTCTTTGCCGATGGAGAATATATCTGCAAGCTGCCTGCAAAATTTGAAATTGCAAAAAAGTCCTTGAATTTTATTGCTCCAAAAAAATAAAACTTTCCTGTCATCTGCTTATTCAAAGCAGTTCAGCTACTCAGCAAACCTTACCCAGTCCCCGTTCCTGATTATATAAACTGTGGACTGTGGCATAACCCTGTCTCCATTTGAGTTAAACTCAATTTTTCCTGCAATGCCATTATATGAAGTAGCTTTAAGTTCGCTTGAGAAATCTTCCGGCAATATCGAATTGGCTCTTTTTATTGCATCTATAAGTACAAACATTGCATCATAAGAATAAGGCGCAAAAGGACCGGGCCCTGTTTTTATAATGTTTGTATCTTTCATTTTTGCAGCAAAGTCTGAATATTTTCTCCAGAAATCAATTGCATTTTTATCTTCACTATATTTTGCAAGCGCCGGGGGTTCAGGTATTATTGCTAAAAGCCCCTCCAGGTCAAGCTTATCTGCAAGCTCGCTGATTTTATCATCCATGCCCTGCTCCTCAGTAATGAACCTGCATTCAAGGCCGGCTTTTCTGACTCTTGTAATCAGGTCAGCGACTTCATTATAAGGCGCGCAGAAAAAAATTGTGTCCGGTTCATCGATTAAAAGATTTTCAGCCAGGACATTGTATTCATTTGAATCATATTTTACGGAATATCTTTTATTGTATTCTATTTTCCTGTTATCAAACACCTCAATTAAAAAGTCAACCAGTTTTACAGAATATTCTTCAGTATTGTCAATTATTATAAGCTTTTCCGGTTTTATTTCCTGGTCGATAAAATCAGATATATTTTCTATTTTCTGGCTATTGTTTATTATCATCCGGTAAAAATTTGGGAGATTCCTTGATATATCGTTGCCCTGTGCGGATGGGGTTATCAAAGGTATATTGAATTCAGCAAAAACAGGTACAGAGGCTTTAGTTGTACCATTGAAAGTGGAACCAATAACAGCAGCAACGCCTTCTTCCACAAATTCCTGTGATACTAAAAAGGCCCTTTCAGCATTGCCTTCATCATCTTTGGATATTAATTGTATCCTGTAATCAAAACCGCCGACCCTTACCGGGGACAGCTCGGAAACTGCAAGGTTCAGGCTTATAAGCTGGTCATCCCCATAAAATTTATCTTCACCTGAAAAAACAGACTGGTTCCCGATTTTTATTACTTTTTCCTGGCTGTCGCAGGCGGAAAAGCTGGATGCCAGAAATATTATCCCAAAGAAAATGACAAAAATAATAATAACTCTATGCCTTTTAACATATAACCTGGTGCTATTTAGACCCATTTATATCCCCCGGGTATTTATGATAATTAATACTTTATTTTAAACGATTTTACCTCATGCGACACGATAATCAAAAGTGATTATACCAGAAATCGCCTAATTATTAATAAAAATACCATTAATTAATCTTTTTGTACCATCCTGCCGTTAAGAATTAATGTTACCTGCCAGGGTCCGGGAAACAAATATGGCCCAGGAAACGACTATTAAAGCTATAAGTTTATCTTTACGGGGCTTTAAAGGGAACATTATTATAAGATAAATATTGCCTGTTTTACTGATTTATTATAAGAATAATGGTAAACTTTTAATGCCGGAGTTTATCATAAAAATATCATAGGGCTTCACGAAATTAAAAATTCGGTAGAAAGCTTTTAACAAACCGAATTTTATTAGGTTCTTTGACAAATGAGGAAAAATAGGCAACAGCCAGTACAGTAATATGTGATATTGTGCATAGATTAGCAGTAGCTGTAATTCCAGCAACAGAGGGTTTTTGCATAAGTATTGAAAGCAGTCTTGAAAATACTCTTTCACTACTTGTTCTCTTATTAAAATCCCTTTAAAGGATTCGGATTGGTAATCAATGGCCGCTCTTATACTTTCATCTACATCTACCCTTATGTATCTGTAGCATCCATTGCCTTCTAAAAAACTAGGGTGAAACCAGGGGCAATAGGGGTGATCTTTTGCAAACTTCTTAGATCCTTTTATAGGGCAGACAAATTTATGGCGCTTTCTCTTCTTATCCTTGTCCCAGAAAATACCTCTGGAGATCATTTTAAATCCTGCAATACAGATCGGCACGCCTAATGTATCAATTTTTGTGGTAGAGGGCACACATCTTCTGGGATTTAAAGAAATCCTTGGCCTTGCTCCAAGACTAGTTACTATATATTCAATAATGGCGGAGGAATCATATTCAGAATCAGCAATTACAGCTGCAGGATTTAAATATAGACTGTCCTTTACAAATTCAAGCTGGGGTATCACTACATGAGTACCTCTTACATTAGCTGGAAGAGTAACTTCAGCCAGGGGAAGTTCCGATACACAATCATTTATGATATGGTTTCTGTATCCCCAGAAAAACTCAACCTGAGTCTTACCGGATTTAAAAGTAGGAAATACTCCAAGTCGGCAGTCACTGTCATTTTTAGGGGGCCTGTCTTTTAAAAACCTGTACCTTACGCTTGTCTTTAAGTTATTTTCTTTTACATTGGCAAGTATTGGACAGGAGTCAACAGATAAGTATTTCCCCTTTATTACCCCAAGCTGGATAAGCTTTCTTATCAGTAAGATTCTAATTTCCTGTAAAGCTTTATTATCTGTATCTTTTAAAAAGCAGGAAAATCTCTCTACAGGAACAGGCCTGTCTCCGGGAATAAATCCAAGAACTGATGCAAGTGCGGGTCTCTCATATAGCTCATTAGACAGATCAGATAGATTGGCAATGCTCCTTAGATTCTTAAAGATAAGTGCCCTGGCTATTGCAGACCTGCTAACGGGCTTTCTTCCCAGGCAATTTGTCTTATCAAGGCTGGACATGTCAAGCACAGAAAAGAAAAGCTCATATCGGCCAATTGGCCTATCAAATATTTCCTCAGGATTAAATAATGGACGCTGAACCATTTGCCTTACTCCTTTTTTATTTCGTGAAGGTCACAAAAAAAGTTGTATTTAAAAATCTATTCTAAAGGGGAGGAGGCAAAAAATTAAGTGAAGCAAAACCAGATTGGACTGTGCTTAAAAAAAGAGTTTTATTTTATTAAAAAAACAGGGGTTTCACGAAACTAAAACTAAAATTTTTGCCCTCCATGCCAGTCTGGAAGCATTAAAAATGGCCTTTTTGGCCTAAATTTGACCTTAAAAAACTGCAATTTGTGCGGGAATTTAAGGTGGAGGGCAAGTGTAATTTCAAAACCCCTATTTTGTGCGGGATTTTGAATTTCGTGAAGCCCACATTATATTAAGATAGGAGGATAAAAATATGGATAAAACCACATTTGGAGTAATTGTAGGGACAAGAGGTTTTTTTAACCCGGAACTTGCAAAGCAGGGGCGAAAGGAAGTTATTTCTGTTATGGAAGAGATGGGATTTGAATACCTCATACTTTCAGAGGAGGATACCAGGTTTGGTGTCGTTGAGACTGTTGACGACGCAAAAAAATGCGCAAGACTTTTCAGGGATAATTATGAAAAGATAGACGGGGTCATTGTTAGCCTCCCGAATTTTGGTGACGAAATCGGCGTTGTGGCGACACTTGATATTGCAAAGCTTGATGTACCTGTCCTGGTACAGGCTTCAGACGATGACCTTGAAAAAATGGATGCTGACAACAGGAGGGATTCATTCTGCGGCAAATTATCTGTGTGCAATAATCTCTACCAGTATAAGATCCCATTTACAAACACGAGCCTGCATACATATGCAATAAACAGTAAAAACTTCAGGGAAGACCTGGACTATTTTTCGAGGGTCTGCAGAGTAGTAAAAGGAATAAAAACTGCAAGGCTTGCCCAGTTAGGGACAAGACCCGCACCTTTCCAGACAGTAAGGTATTCCGAAAAATTGCTCCAGGACTGTGGGATCACAGTAATTCCAGTGGACCTGTCAGAAATAATTGCTTCAGCAAATTCTTTTAAAGATACGGACGGTGCCCTAAAAACCAGGATTGAAGATATAAGGAAATACGGTTGCATTGCTCCTGATATTAAAGAAGAAAGGATAGCTAAATCAGCAAAATTATCATTAGCAGTTGAGCGGTTTATTTCAGAAAACGGCTGTGTTGCAGGTGCAATGCAATGCTGGACATCAATCGAGGAAAATTATGGCTGCGCAGCCTGCCTTCCGATGAGTATGCTTGGTGATAAGGGCGTTCCGATGGCCTGTGAAACTGATATAACGGGCGCGCTTGCAATGTACAGCCTTTATCTTGCTTCAGGCGAACCTTCAGGTTATCTTGACTGGAACAATAATTTTGGAAACGACAGGGACAAATGCATAAACTTCCACTGCTCCAATTTCCCGAAACGCTTTATTGCTAAAGAATTTGAGATATCAAATCTTGATATTCTTGGAAAAGCAATTGGATACGAAAAATGTTTTGGCGCTTGCAAGGCAAATATAGCAGCCGGGGAAATGACCTTTGCAAAGATCTCAACTGATGACAGCTGGGGTGTAATCAAGTCATACTTTGGCGAGGGCCAGTTTACCGATGATTATATAGAATCAGCCGGCGGAAGGGTGGTATGTAAAATAGATAATCTACAGGGACTTATGGATTACTTATGCAATAATGGATTTGAGCACCATGTTGCCATGAACAGGTCAAGAGTTGCTGCCATACTGAATGAAGCCTTCAATAAATACATGGGTTGGGAAACCTACTGGCACAAGTAATATTTTTTTAAAATATTATTACTCACAGGAACCTGGTTATACAGATAAACCAGAAGTTTTAATTCCGGGATAAATTGATTAGAATAGGCAATAAACAAATCAATTAAATGTGCAAATAAAAACCGATATGAAGGAGTCTATATGTCTGGCCAAAAGAAACTGCGGATAGGTATTGCAAACTTAATGATGCTCAATATTTTTGGGGATGAAGCTGAAAAAATAGCTGTCGATTATTTTAAGGGAGCAACAAAATTTTTAGAAGAAAAACTGAATATCGAGCTCTACACTGACCTTAAAGCTGTGACAAACCTTGATGAGGCAAGGCACACATGGGAATTTTTTGCAGAAAAAAGAG
>Ga0233425_10004679_pt1 | contig 22641 bp, 21 predicted proteins | sample Watercolumn_Towu_2_FD_181712 | JGI IMG/M metagenome (GOLD analysis project Ga0233425, IMG submission 181712) | Freshwater microbial communities from Lake Towuti, South Sulawesi, Indonesia - Watercolumn_Towuti2014_140_MG | ecosystem: Environmental > Aquatic > Freshwater > Lake | place... | reverse complement strand
CCTGCGCCAGATAGACAAAGCTGAAACCGCCAGAACTCAATACTTTCGTAATGATGTAGTCTTGCAGCATGTAGCCTATCGGCAAGGCTTGGTTTTTGGAACTGGCCATTATGTCATTATAATGAAGTTAAAACGTAGATAGTATTCTCGCATAAAATCATAGGTGTTTGATACAATTATGACAAATTACTTTAAGATTTGAAACTATGATACTCAGTATGACAGGATTTTCCTCGCAGCAGCGTGCCACAAACCACGGTGCATTGGCGCTGGAGTTGCGTGCCGTTAACCATCGTTATCTGGAATTGTCGTTCAGGATGGACGAGTCCATGCGCAATTTTGAGCCGATGCTGCGCGAGCAGATCGCAGCCAGACTGGGGCGTGGCAAGGTGGATTGCCGTTTGACCTTTTCATCTGCCTCCACACTGACGAGCGCGCCAAATCTAGATCATGACGTCTTGCAGCAATTGGCGGAGACGATGGGAAAAGTGGCCAGGCATTTTGAACATACCCAACCGGTGAATGTGCTGGATGTGCTGCGCATGCCCGGCGTGATGATCATGCCTACCCTGGATGAGGAAGCGCTGGAGGCGGATTTAAAGGCCTTGCTGGATGCGGCACTGGATGATTTGATTGCTGCGCGTCAGCGTGAGGGTGAGAAACTCCGGGCGATCATTTTGGCGCGCCTGACAGAAGTGGAGGCGCAGGTGCAAATCGTCAAACCATTGATGCCAAGCTTGATTAAACAATACCAAACCAAACTGACAGATAAGCTCCGGGAAGCTTGCCAAATTCAGGATGGGGAGCGCATCCTGCAGGAAATGGCGCTGTTTGCTCAGCGGATAGATGTGGACGAGGAGCTATCCAGGCTGGGTGCGCATATCAGCGAAGTCAAACGCATTCTGTCCGCAGGCAACGCAGCCGGCAAGCGTCTGGATTTCCTGATGCAGGAAATGAATCGTGAAGCCAATACCCTGGGTTCCAAATCGGTTTCAATCGAAACCACGCAGGTGTCCATGCAGCTTAAAGTGCTGATTGAGCAAATGCGTGAGCAGATTCAAAACATCGAGTAAAATAACAGGATGATTCCGGGTAATTTATTCATTATCACGGCTGCATCAGGTGCAGGTAAAACCAGTTTGGTCAATGCCCTGTTAGCTAAAGACAGCCAAGTCAAGCTGTCTATCTCGCACACGACGCGCGCGCCCAGGCCTGGCGAGGAGAACGGGGTGCATTATCATTTTGTCAACGAGACAACATTTGACGAGATGTTGAATGCGGGCGATTTTCTTGAATCAGCATCGGTGCATGGCGCGCATTATGGAACTTCGCAAAGCGCAGTGGAGTCTGCATTAGCAGCTGGTTTTGATGTGATTCTGGAAATTGACTGGCAGGGTGCGGCGCAGATACGACAAGCCTATCCGCAGGCGATCAGTGTGTTTATCCTGCCGCCTTCTATGCAGACCTTGGCAGAGCGTTTGAGTCGCCGCGGCCAGGATAGCGCCGATGTGATCGCGATGCGGCTGGCAGCGGCGCGTGAGGAGATGCGGCATGTGGCAGAGTTTGACTATGTTACAATCAACAATGATTTTGACGAGGCCTTGCAGGATTTGTTGGCTATCGTTCGTACACAGCGACTCAGGTTGCAGACACAGGTAACACGTCATGCCGCGCTGATTAAAGAGCTGACCTAATAAACTGATTAAAGAATTTAATTTGGAGAATATTGATGGCACGTATTACCGTAGATGATTGTTTGGAAAATATTCCTAACCGCTTCCAGTTGACCTTGGTGGCGGCAGTTCGCGCACGCCAGATTTCGAATGGTTCCGACCCGTTGGTGAGCGGGCATGGCCAGCGTGACAAGCCTACAGTGATGGCATTACGTGAAATCGCTGCGGGTAAAGTCGGGCTGGAAATCCTCGCACGCGTTCACCATTAGCCTAGTTATATTTGTGCAGTAGCTACCATGGTAAACGCTGCCGCCCAATTACCTGAACCGGTGCCTGCAGCGCTGCAGGATGCCGATCCGCTGATTGCGGATTTTCTTGCTCTTCTCAAAGCTTACCTCAGCCCGGCCGATGTGGAATATGTTCTGGCCGGGTATCGTTATAGCGCCCATGCCCATGCCGGGCAGACACGCAAAACCGGCGAGCCTTATATTACACATCCTATTGCGGTAGCCAGTATCCTGGCGAGGCTGCATATGGATGTGCCCACCCTGATGGCGGCTTTGCTGCACGATGTGGTAGAAGATACCGGTGTAGCTTCGTCGGAAATCGGCGAGAAGTTTGGCAAGCAAGTAGCAAGTCTGGTGGACGGCGTCACCAAGCTGGACAAGATAGAACTGCAAAGCGCTACGCAAGCGCAAGCGGAGAATTTTCGCAAGATGCTGTTGGCGATGAGTCAGGATGTGCGCGTGATTCTGGTGAAGCTGGCTGATCGCTTGCATAACATGCAAACTTTGGACGCCATGCGCCCAGAGAAGCAGAGACGTATTGCCAACGAAACGCTGGAGATTTACGCGCCCATTGCTAACCGTCTAGGGCTTAACCTGATTTTTCATGAACTGGAAGATTTAAGCTTTAAATATTTGTATCCGCTCCGTTATCGCACGATTGCCAAAGCGGTAATGGCGGCGCGCGGCAACCGTAAAGAGGTCATCAGCAAGATTCTTGCAGCAATCCAGAACCGGCTTAAGGAAGAAGGCGTGGAAGCCGATGTGCAAGGGCGTGAGAAACACTTGTACAGTATCTACCGGAAAATGACCAGCAAGCATATCAAGCTGTCACAGGTGAACGATATTTACGGATTCCGCATTCTGGTCAAGGACAAGCCCACCTGCTATCTGACACTGGGCGTGCTGCATGGTCTGTACAAGCCGATTCCTGGCCGATTCAAGGATTACATCGCAATCCCCAAGGCCAATGGTTACCAATCCTTGCATACTACCCTGTTTGGTCCTTATGGTACGCCGATTGAGGTGCAGATTCGCAGCACGGAGATGCACAATATAGCCGATGCCGGAGTGGCGGCACACTGGTTGTATAAGACCGAAGATGCACATCTGACCGCATTGCAACAGCAAACACACCAGTGGCTGCAGCGTCTGGTGGAAATCCAGACCGAGAGTGACGACAGTCATGAATTTCTGGAGCACTTCAAGGTGGATCTGTTCCCGGACGAAGTATATGTGTTTACCCCTAAAGGCAATATTCTTGCGCTGCCGAAAGGCGCGACTGCAGTGGATTTTGCCTATGCCGTACATACTGATGTAGGCAACAGCTGCGTGGCAGTGAAGATCAATCATGAGCTGGTGCCATTGCGTACCGAGATGCGTAACGGCGATCATGTGGAAATCATCACCGCAGCATTGGCCAAGCCCAATCCGGCCTGGCTGAACTATGTTGTTACCGGCAAAGCCAGGTCGCATATCCGGCATTACCTGAAATCACTACAAGTGTCAGAATCCGCACAGCTGGGTGAACGCATGCTTAATATTGCCCTGCGTGCCTTGCATGTGGAACCGGCAGATGTAGATGAAAAACAGTGGCAAAAAGTGTTGCGTGATTATGGTGCCAAAGACAAAAAAGAGATTCTGACCGACATTGGTCTGGGCAAGCGTATGAGCGTGATGGTGGCACATCAGCTCACACAAGGGTTTATGGAAGCACCGGATGTTGCCAAAACCAAAACGGTCAAATCGCTGGATACCATCACAATCCGCGGCTCGGAAGGTATGGCGGTGCAATTCGCGCAATGCTGCCGACCGATTCCCGGCGACCCGATTCTTGGCTTTATCAACAAGGATAAGGGCCTGGTCATCCACACGCACGATTGCGCGGCCATCCGCAAATTCAGACTGGATCCGGATAAGTGGCTGGATGTCGAGTGGGATGCCGACAGCAAACGCCTGTTCAAGGTCAATCTGCGCATTGTTGCATTCGACGAGCGGGGCGTGCTAGCGAAAGTGGCCGCAGGCATTGCGGAGGCGGACTCCAACATCGACAGCGTGAGCATGGAGGATTCTGACGGAAGCCAATACTGCAACCTGAATTTCACGGTACAGGTACACAACCGGGTGCATCTGGCAGAGCTGATCCGTAATTTGCGCAAGATACCGGATGTCGTGCGGATTAACCGCTTGAAGGGCGGTTTGCCAGAAGGCAAGGCCAAAGCGCAATAGATTTCTTAATTCAACAAGGCAAGACATGAGTAAAACCATCATCCAGACCAATGGCGCCCCCGCCGCAATTGGCACCTATTCTCAAGCAGTCAAGGTGGGTAGCACCGTATACCTCTCAGGCCAGATTGGTTTGGATCCAGCCACCATGCAGCTGATGGACGGCATTGAAGCGCAAGTGCATCGCGTATTCAAGAACCTGCAAGCTGTTTGCGAAGCGGCCGGTGGCAGCCTGAGTGATATTGTGAAAATCAACATCTTTCTTACCGATTTAGCCAATTTTGCCTTGGTTAACAGCATTATGGCGGAATACTTTGCACAGCCTTACCCAGCGCGTGCCGCAGTAGGGGTCGCGTCGTTGCCACGTGGTGCCTTGGTAGAAGCCGACGCTGTACTCGTCATTGCAGATGGCGCATAACTGCGTTGCGCGGCGCTAAGAATCCTCATGTATTCCCTATACATTAGTTTCGGCCGCTATGCTTAACTTGCTTCACAAGTTAGCCTGCACTGAAACTAGCGTTTTCCGCTTCTTGCGCGCCGTGCGCCTTGTTCTGCAATCATCTGCAATAACGAGATTTAGCAATGGTTGCGGATAAACCAACGTTAATCGCAGACATCAAAGGCCTAACCAAGCCGCAATCGGCCAGCTTAAAGAAACTGGGTCTCACCACAGCGCAAAGCCTGCTGCTGCATCTGCCGCTGCGCTATGTGGATGAAACACGCATTACGCCAATCCGCGATTTGCGGCTGGGGGAATCTGCGCAGATTGAAGGTGAGGTGGTGCATGCCGAGGTAAGCTATAAGCCGCGCAAAGCCTTGATTGTGCGTCTGCAGGACGCAAGCGGCGAAGTGAATCTGCGTTTTCTGCATTTTTATCCGAGCCAGATCGCACAATTGGCCATGGGCAAGCAAATTCGAGCCTATGGCGAAGTGCGGCACGGGTTTTTCGGCTACGAAATGGTGCACCCGCAATGCAAGGCTGTACTCGAGAACACGCCGGTAAAAGAGCAGTTGACGCCGGTTTATCCGACTACGGCTGGATTCTCCCAACCCAATGTCCGTGCGGCGATTAGCCATGTGCTGATACCGGAATTTTTGGGTGAGACGCTACCGGACACAGTATATGCGCCACTCAGTTTGCCGGATTTCAAACATAGTATTCTTACTTTGCACAACCCGCCGCCAGACGCCAACTTGAGTGCACTGGAAACCCATGCGACACTGGAGTGGCGCCGTTTGGCGTTTGATGAGTTGCTAGCGCAGCAGCTTTCCATGCGCCGGCATTATGCCAAGCGACGCGCCAGCGATGCCCCGGTGCTTAAATCATCCAACAAGCTGGTGGAACAATTGTTTGCCAAGCTGCCGTTCACCTTGACGCGTGCGCAGCAAAAAGCGGCGGCGGAGATTAGTGCTGATCTTGCCCAGCCGCACCCTATGCAGCGCCTGCTGCAGGGCGATGTGGGCAGTGGTAAGACCGTCGTGGCAGCTATCGCGGCGCTGCAGGCCATAGAAGCGGGCTGGCAAGCAGCCTTCATGGCGCCCACGGAGATTCTGGCCGAACAGCATTATCAAAAACTCACGCATTGGCTGCAGCCGCTCGGCGTTGAAATCGCCTGGCTCACCGGAAGCCAGAATAAGACTGCCCGCCAAGCCAATCTGGATGCGGCTTCCAGCAGTGCCGCGCAATTGGTCATCGGCACACACGCCCTGTTTCAGGAGAACGTCAGCTTTGCCAAACTGGGGCTCACCATCATTGACGAGCAGCACCGTTTTGGCGTGCAGCAACGCCTGGCCTTGCGCCAGAAGGGTCAGCCGGAGCCGCATCAGCTCATGATGTCCGCTACGCCGATTCCGCGTACGCTATCCATGAGCTATTACGCCGATCTGGATGTCTCCACGATAGATGAATTGCCGCCGGGTCGCACGCCGATTGCGACACGGCTGGTTTCAGACGAGCGCCGCGACGAAGTGCTGGCGCGTGTGCGCGAGGCCTGCCTGCAGGGCAGCCAGGCTTACTGGGTATGTCCGCTCATCGAGGAAAGCGAGGCGCTGCAACTGCAGACTGCGCAAGATACTTATGCCTATATGCAGGCGACTTTCCCCGATTTGAAAATCGCGCTGGTGCATGGCCGCCTCAAACCTGCAGAGAAGCAGGCCGTGATGGATGCCTTTAAAAATAACGAAATTCATTTGCTAGTTGCGACGACCGTGATAGAAGTGGGCGTGGATGTACCGAATGCTAGTTTGATGGTGATTGAGCATGCGGAGCGCTTTGGCCTCAGCCAGCTGCATCAGTTAAGAGGCAGGGTAGGACGCGGCGCGGCCAAGAGTACGTGTATTCTGCTGTATCAGGACAACGCGCAGCAGCGGCTGTCGGAAACAGCCCGGCAGCGGCTGAAAATTATTTACGAGAACACCGATGGTTTTAAAATCGCGCAGGAAGATTTGAAATTGCGCGGCCCCGGCGAGTTTCTGGGAACGCGCCAGAGCGGCGTGCCTATGCTCAAGATTGCCGATCTGGAACGCGATGCAGACTTGCTGCAGGCCGCGAAGAACATCGCGGACGATTTGCTGCAAAGCGCGCCGCAAGCGGTGGAGCAACATCTGGCGCGCTGGCTCAGCCAAGGCGCGGAATTGATAAAAGTTTAAGCAAGATGAAGATAATCAAACAAAAATATAAACGGCACGGTTGGCTGAAAAAATCGCTATGTATGCCAAACGTCAAACACTGGCTGGAGGACGAAGGCTCGTTGACGGCGCGGCTCAAGGCATGCTATGCCGATTTTGCCGTGCAACCGGTGATGCTGCAATATGCAAAGGCCTTGCGCGATGAAACCGGCATGCTGGGATTAAAGCAACATGAATATGCTTTGATTCGCGAGGTATTGTTAATCGGCGACAGCCGGCCGGTGGTGTTTGCGCACAGCGTGTTGCCGCGTGCCAGTTTGCGCGGCAGCTGGCGCGGCTTGGGTAAACTGGGCAACAAACCGCTTGGTGCGGCGCTATTTGCAAACCCGAAAGTGAAACGCACGCCGTTGGAGTATAAAAAGCTATCGGCCTGCAGCCCAATATTTATGCGGCTCTCAGGGCATGTCAAAAATCCTCCTAAAGTATTGTGGGCGCGGCGTTCGGTTTTTAGCCTGAATTGCGCTAAGATTCTTGTCACGGAAGTTTTTTTAGACGAGTTGTTTAAATGAATACCGAGAATATCTCTAAAAAACTGGATGCTTACGAGCGTCTGATGCGGCTGGACAAGCCGATTGGCATTTTGCTGTTGCTCTGGCCGACCTTATGGGCGCTGCTGCTGGCCGGGCGCGGCTACCCGCATTGGGCTATCGTGATGATCTTTATCACAGGCGTGGTGCTGATGCGCAGCGCGGGCTGTGTGCTGAATGATATTGCCGACCACAAGTTCGACGGCAAGGTGGAGCGCACCAAGACGCGCCCGCTGGCGATGGGTGAAGTGAGCGTGAAAGAGGCATATCTGCTGGCGGCAGGTTTATGTTTGCTGGCGTTCGGGTTGGTGTTGTTCCTGAATAAAACTACCATTCTGTTATCCGTTGCCGCATTGTTTCTGGCAGCCACTTACCCTTATACCAAGCGCTTTCTGGCGGTTCCGCAGGCGTATTTGGGTATCGCGTTCGGCTTTGGCATTCCCATGGCCTTTGCAGCGGTGAACGATTACATCGCGCCGGTTGCGTGGTTTTTGTTGGCGGCTAATGTGTTTTGGGCCATTGCATATGATACGGAATATGCAATGGTGGATAGAGAGGATGACCTGAAAATCGGCATCAAATCCTCGGCGATTTTCTTTGGTCGCTATGACGTGGCTGCCGTGATGGCTTGCTACCTTGTCATGCTGGGTATTTTTGGCTATATTGGTTACGCGCTACGCTTTGGACATTGGTATTGGCTGGGTTTGATAGCGGCTGCATTGCTAGTGGGTTGGCAGTATTGGATGATTAAGAATCGCGACCGAGCCGATTGTTTCAAGGCGTTTCTGCACAACGCTTGGATAGGTGCCGTGCTTTGCGCCGGTATCGCCGCGCAATACTATTTAGGCTGATTATGGCCAATTCTCTCAAGGTTTAATTCCACTCAATCAAACCAAAGTCAAACTTGGTTTCTTTTTCTTTGGCTTGCTCAGCCTGTTTTGCCACTTCGCTCGCATTGATGGTTTCTTCCAGCTGCTGCAGCTTCTCGGCTTTTTTGGCGGCAAGTTGCGCCTCTTTGCGTTCCTTTAGCGCCATTTTCTTCTCTTCCAGCTGAATCACCTCGGCCAGGCTGGCTCTTTCCTGGGCGACAGATTTCAGAGCCAGCAGCTCTTCGATGAGCTGTTTGTCAAACCCGGCACGAGGCTCCAGACGGTTGTTGTAGATCAGGTCATCCAAAAAGGTGATGGCTGCCGGAGTGCCCCATACAGCTTGCAATCCGGAGCTTAAGTGTGGATAAGCTTCCAGCGAATGCGCTGTAGCGGCTGGTTTGGCATCAAAACCCGGGATATTGACATTGAAATGATCCTTGCATTCCTGCGCTGTCTGCTCATATAAAGCATGCAGGTTCTGCTTGGCCAGCAGATCCAGCAGGAACAGCCAGAGGGTGACGGATTGCTTTGGGTGTTCCAGCAGATGGCTTTGCAGCATCTGGATCGCAAGTTCGGCTCGACCATGCGACAAAAAGACGTCTGCATGTTCCAGCACGGACATCTCTTGGTCGCTTTCTTCTACCACGAACGGGTCGGTATTTTCCGGATCAAGGCCAAAATCATCAGGCTTGAATGCAGAGTTTTCATCAGCAATGTCAATCGGCTGACGGGGTTCTTCCGATGCAAACAAATCATCATCGGAAGATATTTCTTCCTGTTTTTGCAACGTTATGCGATCCAGTACGGCCAAATGCGCTTTCCTGCGGCGCCACCAGCCCAGCGCCAATTGGCCACTCAACAATAGCAGCAACGCACCAAGGCCGATACCGAATTGTCTAAACTGGCTTAGCTGGTTTTGGTTATGCGCGAGCGCTTTGGTTTTGGCAGCGTTTTCTTCTGCCAGTCTCAAGTTGTTTTGCTGCAGCTGCGAGATTTGTGTTGTCAGATGTTTCAGCCGGTTGTTCATGGCGGTGAGTTCATCCAGCACTTCCGCATCACCAGCGGGTACCGGGTCTGCGGCATTGGGACGCATCATCAATTGCCTGTCCATGTGTAAACGCATGGCGTATGCTGGCAAGCCGCCGTATGTACCGCCAGAAATGCTAAGTGTAGCCCGGCCAGTTTGCGCGGTATTAGCGGACTGAACCCTTCTTGCCTGAGCGGCGCCGGAAATTACAGTGGCTCCAGTGCTTGTGGGGTTTTGACCTAATGATTTGTTTTTATTACGTTTATTGCCGCTTTTTTGGGCATGTTTTTTTACTTTTGGCGGTGTAACGGCAAGCGATGGTGTGTTGCTATCCGCATCCGCCATGACCTCTTCATCGTCTGCCATTGCTTCTGTTTCGCTGGACATCACGGGGTCCAGCAACAATACATATTCGCGGCGCATTTCGGCTTCACAAATCGTAGAAACCGATAGGTTGACGATCGGCTCGTTTACCGCCTGGCTGCTGGTGATCGTTAGCATCGCCTCGTCCGCGTTCAGCGGGCGTAGCTTTAGCTGTGTGCTGCCAAGAAAACTGGCGCCCTCGGTATTCAGGCTGAGGCAAGCGGTGTCATGTTTGATGTCTGCCGCGCCATACACCTTGACCAGGGCTTTTAGTGGCTGACCCAGATGAGATTTGACTTGAATCTCGCCCAAGCCCAGCGCATAGGCGGATGGATGTGCAAAGATGCCAGCAACCAGCATCGCCGCCCATTTCATACGCGTATATTGCAAATGGTTATACTGCATATTTCACCTTGTACAATTCTTGTTATGATGACAGATAATAGGCTTTATGCAAAAGCTATGCCAACTCTATAGGTATGTGTAAGAATCGAGATTCTAATCTGCAGTTGGTCATAAGTGCATTTTTTGAAATAAAAGCTTTCAAGTATTTGACAATACTTATCATAACAACATATAATCCGCCCTCTTGAATTTTTACTGGTCGCGCTTTGCCGGCTGGACTTTTATTATTTTAGCCTCGCAATACTCGGCTTTAGTGGGTAGTTTTAATATGAAAACCTTTTCAGCAAAAACGCATGAAGTCAAACGCGACTGGTTCGTGATTGATGCTACGGACTTGGTGCTGGGTCGTTTGGCCAGCGCAGTGGCACACCGCCTGCGTGGCAAACATAAAGCGATTTATACGCCGCACGTGGATACTGGTGACTATATCGTGGTCATCAATGCCGACAAAATCAAAGTAACCGGTAACAAAGCGCTCGATAAACAATATCATCGTCACTCCGGTTATCCAGGCGGTATCAGCACCACCAACTTTAGCAAAATGCAAGATCGTTTCCCAGGCCGTGCGCTGGAAAAAGCGGTAAAAGGCATGCTGCCAAAAGGTCCGCTGGGTTATGCAATGATCAAAAAAATGAAAGTGTATGCTGGTGACAAACACGAGCACGCTGCACAACAGCCACAAACGCTGACCATTTAAGGATAAACAATGATTGGTAAATACAACTATGGTACCGGTCGCCGCAAAAGCTCTGTGGCACGCGTGTTTCTGAAATCCGGTAAAGGCAACATCATCGTTAACGACAAGCCTGTTGACGAGTTCTTCTCTCGCGTGACATCCCGCATGATCGTGCGTCAGCCATTGGAGCTGACTAACAACACAGCCAGCTTCGACATCTTGGTCAACGTGGTCGGTGGCGGTGAATCTGGTCAAGCAGGTGCAGTGCGTCACGGTATCACCCGTGCCTTGATCGATTACGATGCAGCGCTGAAGTCCGCATTGTCCAACGCAGGTTATGTAACTCGCGACGCACGTGAAGTTGAGCGTAAAAAAGTTGGTTTGCGCAAAGCACGTCGCCGTAAACAATTCTCCAAACGCTAATTGGCGTCTGGTACATAAAGGTCGCTGCGGCGGCCTTTTTGTTTTTGGAAAAGGGTTCTGCGAGCGAATTACTGCGTTTCGCGGTACTCGGATATTCGCTGTACAACCCCGTACTATCTCATATCCTGCGTTCCGTGCGCCTTGCACTTCATCTCGCATAACCCTTTTTCCATGTACACATATGGGTTAAGATAGGCAGCTTATGACTAAAAAATTAAAGATTGGTATCGTAGGCGGCACCGGTTATACCGGCGTCGAGCTGCTGCGTTTATTGGCGATTCATCCGAACGCATCCATCGTGGCTGTCACTTCGCGTGGTGAGGCGGGTATGCCCGTGGCCGAGATGTTCCCTAGTCTGCGCGGCTTGGTGGATGTGGCGTTCAGCGACCCCGCGCAAACCGATTTGACCCAGTGCGACGTGGTGTTTTTTGCTACGCCGCATGGCGTGGCCATGAGCCAGGCGACAGCATTGCTGGCTGCTGGCGTTAAAGTGATTGATCTGGCGGCGGATTTCCGCCTGCAGGATACTGCCGTGTTTGAGAAATGGTACAAGATGCCACATAGCTGCCAGGATGTGCTGAAGGATGCGGTGTATGGTATCCCCGAGCTGTACCGCGACAAGATCAGATCCGCCAAGGTGATTGGCAACCCAGGTTGCTACCCGACCACCGTGCTGCTGGGTTTGGCGCCGTTGCTGGAGCAAGGCTTGGTGGATTTCTCAGCGCCAATTATTTCCGATTCCAAATCCGGGGTTTCCGGTGCAGGCAGAAAAGCCGAGATCGCCACCCTGTTTGCCGAAGCCAGCGACAACATGAAAGCCTACGGCGTGGCCGGTCACCGGCACCATCCGGAAATCCATGCGCAATTAATGCAATTGTCAGGTAGCGACTTGCAGTTCATTTTCGTGCCGCACCTGATTCCGATGATACGCGGCATGTTGTCTACCATTTATGTCAAACTGTCCGCAAAAGCCCAGGGGTCGGATTTGCTGGCCTTGTACGAAAAGCGCTATCAGCATGAGCGTTTTGTGGACGTGCTGCCCGCGGGTAGCCTGCCGGAAACACGCTCTGTGCGCGGTTCCAACAGCCTGCGCATTGCATTGCATCCGCAGGCCAATGGCTATCTCACCTTGCTGGTCACGCAGGATAACCTGGTGAAAGGTGCGGCAGGTCAGGCGGTGCAGAACATGAATATCATGTTCGGTCTGGATGAACATGCCGGTCTGGAAGTCGTGCCGCTGCTGCCCTAAGGAACTTCTGAATAAGTCGCCATGAAACCCATACGCCGCAGAATCCGCCGCCATTTCGGGCATACGCTCTCTGCCAAGCGGGTGACGATACGCACGCACCGTTCCAGCTACTTTCAGGCAGCGCTGGTGGCGGGTTTGGTATTGTTTGGCGCAGGCATCACATATTGGGTCATGCACGACGGCGAGATCGACACGATTCGCCAGCAACTGCAACAGCTCACACAACAGAACAAAGCGCTGGAGGTCAAGCTGGTGGGCGCGCAGCGCGAGCTGCAAGTGGAACTGGCTACCAACAACAATCTTGCCAAAGAGCTTGCAAGCGTTCATGATGAGAACCTGAAAATCAAGGAAGACTTGATGTTTTACAAAAACATGGTGGAAGGCAAAAAGCGCAGATAACAGGCGCTGCACCAGCTGAGGAGAGTTATGTTTTTTAAAAGAGCGAACAAGATTGATAACCGCATTGACACCCTGATTGGCGCGGATACCCGTATCGAAGGAGATATGCAATATTCCGGCGGTCTGCGTGTGGATGGCACCATCAAGGGCAATGTCATGCAGGCCAATGGCAGCCTGTGTACGCTGATCTTGAGCGAGGCCGGCAGCATCGAAGGCGAAGTGACGGCTGCTAAGATCGTCATCAACGGTAAGATCACTGGCCCGGTACATGCAGGTGAGTTCATCGAACTGCAGACCAAGGCGCGTATTGTGGGCGATCTGTATTACAAATCGCTTGAGATGCATACTGGCGCGGTGATTGAAGGAAAACTGGTCTATGTCGGCGACAATCCTGCCGACAACAGCTAATCGAACAAACCAAGGAAATCTTAGTCCAAAAGACTTACAAAGGAGTAAACATATGAACACAGCAACAGATGTCGCAGATATTGAGATGCCAAGCCCGCTTGTTTTTACCGACAATGCGGCCAAAAAAGTGAAAGAGCTGATTGATGAGGAAGGCACGCCGGATTTGAAACTGCGCGTGTTCGTCAGCGGCGGCGGCTGTTCCGGCTTTCAGTACGGCTTTACGTTTGAAGAAGAAGTGAACGAAGACGATACCCAGGTGGATAAGGACGGCGTGATTTTGCTGATCGACCCGATGAGCCTGCAATACCTGATGGGCGCGGAGATCGATTACACCGACAGCCTGCAAGGCTCGCAATTCGTCATTCGCAACCCGAATGCGACGACGACCTGCGGCTGCGGTTCATCCTTCTCGGTCTAGTTAGCCAGGTAGTGTAAAAAAGCCAAGCGTTTGCTTGGCCTTTTTCATTCTGACTATAATGCCCTGGAAGCCGCATCCAGATTGGCTTGCAGAGCAGGTGTTTTAGTAATGAACGCGCGCGTGAAGCCTTTAGCCACTCGCTCGTGGGCGGAACTCGGATTTCCAATCCTCAAACAGTCCTCATCACCTGGCATCTGCCGCTCAAGCCTCAGGTGCGGCAAGGGGGGTAAAAACCCTCTAGGCACCACTGCTATTCTGAACAATATCAATCGAGTCTGACCCCATTGATTCTGCATTGATTTTACCGGAATCCGTCAGAACAATTCACCCCAACCTACGAGCTATTTATGTTCATTACACTTCAGATTTTTCACCATTAATGACAAATCCTATAGGCCTATTGGGACGTTCCGGTGGCTGGATTGGCTGGGCGTAACAGAGTAATTGAACAGTTGCTTGATGGGCAAGAATTACGCAAGTCGATCCATTTAATCGACCTAGAATACGAATCCCGTGAAAACTTTCTTGAGCAAGTTGTTCAACATCAATTTGTATACCACCATGCAGAATAGCAATAATTGCAGGCTGCATATCATCGCCCAGCTCAGACCGCCATTGAACAATAGAATCAGCTAGCCTTTTAAGTAGCACGCCAGAGCTTTGAAAATTATTACTGTCTTCAAATGTAGGCATTTTGGGAATCTGAATAGGCTCATATTTAGGCATAGAGAGAGCCAAGTTTTTTGTGGAGTCAAGTGAGGCAAGTCGTTTGGCAAGAGAATCGCCCATTGCCAGCGCTTTAAGTTTTTCTTCAAACTCGAAACTTGCTGCGAGATGTGAGAGTCCTTGATCTTTAAGAAGCTTTTTAAGTGATTTACTCAACTTTAGTTTCCTTGTAATTTACTTCCTCTTCTCAATTGGCACAAACTCTCTTCTCGCTTCACCCGTATAAAGCTGGCGTGGGCGGCCAATCTTGTGTTCCGGGTCGCTGTGCATTTCGCTCCATTGCGCTATCCACCCAGCCGTGCGGGCAAGGGCGAAGATGGCGGTGAACATGCTGTTGGGGATGCCCATGGCGCGCATGACGATGCCGCTGTAGAAATCCACATTCGGGTAGAGTTTGCGCGAAACGAAGTATTCGTCTTCCAGTGCGATTTTCTCCAGTTCCATCGCCAGTTTGAACATCGGGTCATCCTGCAGGCCAAGCACTTCCAGCACTTCGTGACAGGTTTTGCGCATGATGGCGGCGCGCGGGTCCATGTTGCGGTAAACACGATGGCCAAAGCCCATCAGGCGGAAGTTGTCGGTTTTATCCTTGGCGCGTTTGATGAACTCGCCGATGCGCGAGACATCGCCGATTTCTTCCAGCATCTTCAATGTGGCTTCATTGGCGCCGCCGTGTGCCGGTCCCCACAATGAGGCGATGCCGCCGGCGATGCATGCGAACGGGTTGGCGCCGCTGGAGCCTACTAATCTTACCGTAGAGGTGGAGGCGTTCTGTTCGTGATCGGCATGCAGAATCAGGATGCGCTCGAACGCCTTGGCCAATACCGGATTGGCTTCGTATTTCTCGCAAGGGGTGGCAAACATCATGTGCATGAAGTTTTCCGCATAGCTCAGGTGGTTCTGCGGATACATGAACGGTTGACCCAGGTTGTATTTGTAGCTCCAGGCGGCGATGGTGGGCACTTTGGCCAGCAGGCGGTGCGCGGAAATCTCGCGGTGTCTTTCATCGCGGATGTCCATTGAGTCGAAATAGAACGCGGAAAGCGAGCCGACGACGCCCACCATAACGGCCATCGGGTGCGCATCACGCCTGAAACCACGGAAGATGTTGGTGAGCTGGTCGTGCAGCATGGTACTGCCGGTGATTTTTTCGGTGAATTGCTGCTTTTCTGTAGCATTGGGCAGCTCGCCATGCATCAGCAGATAGGCGACTTCCAGAAAGTCGCAATGTTCTGCCAACTGCTCGATAGGATAGCCGCGATGTAGCAAAATGCCTTGCTCGCCATCAATATAAGTAATGGCAGAATTACACGCGGCCGTCGCCATAAAGCCAGGGTCATAGGTGTAAATGCCATGTTTGCCCAGGGTGCGGATGTCAATCACGTCATTGCCGGCTGTGCCAGTAAGAACAGGCAACTCAATGGGCGCAGCGCCGTTATCGAACGAGATGGTAGCTTTGGTCGGTTTCATGCGGATGCTCGGAAATATTTTAAAGGTATTATAAGCCATGTCTAACAGGCTGTATCACTGCCGGGGGCTAAAACAGTTCGGCTGTACGCGGCATACCAATGGATTCTTCCAACTCATCCAGTGGCAGCGGATAGCCAAATAGCTTGCCCTGATACAGGCGACAGCCATGCGTGAGCAGGAAATCCAGCTGTTCCGTTGTCTCCACGCCTTCGGCAATCACGTCCATTCCCAGCGAGGTGGCCATGCCGAGAATGACTTTGATGACAGTATTGTCCTGATGACGGCCATGGGTGTCGTGAATGATGGAATGGTCTATTTTGAGTTGCGAGAAGGGTAGCTTTTTGAGATAGATCGGCGATAAGTAGCCGGTGCCAAAATCATCCAGGCAGAACCGCACGCCTTTGCTGCGCAGGGTATACATCTTGTCTATCGCGTCAGTGGTGTTCTCCAGCAGGATACTTTCGGTTAGCTCGAATTTGAGTTTGTCTGCGGGTGCACTTGTGCTTTGCAAGATTTCCAGTACTTCCTGCACAAAACCCTGCTGGCGGAATTGGCGGGCGCTGATATTGACGGCGATTTCCAGCCCCGCCATCGCGGGGGTTTTCTGCCAGTCTTTCAGTTGCCTGCAGGCGACCTCCAGCAGCCATCGGCCAAGTGGCAGAATCAACCCCGTCTCCTCTGCCAGTTGGATAAATTGTGCCGGCAGCAGCAAACCGCGAACAGGATGCCGCCAGCGCAGCAACGCTTCAACGCCGAGTATCTTGCGCTGCTGGTCAACCAGCGGTTGGTAATGAAGCTCGAATTGCTGTAGTTGCACCGCATGGCGCAGGTCGTTTTCCAGAGCCATGCGCGTTTGCAGTGCGTGTTGCATTTCCGGGTCAAAAAAGCGGATGGCGTTACGGCCTGCACGTTTCGCCTGGTACATGGCGGCATCGGCACGCTTAATTAAGTCTTCCACGCCCAGTTCCTGATTCTGGAACAGGGTGACACCAATACTGGGAGAGCTGTGATGTTCTTGTCCCTGCAATTGGTAGGGTTGATTCAGGCTCTCGCGTATTTTCTCCGCAATCAGCTCGGCATTCACGGCGGCCTTGGTCGGGTTTTCACTTAAGCCTTCCATCAGGATGACGAACTCATCCCCGCCCAACCTGGTGACAGTGTCGTCATTCCGCACACAGCTGGTTAGCCTTTTTGCTACTTCGATCAATAACAGGTCGCCTACACTATGACCGCGAGTGTCGTTGAGTATCTTAAAGTTGTCCAGATCAATAAACAAGATGGCGGCGTATAAATGGTGCCTTGTAACAGAAGTAAGCGCTCGCTCCACCCTGTCCTGCAATAGCCGCCGATTTGGCAGCTTGGTCAGTGGGTCATAAAAAGCCAGGCTGTGAATGTTGGCTTCGGATTGCTTTTGCTCGGCAATGTCGCGCAGAAAAGCCGTATAGATAGGTTTGCCGTCCTGTATGAATCTGGATAGGCTGAATTCGACCGGGAACTCTTCGCCACTTGCCCGGATTGCCGTAAGCTCCAACCGCTTGCCCATCATAGTAGGTACGCCGGATTTGCGCAGTCGCGTCAAGCCTTCACGGTGTTTTTCCTTATACTCGGGCGGGATAATCACTTCTGCAATATTTTTCCCCAACACTGCGCTACGGGCGTGACCAAAAGTGCTTTCTGCGGCCGGATTGAACTCGATAATATGGCCATTTTCATCAATGCTGATAATGCAATCATTGGCTGCCTCTATTACGGCGCGGGTTTTGGCCTCGCTGTTGCGCAACTCCTTGGTCATTTCCAGTGCTTTAGCAGTAGCGGTGCGTTCCAGCTCGGCATGCGCTTGCTTTAGTTGATCTAATGCACGCGCGTTTTGTTGCGCGATGCGCTGATCGAATACGGCTGCGATATTGCCTCCGCCAAACCACACAATGGAAGTCAGACCCACCAATAGGACCAGAACATTCTTGTCCAGAGGCGATCCACCGGCCAGGCAGATGCTGTTGGGGGCGATGTCCATGCCCAACATGGCGGTGTAGTGCATGCCGGAAATGGCTAAACCCATCACTACGCTGCCTAGGGTAAACCGCCAGATAGGGGTTAATCGCATGTGTTGCCCCTGATACATCATCAGTAGTGCCCCCCACGAGGCCATAATAGCAATGGCAACCGATGCTAACAATATCCCTGTAGAGTACTGAATGGTAGGAGATAGTTTAAGGGCGGCCATACCTGTGTAATGCATCGCTGTGATACCCAGGCCCATGAAGATGCCAGACAGGAATATTTTTTTAGGTGAAACGATTTTATGGCGCAATACATAGAATCCCAGCAAGCTGGCTGCAACTGCAGGAACTGCTGAATACAGTGTCAGCGCAAGATCGTAATGGAGCTCGATGGGTAAATGAAATGCTAGCATGCCGATAAAGTGCATTGCCCAGATGGCCATGCCTAGGGTGATTGCACCCAAGGTCATCCAGATCAGTGCGGGTTTGCCTTGGCTTTCCCGCATGCGCTGGGCATGGGTAAGGGCGGTAAAGGAGCCAATAATGGCTACCGCGACGGATAAAGCAACGAGAGAAACATTCCAGAAAACATGCATGCTATGCAACATCTCTTGATGGATGGTGTTGGCTATCTTAAAGCAATGCCATGCGTCTGAAAAGCAGTTTAGCTAGCCAGGATAAATGGCACCTAGAATGCGCTGTCCTTTCGCACCAGTGACTGCGGGTAAATTAGCAGGTGTTTTTTCCAAAGTTTGTTTGGCCAGCCAAGCAAAACACATGGCTTCCACCCAGTCGGCATCGACACGCAGGACATCTGTCTTTTCGACCAGGATGTTGTCGTCGAACAAAGATCTCAGGTCTTGCACTAACAGGCTGTTATGTGCACCACCGCCACATAAGTAGATCTCATCCACACCATCGCAGGTTTTGCCGATGGCGTGAAAGATGGAATGCGCGGTCAATGCTACCAAAGTGCGGGCGACGTCCTGTGAGCGCAGATGCGGATACAGCAGATGCTGTTTCAGCCAGTTTTCATTAAACAGGTCGCGGCCGGTGCTTTTGGGGGGAGGCAGCGCAAAATATGGTTCGGCCAGCATGTCATATAGCAGGCTATCCAGCACGGCACCTGTCGAGGCCCATGCGCCGTTTTCATCAAAAGGCTTGCCTAGACGCAATGATGCCCAGTAATCCATCAGCATGTTGCCAGGGCCAGAGTCGAAGCCTAGGGTATCCCCGTTCTTGGCAATGTAGGTGATATTGGCAATGCCTCCTATATTCACGATTGCGCGGTTTTTTTTGGCATCTGCAAACATGGCCTGGTGAAACGCTGGTACCAGCGGCGCGCCTTGTCCGCCTGCAGCCACATCGCGGCTGCGGAAATCCCCGACCACTGTGATGCCGGTGAGTTCAGCCAACAACGCATGGTTGCCTATCTGTAACGTGAACCCGAGTTCGGGACGATGGCGTATGGTTTGGCCATGATTGCCTATCGCCATGATTTGATGAGCCTGCATGCCGGTTTTTTGCAGCAATTGCCGGACACTTTCTGCATACAGTCCCGATAATTCGTTGGAAATTTGCGCAGTGGTTTCCAGCTCGTTTTTGCTGGGGTGCTGCAAGGTCAGCAGGCGGTTGCGTAAATCGGCCGGATAAGGCAAAAAGTGCGTGCTGCGCAGCTTGCATTGCTGCCCGTAGAATTCGACCAGTGCCGTATCTATGCCGTCCATGCTAGTGCCGGACATGATGCCGATATAGAGCTCTGCCATCATTTAGTCTTGCTGGCCATTTGCCGTTGGTTAAGCATGTCAAGCTGTGCCATGTAAGCGCGGCTGGCTTTTTCGAATTCGGGCTTGAGTTTGGGGTTGATAGGAATATTCACCGGTAGCGATACCGTCATTGGGTCTTTCCGCGCGCCATTTTGCAGGAACTCGTAATGCAGGTGCGGGCCGGTAGAAAGCCCTGTCATGCCAACATAACCGATAATATCGCTTTGAGTCACCTTTTGTCCTCTGCGCAGGCCGCGCTCGAACTTAGACAAATGGCCGTAGACGGTGCTAATGCCATGGTCGTGTTTGAGCACAATCACATTGCCATAGCCACCCTTGCGGCCGACAAAATCTACTACACCATCACCGGAGGCTTTGACGCGTGTACCGATAGGCGCAGCGAAATCTGTGCCCTGATGTGCCCGCATGCGGTGCAGGATAGGGTGATAGCGTGCCTTGCTAAAATTGGAAGAAATACGTGAAAACTCCACCGGAGATCGCAAGAAAGATTTATGCAAGCTTTTGCCGTCCGGTGTGTAGTAGGCATATTTGCCTTCGGCCTCGCCAAAGCGAATGGCTGTATATTTTTTGCCTCTGTTGGTGAATTCTACGGCCAGCACATTGCCTACCTTCATCAGTTCACCCGCGTTGTAAAATGCTTCGTATACCACGTTCAGCACGTCACCTTCACGCAGGTCTTCCACGAAGTCAATGTCACCGGAGAAAATCTCGGCGATTTGCAATGCGATGGCATCCGGAATGCCGGCTTCGTCTGTAGCGCTAAACAGGCTGTCTACAATTTTCGCAGAACTGAGCATCTCATGCTTTTGCAGCAGGAGCTTTTGTGTGGCAACCTGGTAGCCTTGCGGGGTCAGGTTGGCCACTAGAATATTTTCGTTATCCACCTCATATTCCAGATGTAGTAGCTTGCCTTCCAAGTTGGTCTTGATTTCGATACTGCGCCCGGGAATCAGCGCTGTATTGATGGCGCGCGCTTCCGGGCTGATCATCAGAAACTTGATGGCGTCTTCATCGCGTACCGTCATGCGCTTGAACAGATTGGCTAGCGTGTCATCGCTGCGCACCTGATCTATTTGCCAGAACTCTTCGTCCTGGCTGACTGGCCGCATGGCCAGTGGCAGAGTAACATCTTGCATGACGGTTTTGATTCTTACGTTGACTGCTGAGGTGTCGGGCCCTGTGCCAAAAGCGGCGAAGATGCCAAACAGCGGCAACAACGCAACGAACGCCCAGCGCGTTTTTAATTTGCGTAGAGTCTGCAACAGGTTTTGCGATAAAATACGCAGCTTATTCATATATAAGCTATATCTTGTCGATTGCTAAGGTAATTGATCATACTAACAGAATTCTTAAACATAAAGCATAAGCGGAACGAGCAGTGAACACGCAGACCCAACAAGCCCTGGCCATCATCAAGCGCGGCGCAGACGAACTTTTGATCGAATCCGAGCTGATCGAAAAGCTTGAGCAAAGCGCCAAAACCGGCAAGCCCTTGCGCATCAAAGCCGGCTTCGACCCGACCGCGCCGGATCTGCACCTCGGCCACACCGTGCTGATTAACAAGCTTCGTCAATTTCAAGACCTCGGCCATCACGTTTTGTTCCTGATTGGTGACTTTACCGGCATGATCGGCGACCCGACCGGCAAAAGCGCCACGCGACCGCCGCTGACTGAAAGCCAGGTGCAGGAGAACGCCAAGTCTTACGCCACCCAGGTGTTCAAGATTCTGGACAAAGACAAAACCGAGATCGTGTTCAACTCCAAATGGCTTACCGAAATGGGTGCTGCCGGCATGCTCAAGCTCGCCGCCAGCTACACGGTGGCACGCATGCTGGAGCGCGATGATTTCACCAAGCGCTTCAAAGGTAACCAGCCCATCGCCATTCATGAGTTTTTGTATCCGCTACTGCAAGGTTATGATTCCGTCGCGCTCAAGTCCGATGTCGAGCTAGGCGGTACCGACCAGAAATTCAACCTGCTGATGGGGCGCGAGCTGCAAAAGCAGCATAATCAGCCTCAACAATGTGTATTGATGATGCCTTTGCTGGAAGGATTGGACGGTGTTAATAAGATGTCCAAATCGCTCAACAACTATATTGGTATCAACGAGCCGCCGGAGATTATCTTTGCCAAGCTCATGTCCGTGTCAGACGAGCTGATGTGGCGTTATATCGAGCTGCTGTCTTTTGAGAGCCTGGAAACCATTGCAAGCTGGAAGGCGCAAGTGGCGGCGGGCGAAAACCCGCGTAATATCAAAGTGCGATTTGCGCAGGAGATCGTCGCCCGTTTTCACAGCCAAGCCGATGCCGAAAAAGCGCTGAACGATTTCCAAACCCGCGCCAAAGGCGGCATTCCCGACGAGGTGCCGGAAGTGAGCTTGACCATAGAAGGAGATAGCATCGGCATCGCCCAGCTACTCAAGATGGCCGGGCTCGTCGAGAGCACCTCGGAGGCGTATCGCGCAATCGACCAGGGTGGTATCAAGCTCGATGGTGAAAAAATCAGCGAACGTAATTTCATGGTCGGCAAAGGTCAAAGTTTTGTTGCCCAGGTAGGCAAGCGCAAGTTCGCCAGAATCACCATTTAATAATCGCCTTTCTTACGCGCGCATTCATTAGCAGATTGCCTGCCCTGTAAGGCAATTACAATAAGCCTTCTGGCACGGTGACAAGCGCAATGAACAAAAAATGTATCAAATTGTAATTTTTTGCCAAAATTGCTTGACCCAAAATTTAACCTCTGTAGAATGCGCGCCTCTTGCTAGAAACGTTGTGAATCTTGCAAGTCCCAAGTGCGGTTTTATCGGCGCAAGATTTAAATAAAAACTTTTTATACTTTAAGTCTTGACCAGCCTGAAAAGCTCTGTATAATGCGCGCTTCGCTCGAAAACGAGCACTGTTCTTTAACAACTTAAAACGACTGATAGGTGTGGGTATTTGTGGTTAAGGTGCTGGATGACTTTAATAGTTATTCACTCAGAAAATTAAACATAAATGCTTACACTTAAAATTTAGACAAGACTG
>Ga0233425_10004678_pt1 | contig 22644 bp, 21 predicted proteins | sample Watercolumn_Towu_2_FD_181712 | JGI IMG/M metagenome (GOLD analysis project Ga0233425, IMG submission 181712) | Freshwater microbial communities from Lake Towuti, South Sulawesi, Indonesia - Watercolumn_Towuti2014_140_MG | ecosystem: Environmental > Aquatic > Freshwater > Lake | place... | reverse complement strand
GGGGTGAAATGATCAGTTTAAGGGTTTAATTGGCACCATGTTTAAAGGGTTTTGTTTTAAATTCAAACTGTTCGCGTGGTCCGACCCTCATCAACTAATTTAAGGGGAAGATGGTAATTATTTTTTTGTAAAATAGAAATTAATTTCTAAAATGTAAAACATGATAATTCATCGGGGCGTTCGTGAAGAACGTGTTTAGCAATGGATAAAGTCAGGGCTTTCCGATTATAAATTCAGGAGAATACGGAGGCGGTCTTCTACGGCGGACATGGTTTCTGCGGATACCGATCCTAATCGTTTGGAAAGCCGATCTTTGGAGATGGAACGAATATCTTCACATTTAACAAAGCTTCGTTTTTGAAGTCCCCCTTCGGAAATTTCAATGGAGACATGGAATGGAATCCCTTTTTCCTTAGAGGTGATGGGCAGAGCGACAATAAGCTCAGCCGGTCCCTGGTTAAACAGGTCCACCGAGACAATCAGGGCCGGTCTTCTTCCAAAGGGTTCACGGCCTCGAGTGGGATTCAGATCAACCAACCAAACGTCTCCACGTTTTGGATCAATCATTTCCTAATCCTTTTGACCGTCGGCTAAAGTGGCTTCCCACTGTTTTCGTTCATCCAACTCCGCCTTCCACTTCCCGGGGTTTTCTCTTAATAACAAATAGGCTTTGTTGGCTTCTTGAAGAAAACGGTGACGTCGATATTCTTCGATGGCTCTATCCAGGACCGTCTGAAGGGAAGTTTTCTCCCGGGAAGCCAATTCCTTGAGTATTTGACTGGATTCTTTACTGATGCGGACCGTAGAACTTGGCATACCTTCCTCTTGTTTAAAATTGATTTACCTAATTGTATACTATAATGTTACTTATTTGTCAACATTTTTGAAACGAACCTACCCCTATCCTTAGCCCGTTCTGAAGAGGGGACAGCAGCTCAAAGTTCAAAGCTGAAAGGGGAGAAAACAGCTCAAAGCTGAAAGCTCAAAGTTAGATTAGTTCGGAGGGGAAGAAAAAGGTATAAAGTTCATAGCCCTCGATCAGGAGGGGAGGAAAAGCAGGCTCAGGACCGGCAGGTAGGTGATGAGCAGCAGGGTGAGCAGGAGGATGAGGATAAAGGGGATGGAGGCACGGTACAGTTCCAATACCGGTTTTTGAAAACGGATGCTGGCCACGAAAAGATTGATCCCCAGGGGGGGCAGGGAGGCACCGATCTCCAGGTTGGTCAGGAGCACAATGCCCAGATGGATGGGATGGAGGTCATAGGCCTGGGCCACGGGGACAATAAGGGGGACCAGGATTATCAGGGCCGGAAAGGTTCCCAAGAGGCAGCCGGCCCCCAAGAGAAAGAGGTTGAGCCAGAGCAGGAACATCAAGGGATGCTGGACATGGTTCTTGAGAAAATCCAGCACCCGCATGGGGATTTCTTCGTTGATGAGCGTATTGGTCAGACCGAAGGAGACCCCCAGAATAATCAGGATGCCGCCCACCAAAACCGTGCTTTTGATCATCACCGGAAACAGGTCCCTGATTTTGATGTCCCCGTAGATGATCACTTCCACAATGAATACATAGACCACGGTCAGAACGGCGGCCTCGCTGATGGCCGCCAGGCCGGAATAGATGCTCCCCAGGACCACAAAGGGCAAGGGGATTTCCCAGAAGGATTCCCGCAGGGCCGCTCCCACTTCTTTGATTCGGAATTGCGGACGGTTAACCTTGGCCTGAACGCCTTTCCAGGCGCTATAGAACGAAAGGAGCAGGACCATGACGATTCCGGGGACGATCCCGGCTATAAATAGCTGATCGATACTGACCTGGGCCACCACCCCATAAAGGATCAAGGGCAGACTGGGAGGAAAAAGAAGTCCCAGGGTACCGGAGGTGGTCAGCAGTCCTAAAGAGAATTTTTCCGGATAGCGGTCGAGCGTTAAAGCCGGGAAGAGGAGGCCGCCCAGGGCAATGATGGTCAAGCCGGTGGCCCCGGTTAAGGCGGTGAAGACGGCGGAGACGATCAGGGCAATGACCGCCAGGCCTCCCGGCAGCCATCCCAGGAGGGCATTGGACAGGCGCACCAGACGATCGGGGGCCTTGCTTTCGGCCAGGATGTAGCCGGCCAGAGAAAACAGGGGAAGGGCCACCAGCGTCGGGGTGTGGGCCATCTTGTAAATCTCAATGATCATGGCCGTGAAATCGATGCCGTTGGCATAGAGAAAAAGGAGGCCGCCGGCGGCGATAACGACAAAGAGAGGCGTTCCCAGAAGGGCCAGGATAAGGGTCAGGAAGGAAGTGAGGAGGCCCATGGGGTAATTTTATTCCTTGGAAGTGAGATCTGATATAGGGTTGTTCAACTAACGCCCCTTGTTTTCAAATTGGGTGGTGTCACGTCCCTGGCGGGACATGACGGTTCCGAAGAGATCTTCCCGGGCCTTACCCAGAAAGCGAAGACCCAAGACCAACAACATGACCGGTATCACCGACTCTGAAACCCAGGTGGGAATGCCCAGGGCCAGAATCTTTCCCATGGGATATTCTTCCTGAATAAACCGGACGGCCGGAGGGACCAGAATAAGGCAGACGGCCGCGGAAAAGAGATGAACGAGGACTTGAATCCAGGTTCGGGCCCTGGAATGTAAGCGATGGGAAAAGAGATCAATGGAGATGTGGCGATCCAGACGGGTGGCCACGGAGGCCCCTAAGAGGGCGATCCAAAGGACCATGTGACGCATCAGCGGGTCTATCCAAAAGAGACTGACGGAGAGAATATTGCGGAAGAGGATCTGGAGCAACCCCAGGAGGACCATGCTGGCTAGAAGAATCCCCAAAAGGAGCTCTTCCAGACGATTTAAAAAAGATAGGGTTTTCTTCCAAACCGAGGCAGGGGCCGGCATTACTTTTCTTTGCGCAGGGCCTTTAGGAAGGAACGCACTTCGGCCAAGGTTTTTTTGGATAAGACGTCGTCGCTCAGGGTGTCCACCCCTTTCAAACAGAGGGCCCGCATTTCCTTCAACTCCTCGGCCGAGGGGGTGACCGATTTGATCCCCCGTTTGGTCAGCACCCCGATGGCCTTCTGGTTTTCCTGGCGCACCTGTTCCTTCATCTGGGCGAAGTGCTGACGAAAGATATTTTCGACCACCCCCTGGTGAGCGGAAGGGATCTTGGCAAAAGCGGACTTGTGGACCACCAGGGCCCCCACGGAATAAGACAGGGGGGCATCGGTCATAAAGGAGACCCGGGTAAACCACTGCATGGATAAGGCGGCCAAGGGGGAGGCATAAACGGTATCGATCATCCCCGTTTGCAGGGAGACCAGGACATCCGGGATGCCCAGGGGAATGGCATTCACTCCCAATTCCTTAAACACCGCCCGGCCCATGGCCGTATCCTCCCAAATCCAGACCTTGCCTTTGCGCAGATCGGCGGCATTCCGGACGGGATTTTTGGAGTAGAGATAAATAAAACCCGACTCCCCCCAACCCAGGACCTTGAAGCCGTTATCCCAGACCCCTTTTTCGAAAAAGGGGGCCATCTTCCCCATGAGGGCGTCCACTTCCGGATACCCTTCAAATTGGAAAGGGGTGGCTAATATTTTTATGTCTTTAAAGATCAGACCCAATCCGCCTCCGGTGAATAATCCCCCCTGAATCTGCCCGACCTTTATTTTCCGGAGCATATCCTCTTCATCGCCCAGAACCCCGCCCGGAAAAATCCGCAAGCTGACCTGGCCGCCGGTCTTTTGCTCCACTTCCCGGTTAATATCGCGAAAGGTTTTAACCCAGGTGCTTCCTTCGGGGGCCAGGGTTCCCAGTTTCAAAACCACTTTGTCAGCCAGGGCAGGGTGGGCGGACCCCAGAAATAAGCAGGATAGAAAAATGAAGACAAATAGTTTTCTCATTCCGAACATGTGGTAGTCTCCCTCGCAACCTTAAAAAAAGTCATCCACCTGACTTAATAAGCCTTTGGCCTTCTGAAGGGCCAAGGTATTGATCAGGGTCAAATCAGGTTCAATATCCGCAGGGGTGGATAGGACCTGCTCCAGGGTCCGGACAAATAGGTCTCGATCCAGTTTTTGTCTGGCGTAATACTGGGCGTAATAAACCGAGGTCATCAAAAATTTTCCCTTGGCGAAGCGCAGGGCCTGTTGAAAATGCCAGTCGGCCTTTTGGAGATCCCCTCCGAATTGGACGGGGCGGGCGGTCAAAAGGATCCCTTTAAATAGATGGGGGCTTCCGTAATAGTAACCGGGCTCAAGGTCTAAGACCCGATCCATCAGGACTTCCACTTTGGAGAGATCGGCCATGCCTTCCACCGGATCGGGACCTTGAGCAATCCAGGTCCCCCAGATGCTGCCCACCGAAAAAAGTAAGACGACCTGATTCCGATCCGTTTCCTTAACCTTTTGCTGAAACTGGTCCAGAGACATCTCCTGAGTCCCCTTAAATAGAGGATTCAGCTCCAAAGCCCTGAGGGCGTAGCCTTTGGCCTTGTGAATCAGTTGGGCACTGCGAAGGGAATCCTTTTCATCCAGAAGGGAAGCATAAGACATATAAGCCTGGGCCCCAGCCAGGAGCAGATCCTGGTTTTCCGGGGAGGATTGAATTAAGCCGTCGATGGTCAGCAGAAAGGGGGGGAGTCCCTGCCGAACCAGGTCCACGTCGGACTGGCGGTTGGCGGAGAGGGATATTTCCTTGAAAAGCCCCGTTGCTTTATCCATAATAAGTTGCTGACTTGAAAAACAGCCGGTCAGGGATAAGGCCAGAATAACCGAAGCGATAATAATTTTTAGTAAATGAAATCGTTCCATGATTTATGTTAAAATTATCATTGATCCTAAACGGGGTCAAGTAAAGAATCTCCTTTATTTGGGACCCTAGATACGATAAAAGTAGTATCCGGGGACCATGCTCAAGCGAACTATATAAGCATGAATCATGAAAAAAGAAATTGTTCTGGTTACTGCTTGACAATCTCCTTTTCCCGGTTTATTGAATAATCCGGCCAAATTAAACCGGACATGACTGCAGGACAGACTTCAAGAGAATTTGGTTCATAAGAAAAATAAAGGATAGATAAGATGAAAGATACGGTTTCGATACTCGCTTTACCGATATTGGTATCCTGCCTGGCGTTTGTCATCTTGGTCATCATCCGTTCGATTGGTTTTCGCCTACTCTCCCGAATCGCCCCATCCAACAGTTCCAAGGCGGCGGAGATAACGCTCCTTTCCCTTAAAACCCCTACATACTATTGGTGTTTAGCCATTGCCTTATCCATTGGAGTCGGACTATCCGAACCTTCGACCAAATACACCCTGATGATTCATAAGCTCATCGAAATCATTTTGATTTTATCCGTTACCCTGGCTGCTGCTAATTTAGTGGGTGCCTTGCTCAGAAATTATATCCGGAAAATGGAAATACCTATCCCCACTACTGGACTTGTTTTTGGAATCATCAAAGGCGCTATTTTGCTGATTGGTTTTTTGATTGTTCTGTCCACATTGGGGATTGCCATATCGCCGATGATTACGGCGTTGGGTGTAGGGGGGCTGGCCGTGGGCTTGGCCCTGAAAGATACCTTGTCCAGCTTGTTCGCCGGAATGCATATACTCCTGGAAAAGTCAATACGGATCGGTGATTTCATTCGTCTGGAAAACGGTCTGGAAGGCCGGGTAGTGGATATAACCTGGAGGACTACCCGGATCTGTATGCTCTCCAATAACATGGTCATCATTCCTAATGACAAGCTTTCTGAAAGTGTGGTTACAAATTATTCTTTGCCTGAAAGCAGAATGGCTTTACCCTTGTCGGTATCGGTTGATTACAGGGCGGAGGCCGAAAAGGTGGAGATGTGTTTAAGAGATGAAATCTTAAAGGCGGTCCAGGATCTGGAGGGAATTCTGCCTGAGCCGGCCCCAACCGTCTGGTTGAATCCCGGGTTCGGAGCCGGTTCTTTGGATTTTACGGTCATCTTCCAGATTGGAGATGTGGTCGATCAAACCCGGATCCTCCACGAGGTACGCAAACGGGTTTTAAACCGTTTGAAAAAAGAAGGCATTGACCTTTCCCTTCCCCAGCAGATTATTAATATCCAGGGCGAGAAGAAACCGGTTTAACGCAGTCCGTCTTCCTTTTTAGCCTCTTCGCGGGTTAACCCACCGATACGGGGCAAGGGTCTTCCCGAATCGGTAACCACCAAGGCCACCACAATTTCGTCGTGCCTGGGGGCATCATAGACACTGACTGTCATGGCATCGAAATGGGAACGGACAAAGGCGGCATCTTTAAAGTGCACGGGCACATCGAGCCAGGTTCCCGGAATGCCCATTTTTTTAGATGAGGGAATAATGGCCTTGCCTCCTCCGACGGCCTCTCTGAAAGGGCCTCCCAGTTTAGGATGAAGGATGGCCCCGGCATGTTCCAATTCCCCACCGGTTCCGACGATGGCCCCTTTCCCATAGGATTGGGCCTCGCTCGGTTGAATACCTAACACCTCAACACATTTCTTCCCTAACAAGGCCCCTAATTCATCCCCTATGGAAATCAAGGGATCCAGGTTATCTTCATATCGGTCTACAAATGGGTTTTTGATAACGGCCAAGGCCGCGGCTTTACGGGTCGGCGGTTGGACCGGCTTTTCCATCTCCTGATGGGTTTCTTCCACTATGGTCACAATTTTTCTGATTTCCATAATAGTTTTTCTACCTCTCAATTTTATTGTTATTCCTTAATAAACACTTGATTGAGCATTGAGGCGATATAATCAATGGTTTCGACGAACGACGAACACCGAACGACGTACGGTATTTTTAAACAATTTTCGCCGCCCTTTTTGGGGGGGGGGTATTGCGACTCAACTTGACCAATACCTGACCGTCAATCATAATGAACGATATGCCGGGGGTATCTCCGGCCGAAAGACAAGAAAGTAAGTCCTCCCCGGAAGAACCCAGTGAGGCGTCCATAAAGACGAGATCGGCTTCACGGCCCGGGGCGATGAGGCCTCTATTTAAGCCAAAGAGGCGGGCTGTATTGCCGGTGGCCATACAAAAGGCCAGTTCAGGGGGTACATTCCCCAGTGAGGCGATCAAATTCAAGTTACGCAAGATCCCTAAAGGAATCACGCCGGTGCCCGAAGGGGCATCATTGCCCAGGATGAGGCGGGCAAATTCCTTCCGTTCAACAATCCTTCGGCAGACTTCCACCGCCCGGAGCGGGTTCCCGCATTGGACGATCTCCAGGGTATAAGCCGTTTGATCGATTAATTTATAGGCCTCCTCTTTGGAAACGGCGGTCGGCCCGCCGTTAATATGGGAGACAATATCCGGGTCGGCGGCCATGACCATCTCGGCCGAAACGGTGGAACTCCCGGGGATAGAGGTTCCCCCGGTGTGCATCATGACGATCATACCCTGTTGTTTGGCCCAGCGGATCATGGGGGCGGCGTCTTTCGGGTCTTTAATGGATCCGAGGCCGACCTCACCAACCACCTTGACTCCCTGTTGGGCCATTTCCTTGAAATCGGCTTCAGTCAACCCTTTTTCCAAAATGACCGCTCCACCGACGACCTTTACGCCTCCCGGGCGATAGGTCTGAAAACTTTTGGCCGCCAAAACCGCCAAGGCTTTGACCCCGGCCGGATCTTTGGGGCGGCCCGGCAAATGGACTTCCCCGGCGGAAACGGCCGTAGTGACCCCGCCATGAAGGGCACTTTCCAGGAAATTTATGGTCAGTTGTCTGGGCGTGAAATCGCCGAAAACCGAATGACAGTGTGAATCGATCAGTCCCGGCGTAACCGCCGAACCGTTGGCGTCGATGACTAAAGCCCCCTGGGGTGGAGGCAGTTCATCGGCCAGGCCGTGTTTTTGGATCAGCCCGTTCTCCACTATAAGGGTATCCGATTTAAGGATAGGATCCGTTACATCCCCGGACAGAAGCAAACCAATATTTTTAATATAGACCGTACTCATATTGACCCCCGTTAAAATAGAAATGGTCTTCCTGAATTTATTAGGATCTCATTTTCTCTACCAACTTGGAGGACTGACCACCCAGACCACTACCGTCCTGGTTTTCCCCTTATTGGTCCAGGCATGGGGAATAAGCGATGAATAATAAAAACTTTGACCTTCCTGGACCTTATGAACCTTTTCCCCCACCGTTAAAGTCAAGTTGCCCTCCAGGACCAGGCCGAATTCCTCACCCACATGGCTGTAAGGCTCCCGTGAGCCACCGCCGGGTTCAATGACGGTATAGAACGGCTGCATCCGTTTGGTGGAAACGGTCTTGACCAGTTGATGGATCTGGGCCCGCCATCCTTTCAAACTGACTTGGGGGCGGTTTTCCGAGGTCATGACTACCGGTTCCTCGTCACTTCCCCCAACAAAAAAATCGACGATGCGGATATGAAAGGCAGCGGCTATTTTTTTCAAGCTGGCGATGGAGGGGGAGGTCTGGTCGCGTTCGATTTGGGAAATATAGGAGGCGGTCAGGCCGGACAGTTTGCCCAGCTGCTGAAGGGTCATTCCCTTTTCATCCCGTAACTCTTTTATTTTTTTCCCGATATTTTCCAAGAGAGATAATCCTGTTTCGAATAATCGTGAGATATGTTAAAAATACTTGACGGGATCTTTTTTAACCTTTATTTTAATAATTAAAATATAATTAAAAAAAGGTGGAGTCAAGGTTTTTTTAAAAAACACATTTAATCAAGGAGGCAGACAATGTGCAGGGAATGCGAAGAATTAACACGGCGAGATTTCCTAAAAGGTACTTTGATCGGCGGAACAGCCTTGGGACTGGGGCTGATGGACAGAAGCCAGCTCTTGGCTGCAGGCGAAAACCTGAAATTCAGCACTTGGCATCCACCCATGAGCCGTGAGGTGAAAACGGTCTGGACCCCTATGATGGAGGAGGTAAAAAAGAGAAGCCAGGGCAAGATGGGATATACCATGTATGCCGGGGCTGCTTTGGGAAAAGGGCCGGAGCATTTCGATATCGTTGCCAAAGGTATGTCCGACCTGGGGTACTTTACGGCCACCTGGACCGCGGGACGGTTTCCGTTGACGGATGTCCTCTCTCTGGCGGTTTGGGTAAACGGCAAGGATATTGCCGCCGATATCGGCAATGCCGTCTATAACCGGGTTTTAAAAGATGAATTCAAAAATGTGAAGGTCCTGGAATTAAACGGCTGTATCCAATCCTTTATCTGGACCAAGAAACCGGTTTCCAAAATGGCTGATCTGAAGGGGATGAAGCTTCGCTCACCGGGTGGCCACCAGACCAATTACATCAAGTCCCTGGGGGCCGAACCGATCTTTATGCCCCTGGGGGATGTCTACATGGCCATGGAAACGGGAACCGTAGACGGGATCGTCACCTGTCCGCCGTTGATCCTGGCCTTTAAATTATTTGAAGTGGCCAAACATGCCACAGTTCTGACCTTCGGCTGCGTCTCCGAAGGGACGGTCATGAACCTGAACTCCTGGAATCACCTCTCCTCTGATCAGAAAGCGGTCATTGAGCAGGTCTGCACCAATCCCTTCAAGACAACAGGGGGGCTGACCAGTGATGATTATGAGGCGATCATGAAAGATATCACCAAAGCCGGCGTGAAGATGATCAACCTGCCTAAGGCTGAGGCGGAACTCTGGTATGACAAATTTCGGGAGGTGACCCGTAAATGGGTGGCCGATCTTGAAGCCAAGGGTCTTCCGGCCAGGAAAGCCGTAGCCATTATGAATGAGGAGTGTGAAAAAAGAAAGGTCAACCTGGTGGCCTGCCCACCGGAATTTAAAAAGATTTAAACGGAAACTATCTCCATAACCCGAATCAGGGCGACCGAAGGGTTGCCCTGATTCAATCCTATTCCGCTATTAGTGAAGGTAAAATGAGCGCCTATCTCACCTTTCGTCGTTTGGTTGAAAAAATCATTTATTACACTTCCGCCCTGGGCATGGTTTTTGTGATTCCCTTGATGCTCCTGACTACCGGAGATGTGGTCGGTAGGAGTCTCTTCAATAAGCCCATTGCCGGTACCTTTGAATTGTCCGAGTATATGCTGGCCGTGATTATTTTGCTCAGCGCCGCCTATACCCAGCAGGTCAAGGGCCATGTTTCGGTGGATTTCCTAACCTCCCGTTTCAGCCCAAAAGTTCAGCAGGCTCTTCAGGTGCTGACTACCCTTTTAAGTTTATTGGTCTTGTCGATCGTGGTCTGGCAAGGGATAGTACTGGGATTGGAGGAAAAGGCGGTGACCGATCAATTGCGCATCCCCAAGGCCCCGTTCAAGATTCTGGTCGGTGTCAGTGGGATTCTGCTCTGGCTGCAGCTGTTTTTTGATCTGATTGAGACGATTGGCGGCCGGAAAGAGGGGGAGTCGTGGACCCGATAAGTACCGGAATTCTGGGTTGTGTTCTCCTGATAGTCCTGGTTTTTCTGCGTATGCCCATTGCCTTTGTCATGATGCTGACGGGGTTCTTAGGGGTCTGGAAACTGTCCACTCTGGAGGCCTCCCTGCCCATGGTGGCCCGGACTATCTATGAATCCGTCTCCCATTACCCCTTTACCATCATCCCCCTGTTTGTCATCATGGGGGGCTTCGCCGACCAATCGGGGATCACCGGACGGCTGTACGACAGTTTTGACAAATGGTTTCGCCGGTGGCCAGGAGGGCTGGGGATCGCCACCATCGTGGCTATTGCCGGGTTCTCGGCCATCAGCGGTTCCTCAGTGGCCACCTCGGCCGCCTTTGCCAAGACCGTTATCCCCGAAATGCGCCGATACCAATATTCCCCGAAATTCGCCGGAGGCATCGTAGCCGCCGGGGCGACCATCGATTTCCTGATCCCGCCCAGTATCGGCTTTGTGGTTTATGGGATGCTCACCGAACAGTCCATCGGAAAGCTGCTGATCGCCGGGATGCTTCCAGGGCTCCTGCTTTCTCTGGTTTTTATGGTCATCATCATTTCCTGGGTCAAGATTGATCCGACAGCCGCCCCCATCCCACCCGGAGAAGTAACCTGGAAGGAAAAAGTCCTGGCCCTGAAAGGGATTTGGGAAACCCTGCTCGTTTTCTTTCTGACCATCGGGGGGCTTTATTTCGGTTTTATCAATCCTACTGAGGCCGGGGGCATAGGAGCCATTGCCCTGCTCATCCTGGCCGTGGCCAAACGGGAACTGGGCTGGAAGGAATTTGTCAACAGCCTTTTTGAGACCGCCCGCGTCTCGACGATGGTCCTCTTTCTGGTAGCCGGGGCCAATATGTTCAGCTATTTTCTGGCCCTCTCCACTATCCCGGCGTCGGTCTCCTCCTGGATCGGGGCCCTGGGTGTATCCAAATACGTGGTCCTGACAATCGTGATCGGCATTTATTTTATTCTGGGATGTTTTCTGGATGCCGTCTCCATGATGGTCCTGACCATGCCGGTGGTTTTTCCCTTGATGGTCAATCTGGGCTTTGATCCCATCTGGTTTGGAGTGGTCTGCGTGATGATGATGAATGCGGGCTTGATCACTCCCCCGGTGGGTTTAAATGTCTATACCGTGGCCGGGACGGTCCGGGATATCCCCATGAAGGAGATTTTTAAAGGCGCTATGCCGTTCCTCTTGGGTATCGTGGCCGTGACGCTCCTGATTACCATCTTTCCGAAGATAGCTACCTTCCTGCCCGCTCAAATGAAAGGCTGATCCGTTGCCGTGATCCAAGAGACAGACCTTTCCTATTGTTAGTGAATGATATAATGAAAAATTTATGAGCAAAGAAGGAGAAACACATGGCCGTATTGCCTGAAATAAGCCGTCATTATGGAAAATTAAAACTCTACCTCAACGGAGAATGGGTTGAAGGGAAATCCAACCGCTATTTTGAAACCACCAATCCGGCCACCGATGAAGTGATTGCCGAAGCCCCGGTGGCCATTTTAGAAGAAATGGAACTGGCCATTTCCACAGCTCAGGAGGCCTTCTTGAAATGGAGAGACGTTCCCTTGAGGGATAGGGCCAAGCTGGTCTTTAACCTCCGGGAGACTTTCGCCCGGCATCATGAAGAACTGGCCAGGATACTGGTCCAGGATCACGGCTGTACCATTGATGAAGGACGGGGAACGGTCTCCCGGTGCATGGAAAATATCGAGGCCGCCGGGAGCGCTTTATACAGTCTTTACAAAGGGGAGCATGTGGATCAGCTGGCCACCGGTATTGATTGTTACCTGCTCCGGGAGCCGATGGGGGTGTTTTTGATCATTACGCCGGGAAATATCCCTATGCACGCTTGGTCATCCTTTGTCCCGTTTGCCCTGGCCTGCGGCTGTACGGTTATTGTCAAACCGAGCCGCCAGTGCCCGGTTTCAGCAGATGCTATGTTTAAAATGCTGCACGAAACAGGCTTTCCACCCGGCGTGGCCAACCTGCTGCACATGGGGCCGGAACGGGAATTGAATAAAACCATGATCGCCGATCCCAGGGTAAAGGGAGTAGGTCTGATCGGATCGACCCGGGTAAGCAAAGAAATCTTCGAACTCTGCGGAAAATACGGCAAACGGTCCTCCTTGAACGGCAACGGGAAGAATTATATTGTTATCATGCCGGATGCCGATTTGAATCAGTCCGTTCAATATATTACGCGCGGATGCTTCGGCATGAGCGGCCAACGCTGTCTGGGTTCCGATAATGTGGCCGTTATCGGTGATCATACCAGGTATGAAACAATAAAAGGGATGCTGATTGCGGCGGCCAAGGAAATGAAGATGGGCTACGGTCTGGATGAGAGCGTAGAACTCGGCCCCATGACCACTAAAAACGGTCGTCTTTCTGTGATCGATTTCATCGAGTCCGGCCAGAAGGTGGGGGCCAAGCTCCTTCTGGATGGTCGGTCGGCTATAGTTAAAGGTTATGAAAAGGGATATTTCCTGGGACCGACCATTTTTGAAGGGGTCTCGCCGGATATGTGCATCGCCCAGGAAGAGGCCTTTGGACCGGTCTGTAATTTTTTTCAGATCAAGGACCTGGATGCGGCCATTGGATTGATCAATTCTACTAATTACGGCCATTCAGCCTGTATCGTTACCGAGAGCGGTAAAGCCGCCCGGAAGTTTATCCGGGAGTGTGAAGTCGGCAACGTGGGGGTGAATGCCGGTATCCCTCAGCCCTATGCCTTTTTCGGATTGGGATCGAAAAAAGAATCGGCCTTCGGCAACTCCAAATCGCGCATGGATTCGGTCAAGCTGTTTCTGGATGAGAAGACGGTGACGGTAAGGTGGGTGTGACAAAATATAGGGTTCGAGGATTCTCGGATTCGAGGGTTTAAGTGGTTTTACTACCACGACTTTCACTTGAATCCTTGACCCCTCTGCCCCTTGAATCCTAAGATTTTTTATGAAATTGGAATTTACTTTAAACAGCCAGCCCGTATCCCTGGAATGCTCCGGGAGTGAGACCTTGCTGAAGATATTAAGGCATCATTTCGGTTTGCTCGGTGTTAAGGAAGGGTGCGGGGTCGGCGAATGCGGGGCCTGTACGGTTTTGATAGACGATCGGGCGGTTAATGCCTGTCTGCTGGCAGTAGGGAAAGTTCAGGGCCGCCGGGTAATGACGATTGAAGGATTGGCTCAGGAAGGAAGGCTTCATCCTATTCAAGAGGCCTTTGTCGAGATGGGCGCTATTCAATGCGGGTTTTGCACACCCGGCATGATCATGGCCGCTTATGCCCTGCTCAAAGAAAAGCCCTCACCGAATCGTCAGGATATCGTGGAAGGGCTCTCGGGAAATCTCTGCCGTTGTACGGGGTATCACGATATCATCCGGGCCGTTAAAAAAGCGGCCAAAGAAATGGGGAAGGGGAGATGACTCCCGAGTATCTTGCCGCCCATTCATTAGAAGAGGCCCTGGAACATCTCAGGCTGAAGGGAGATAAAACTAAAATTCTGGCCGGAGGGACCGATGTGCTGGTTCAATGGCGGACAGCCCGGATGAATGGTGATGCCCCTCCGGATTTCTTTTTGGACGTAACCCATATTACCGATCTACAGAAAATAGCGTTTACGGCCGAAGAGGCCTATATCGGAGCGGCCGTAACGTTTCGTCAACTGGAAATTCATCCGGATCTTCAAAAAAAATGCCCCCTCTTATCCAGGGCGTCTTCCCAGATCGGTTCTCTGCAGGTGCGTCACCTGGCTACCCTGGGCGGTAATGTCGGCACAGCCTCACCGGCCGGAGACGGGATTACCCCTCTAGTGGCCTTATCGGCTGAGGCTATAATCGGATCAATGAGAGGAAACCGCTCTCTCCCGGTTGCCGACCTGATCACCGGTCCTGGGAAGAAATCATTGGAAACGGATGAATTAATCATTGGTTTTAGTCTAAAAATGCCTTCTCAGCCGGAGGCGACTTTTTTCGATAAAGTGATGCGGCGTCAGGCCATGGCCATCGCCCGAATGAATGTGGCTATTCAGCTGGTCTTGGATTCATCAGATAAAATTTCTTCCGCCCAACTCGCTGCCGGAGCGGTTTTACCCCGGCCCCGTCGCCTAAAAGAGGTCGAGGAAGTACTGGTCAACCAAAGCCCCGGGGAGGTCCTTTTTTCAGCTGCCGGGGAAAAGGCAACTCAGGTGATGTTGACTGAAAGCGGAAACCGGCCTTCCATGATCTATAAAGTTCCGGCTTTAAAGAGATTGGTGACCCAGGGACTACGTCATGCTTGCATGGAACGAATGATTGGTCATTCCGGCAAAAGCCGGAATGCAGGTTAAGAAACAAACGAAAATCTCCGGATACCGGATCAGGTCCGGTATGACGGAAAAAATTTCATAATAAAATTTCAGGACAGAGAGTTGTATCAGATTATAGGCACAAGTCCAATACGTATCGGCTCTGCGGAAAAGGCCTTGGGCCAGACGATTTTCGGGGCCGATCAAGGAAAAACAGGAGATCTGTTTTTAGCCTTGGTTCGGGCTTACCGGGCCCCGGCCCGATTGGTTAAACTTGATATTGAATCAGCCGGGCGGATACCGGGTGTGGTGCGCATTTTTACGGCGGCGGACATTCCCGGCATCAATCAAATCGGCATTATGCCCATGTCCAAAGATCAGCCGGTCCTGGCTGAAACGATGATCCGCTGTCCGGGAGAAGCCATCGCCCTGGTGGCCGCAGAAACCCCACAAGCGGCTTTCGAAGGCGCAAAGGCCGTTCGTTTCGAGCTTGATCCTCTTCCCGGAGTTTTCGATCCTTTAAAGGCCTTGGAACCCGATGCCCCATTGATCCATGAAAAAGGTAATTTACTGTTTCAGCAAGGCGTAGTCAAAGGATCAGCCGAAGAGGCCCTGGAAAAATCGGCCTTTCGCTTAAGACAAATCTATTCCACCTCTCCTTTAGAACACGGTGCCCTCGAATTGGAGGGGGGCCGGGCCGAATGGCAGAATGGAAAAATTTTTATTTTCGCCTGCACCCAGAATCCCCACTATGACCAAAGCGACCTGGCCCGTCTTATGGGCCTTCCAGAAGAAAAGATCCGGATAATCCAAACAGCCACAGGAGGTGGTTTTGGAGGCAAACTGGACTTGAGTGTCCAGAGTTATCTGGCCCTGGCGGTCTATCATCTGAAGAGACCGGTCCGCTTGGTCTATAGCCGGGAAGAGTCTTTTCTGAGTACAGCCAAACGTCATCCTCTCTTGATCGATTATGAAAGTGGTATGGACGGGCAGGGAAAGCTGACGGCGATCAAAGTTGAGATAATAGGAGACAGCGGGGCCTATGCCTCGTATGGCGTAGCCGTCTGTATGCGGGCGGCCATCCACGCCACCGGGCCGTACGAAGTCCCCCATGTTTCGGTTAACAGCCGAATGGTTTACACCCATAATCAATGGTGCGGGGCCATGCGGGGATTTGGAGTGCCTCAGATGGCCTTTGCCCATGAGGGACAAATGGACGGCCTAGCCAAGATGATCGGCCTGGATCCTTTGTCCTTTCGTCTTCATAATTGTTTGAAACTCGGTTCCCAGACGGCCACCGGCCAAATTCTTTCCTCCAGCGTAGGCTTGGAAAAATGTCTGCAGCGGATTCAAAAGATTTATAATGCCTGGCGGAAAAAGGCCTTATCCGATAAGGAGGTTCTACGGGGGATCGGGATCGGGGCCATGTTTTACGGTTTGGGAAATACCGGCGTGAGCAATCCCTCTACGGCCCAGATCCAGATTTTGCCCAACGGCAAGTTGATTCTTTATACCGGCGCGGCTGATATCGGTCAGGGGTCGGATACTATTTTATGTCAAATAGCCGCAGAGTATTTTGCTCTCCCCCTGGAACGGATTCAACTGGTCCGAGGGGATACGGCCCGAACAACCAGCGCCGGGGCTACTTCGGCCAGTCGTCAAACCTATATCTCAGGTAATGCCGTCCTGGCGGCCGCTCAAAATATTGAAGGATTGTTGGTGCAGGAAGCTGCTGTTCAATTCGGGGTGCATCCTTCGGAACTCCGTCGTGAAGGCCTTATGATTGTTGCCCGGGATGGCCGTACCCTGGACCTGTTTAAAATGGCCGCCTGCTATGCCGTCCAGGGCAAGGAATTTAAGGCCGAAGGACGTTTCGATCCCCTGGTCACCCGAGTGGATCACACCACCGGTCAGGGGATTCCCTATGCCAGTTATGCTTTTGCCGCTCAAACGGCCTGGACGGAGATAGATCGCCATTCCGGTCTGGTCCGTGTCCCCCGGGTAGCGGCGGCCCATGATGTGGGTCGAGCTATTAATCCTCGCGCCGTCTATGGACAGATTTGCGGTGGAGTCGTCATGGGGCTGGGATTTGCCGCTATGGAAGAATTCATTCCCGGTAAGACGGAGAATTTTAGGGAATATCATATGCCGACCATGGCCGATGCGCCGCGAATTACTCCTTTGCTCGTGGAAGACGAAGAATCCACGGGTCCTTTCGGTGCCAAAGGAGTCGGTGAACCGGCCTTGATTCCCACAGCACCGGCTGTGGCCGGTGGGGTTTCAGCCGCCTTGGGCAAACCGATGACCAAATTACCTTTATCGCTGGAAACGGTTATGGAGGGAATGGCGAAGAGATAGTATATAAATAGGGTTCAAGGATTCTAGGATTCGAGGGTTCAAGTGGTTCAATAAAAGCCGGTATAAGGTGCACGGTTTAAGGTTTACCTTAGACCTTAAACCTTGTACCTTGAACCTTTTTTGAATCCGCGACCCCTAGACCCCTTGAATCCTTTTTCATCCTTCAAGGTGCCCTGTTGGGCATGGAATGAGTATGATCATCGATCCTGAAAAATGCAATGCCTGTGGGTTATGTGTCAAGGATTGCCCCCTGGAATGCATCGGCCTGGTTGAAAAGAAGGCCGTCATCGGACCGGATTGTGTCCGCTGCCGCACCTGTGTGCGGGTCTGTCCCCGTCAGGCCGTTCAGGAGATTGAAGAAGCCCTTGGAGACCGGATTATTTGTTCCGCCTGTCCGGTCAACTGCCGCATTGCCCCCGATAAATCCGGGGCCTGTCGAAGGTTCGTCAATGAGCAGGGAGAATTGTCCCGGGTCAGGCCTTTGGTCTTTTATGATGAGATCAGAGGTCAGCACCTACCTCCTTTTTCTCCCTCATTGAGTCCTCCCTTGATTACCGGCATTGGTGCCGGAACCACTTATCCGGATCATCTGCCGGCTCCTTATTTAATCTGTGACCGTCGAGATGAAATTGATGTGGTCACCGTGGTGACTGAGGCCCCTTTATCTTATTCAGGGATAAAAATCAAGGTCGATACGGATTTGTCCATCGGCCAAGAGGGGGCGGAGATCCGTTTTGAGGGCCGTCCGGTGGGCATGGTGGAAACCGAAGAATACGGATCGAAGATCCTGGCCATTGGGGGCGTTAACCGTTTGACCGGAAAACAGGGGTTTGCCGTGGCTCGGGCCATCGCGGCGGTGGCCAACCGCCAGGCCATCGAATTGTCCATTAAGAAAGGGGCCGATTTGACCCTTCAAGTGGGCCATCCCCCCATCATCAACAAGCGGAAAACTGACCGGATGCGGGTGGGTTGCGGCTCAGCCACGGCCGGATTATTCGCCCCCTTATTAAAACGGGCCGCCGATGAGGTGATTGTCCTGGATTCCCATATCACTTCTCAATTCAGCCATCATGCCTCGGGTCGTTTTGTGGGGATGATCCCAACCGGGATCCAGTTGGTTTTTCCTTTATCCACGCCGGGAAGATATTTTGGCCGGCATGGGGCAGGGTGGGGCGGAACGCCGATTGAAAACCCTTTGGAGGTCATTACATCCGTCGATTCGGCTAAAACGCCGGACGGCACTAGGGTCTTGATTACCGAAACTACAGGGGAGCAAGCGGCCTATTATATCTATTCCGCCGATAAAGGATTTACCTCGATTCCCTTACCCCCGGAAGCCGAGGAGGCCGTGGCGGCCATTCGCCAGACCTGTCAGATGTCTCGGGTCTCGGCCTTCTTCGCCGGAGGAGCAGGGGGATCGGCCCGGGCCGGAGTGACCCGTTATCCCCTGAAACTGACTCGGGCGGTCCATCAACACCAAGCGGTTTTGACCGTGGGCGGGGCACCGGTATTTATCCTCCCTGGGGGTGGGATCACTTTTTATGTGGATGTGGAACAGGTTCCCGAAGGGGCCTTTAGCTGGACCCCTACACCGGCCATGATTGTTCCAGTGGAATACACCATGTTTTTACAGGACTATGAGGCCATGGGCGGTCATATGGAAGCCGTTAAACCATTCTCTGAAATAAGAGGCCGAATCATCCGATGGAAACAACCCAGACGTCCTTAATATCATCCCCTTCATCAAGTGTAATTGAAAATCCGAACGCCGAACACCGAACGCTGAACGCCGAACGATTCTTCTCCGTCTCCTCACGCCTCGCGCCTCAGGTCTCACCTTTCACCCCTATCCAGGTCATCTCACCTGAGCTGGTCCTGGTCGACTGGGGTCCCATGACTTTGACCATATCCGTTTGGGCGGAAAATCAGGCCAGGCCGGTCATGGCGGTTCAAACGGCCCGGAAGGCCTTAGACCTATTGGAAAGGCTTTCAGAAGATCAACCCATACTTAAAATTAAACCGGGAAGAATTAGAAATTTTTCAAATATTTCTCCTTTGGTTAAACGAGCTCTTTCGGCCTGTAAAGCCATATCGCCTGACTTGACCGGAATGGCCACCATAGCCGGATTAGTGGCTGATGAGTTGGTCGCCTTTGCCTTCACATTGGGGGGAGATCGCATTATCGTCAATAACGGCGGGGATATTGCCCTGGGACTGGGAAAGAACCAAACCGTTCGAGTGGCCTTAAAAGACCCGTGGAAGGAAACAGTTGCCCATTTTCTGGAGATCCGTTCAAGCCACGGGGTCGGTGGAGTGGCCACCAGCGGCTGGAGGGGGAGATCCTTTTCTCCTGGAGTGGCCGATGCCGTCAGTGTCTGGGCCTCTGACTGCCTATTGGCGGATGCCGCCGCCACCTGGATCGCCGGTCAGATGAAACTGAATTCTCCAAAGGTGATTCAACGACCGGCCAAAGATCTGGACCCGGAGACGGATATTCCCCATCTCATGATCACCAGGGATGTTTTGGCCTTAACGGATGGGGAAAAGGAAACGGTTTTAGCTGCCGGCCATGCCGCCGCAAAAGAACTCATGGTCAAAGGGATCATTCGAGGGGCCTTTATGTCCGTCCAAGGCATTTGTCGCTGGATGGCCCATAATGAGCCATTTTCCAGAGAATATCACATCAAATGATCCCCATTAACGCGTACCTACCAGACTAATATTTCCCCAGTCTATTATTTCCGTTCTGTCAATGCCAAGGTCATTTTAATTAAATTGGGAACCCAGGGTTTAGCCCGTTCCAATTGAGCGGCCAAGCGGAAGAGGAGGGCTTCCTGGCCGAAAGGTGCTATAAACTGGACACCACAGGGCAGATTATCAGCAGTCCAGTGCAGGGGAACGGACATGGCCGGTAGGCCGGTCAAGTTGGCCAATTGGGTGAAAGGGGTCCTTTGAAGGCTTTTTTGAGCCATTTGATCCACTATCCCTAGACCCTTCAAAAGTCGGCCCAATTTTAAGGTGTTGACGGTTTTTATTAATAATTTTTCAGAACCTTTAGGCTGAAGTTCTCCGATTTTAGCGGGGGGAAAAGCCGTCGTCGGCGTCAAATAGAGGTCAAAATTTTTGAAAAACAGGCCCATTCGGCGGGCAGCCTGATCCCAGCGGAGTAGGGCTTGGTAGAGATATCCGGCAGAAAATGTCCGGCCTAATAACCCAAGGGTCCAGGTAAGTGGCTCTATATCCCCGGGTACAACTTTTCGATTCAAATGCCCTTCCAATTCGGCGATTTGGGCCGCTACTAACCCGAAATAGAGAGATAGATAGCTTTGAGCCAATCTCAGACCATCTATGGCCGGACGGGCTTCTTCCAGGTGATGTCCCAAATTCTCTAAAAGTCTGACCGTGTGATTTAACGCTTCCTGGCATTCAGGATGAACGGATGTCCCGATAGGGGACTGGCTATTAAAAGCAATCTTGAGTCTCCCGGGATCTTTGCCCACTTCTTCCAAAAAGGGCCGGTCTGGAGGTCGAATTTCATACGGAGCTCCTGGATCCGCACCGTGGGTGACGTCCAGCATAGCGGCACTGTCTCGTACTGAACGGGTAATTACATGATTCTGGACCGCTCCCAACCAGACTTGGCCGGAATTAGGGCCATTGGGATTTCGGCCCCGGCTGGGTTTAAATCCGAATAACCCGCAATAAGAAGAGGGAATACGGATTGATCCTCCTCCATCCCCTCCGGAGGCCATAGGAATCATTCCGGCCGCCACGGCTGCAGCCGATCCTCCGCTAGAGCCGCCTGGCGTATAAGAGGGGTCCCAGGGATTCCGGCAGGGACCGAAAAGTTCCGGTTCGGTGATTCCCAGCAGACCGAACTCCGGTGTATTGGTCTTGCCGATTATGACCATACCGGCTTTTTTAAAACGAACGACCATTTCATCATCAAAGTCCGGGACATAATCCTTCAAAGCCCTGCAGCCAGAGGTCATGGGGACTCCGGCATAGGCGAAGTCCAGATCTTTTAAAACCATGGGAACGCCGGTAAAAGGGCCATCAGGAAGGGGCTTGGAGGCGGCCGAACGACCGTGGTCATACATCCGGGTCACCAGAGCATTTATCTTTGGATTAAGATCTTCGATTCTGGCAATGGCCTCAGCGCACAACTCCAACGGAGTGATTTGTCCCTGACGAACCAGATCAGCCAAACCCAAAGCATCGAAGCGGTCAAATTCCGGGAAACGTCCCATGATACATACCTCTTGAGGGATCTGATTTTTAATTAAAGAAAATTAGTTAAATTATAAAACAAGACATAAAAGGGGAAAAGGAAAAACATTGAAAATGTCAGCAGAGGATTAGGCTATACGTTTAAGCCTAGAAATAGGAAGTTTTCAAAAAAGAGCGAATCAGCCCAAGCTCAACCAAGCCGGCAGGAGCCGGTTGGGCACTTCTTTTCTTTAATGTGGGTTTCGAATTCCTTTTTGAAATTCGATAAGACCGCCAGGATGAGATGAGAGACTTTACCGGCAAAGGCGCAGTAGGCCGCTTGGGTGGTCAGGGTAATCAGAGACTCCAATTCAAAAATGGCATCTTCCTGGGCCTTGCCCTTTCGAATCGCTTCGATCAAATCGGCGATTTTCTGAACGCCCAGTCGACAAGGATAACATTTGCCGCAGGATTCGGCATAATGGAATTTGATCAGGTATTCGGCCATGTCCACCATGCAAACGGAGGTGTCCATAGCCATGATGCAACTATTGGCTTTTTCCCAGATTAGATCCGCTCGAATGGATTGCAGGGGGTTAAGATAGAGGAGGGGAAACAAGAGCTTTCCCTGTACAATCGTCTCGGATAAAATGGCCGAGACATGCCCTTCTTTGACTCGGTGATAGAACAAGTTTAGATGGGGAAAGCTTAAAAAAGGACCGTTCTGGCAGGTCCCGCTGCATCCGCATTTGCCGGCTTCGATAACAACGGGTATCTTAGCCCGTTCCGCTTCCGCTTGCAGGGCCTTATAAACCGCTTCCCCTCCACAGGCTTTTTTAGACCCCGTGCAGACAGTTATCTTGAGCTGTTGTGGAATCGGGGCAACGGCGGTTTGAATTTGAGGTGCGGCACTCTGAGTTGTCGATGCAGCCATCATTTATCTGTACTCCGTATCATTCAGCTATGAAATTATCGATTTACAAGCCGTCTGGGCCAAATCTATAAACCAGGCCGGTAAGACCCCCAGCAGAATGATAGCCAGAATCAGGCCATAATTCAATATGCGAATGGGGAAACTCACCGGGACCGATGGTAAATCATTCGGATCCTGTCCATAGGCGGCCCGGACGATATTTAAATAATAATAAATGGAAATGGCCGTATTGACGGCGGCGACAATGACCAGGGCCAGATGCCCCTGATTCAAGGCGGCGGTAAATAGAAATAACTTTCCGGTGAAGCCGGCCGTCGGAGGTATTCCGGCTAAAGCAAAAGCGCCTACGGCCAAGGTAAAGGCCAGCAGGGGTGATCGTTTATATAATCCGGATAAGTCACTCACCTGGATATTCTCGCCTTCTTGAGAAACACAGCAGAG
>Ga0233425_10004676_pt1 | contig 22649 bp, 19 predicted proteins | sample Watercolumn_Towu_2_FD_181712 | JGI IMG/M metagenome (GOLD analysis project Ga0233425, IMG submission 181712) | Freshwater microbial communities from Lake Towuti, South Sulawesi, Indonesia - Watercolumn_Towuti2014_140_MG | ecosystem: Environmental > Aquatic > Freshwater > Lake | place... | reverse complement strand
TCCTGATAAATAGCCATTATCCGGTTTAACATGGCTTCTTCGCTGAATTCGTGAATCACCTTTTGTCTCCCTGCCCCAGCCATTTCCATTGCCCGGTCCGGGTGGTTCAATAAATCCAGAAGACATTCGGTCAGTCCGGCGGCATCATTGGGCTCCACTAACAGCCCGGTCTGCCCGTGAATAACCACTTGCGGGATGGCCCCGACCCGCGTAGCCACTACCGGCAAATTCATAGCCAGATATTGTAAAATCACTTGCGGCAGCCCTTCGGCTTCCGAAGTCAGGACCCCTATGTCGGTGATGGATAGAATATTGGGGATATCATCCCGATGTCCCGTAATGATCACCCTGTCGGTAAGGTCTCTCTCGCGAACCGCCTTTTCAATTAGATCCCGACGCGGCCCCTCCCCGACAATGAGTCCAATTACCTTGGGGAAATGTTTTTGGGTCTCCTTTAAGGCATCGAGAAATATTTCATGCCGTTTTTGGGCCCGCAGCAGTCCGACCATAGTGATGATCGGCCCAAGACCGTCAATTCCAAGATTCTTTTTTAAGGCCTCATCTCTGCCCCCAGGGGAAAATCGGGCCAGAGACACCCCGGTAGGAACGGAATAAATTTTCCTCGGGTTAAGACGGTTGCTGCGGATCAAATTCTCCCGTATTTCCTCCCCGGTGGTGAGTATCACATCCGGCATTCGCCAGACGAAATTAAGCGGATTTCTAGAGACGGGGGCTGAGATATGCCGGGTTCTGATTAACAGGGGTGCCCTGGCCCATTTGGCGGCCAGAGATACCACCCAGCTGTCAACCGAGCTGTGTGTGTTAATAATCTGAAATTTTTCCCGCCTAATGAGCCGAACTATTTTAGATATGGCCGACAGATCTAAGGCGTTTCTTAAACGCATAGCGAATACTTTGATCCCGGCCTTTTCAGCCTGGTCTATAATCTCACTACCGGGCTGGGCCAAAAGAGAAAGCATGTGCCCTTTTTGGGCGAAAGCAACAGCCTCTTGCAGGATGCGAATTTCCTGACCGCCCCAAGCCATGGACCATTCGGTATGTAAAATCTTCAAGGGTTTCAACGATGTGCCTGACTTATTCTTTCAAATCATTTCGAAAACAAGGTCTTTTTCGGCACTATGACCATTTTATAATCCAGTCTGCTGTCACTTCAAAAAATATCCAGAGAACTAAACCACTTCATATTTTCAGGGCTTCATTCTTGGACAAAAATTTACTTTTTGTGCTCCCCTTGAGATTCCCTTCCCGCCCCATTATCTATTCAATTTTGGGCTGGAAAGTGTTTCATCGCCATGGCCAAATCAGGCGGCCTGGAGGAATCCCTATGGCTCTTTGATACTATTTTGACTTTTCTGCATCTCTTTTAATTTGGCGTATTTCACAAACGTATAATAGGAATATAAAACCGCCAGGACAAATCCGTTGGTCCCGTCTAAAAAGCCTCTTTGAAGAAGCCACATTTTGAAAAAAGTATATTTGGTCCGGAAAAGGATTTCCGGCCATGAGGCCGTTTTCCCTTCCGCCAAATACTGCTTTGCCGAGAGTTCGGAGTATCGGTCCATCCGCTGGAGATAATCGGAAATGGAGTCATAGGTATAATGTTCCAGAGGTGCTTTCAGTGTCCCCACCCGGCCGTTCACCTGTACCTCTTCATGTACTTCTCTTAGGGCGAAGGCTCCTGATTCTTTCCGATAGAGACGCAATTGATGATTGGGATACCAGCCGCCATGACGAATCCATTGGCCGCAGAAATAATTTTTTCGAGGAATTTTAAAGCCTGCGCAGGGAGTTTCTTGAGTGACCATGGAAAGGATTTCCTCTTTAAGTTCAGGGGAAACCCGTTCATCGGCATCCACATTCAAAATCCAGGGGCCTCGGGCCTTATCCTGGGCCAAATTTTTTTGTCGGGCAAAGCCCAGCCAAGGCTCCTCGAATACCAGATCGGTAAACTCTCGGGCAATGCTCAGGGTTCGATCCCGGCTGCCCGAGTCCAGGACGATTATTTCATCGGCAAAAGATACACTGTCCAGACACCTGGGCAGGTTTTTTTCTTCATTGAGAGTAATGATTGTAACCGAGAGCATGCTCATTCCCTTTGAGGCGTGTTTTTCTGATTAGTCCTGACTTTTTCAGACGCATAATATCGTGTTAAAGGAACTTCGTCAAAAGGAAAATCGACAAAAAGGCCCTTCCCGGACGTTGAACATTCAGGAAGAGATCAATTTTATTCAGAGGAAGGCCCTGGATAAAGAGACTCTTTTAATTTCCTTGATTTTTCTGGACACCCGTATTAAATAAATCATCCGCCAGATAGCTTTAAATAAAAACCGATTTCAATCTTTGCCATGTTGCGAACAAATGACCCAAACGACTCTGCCCGGGGGAAAGGTGCCGTCTTTTCGTTATTTTTATTCTTTTTTGCCCTCTATGTGGTTTTTCTCTTTGCCTATCAACTCGAGCGCAGAGAGTTCCTTTGGAAAAACAATCCGGACTACTCCCACTTTTTCCAGACAAGAGTGGAAGGAGACGAACTTGAGTTTGCTCAAATTGCCTATAATGTCAGAGCCAAACAATTCTATTCCATGGACGGCCGGCAGCCCACAGCCTATCGGATGCCTCTATTTCCCTTAGCCGTTTCCATAATTTTTTTATTTACCACCGACCCCCTTTACGGAATGATATTGAACTGCCTCCTGACCGCCCTTATCGCCCTCCTCTCTTTCAAAATTGCCCGATTGTTTTGGTCTTACAAAGTGAGTCTTATATGTATGATAATGGTAGGGCTTAGGCCGGCTGCCTTTGGAACATACCTCAATTTTTGCTCCGAACCGATGTATTCACTCATGTTGCTTTGTTCTCTTTATTATTTCTGCAGACTTATCCGGGAAAGAACTTCTGCGAACGCCTCTTGGGTCGGGGTCTTTTCGGGGTTGACCACCCTCAGCCGGGCTGAAGGGATTTTATTAATACCGATTTATTTTTTATATATGGTTTATTCCGGTCACTTCAAAAAGAGATTACCCCTTTCGACCATCGGATGTTTCCTGATTTGCTCCCTGACCATCATCGCTCCATGGGCAGCGAGAAATTACCTTTCCATGAATTACCTGGGGATGTCTACGGGGTCGGGTGATGTCTTTGCCGGAGCCCACAACAAAAGAATTCTCGACCGGCACCCCGGGTCGTGGGGCGGTTTCCCCTCTTACGCCTCTCCGGAGGAAATAGCCCTTGTTTCTGAGATGGATGAGGTAACGGCGGCGGACTATAAATGGCAGAGGGGTTGGACCGTCTTAAAAGAATACAGCTATTCTTATCTTCTTTTTGTTGAGGTTAAGAAATTATTCAACACCTTTCGGCCGACTTTTAATATGTTGGAAACACAAATGAACAAAAAGTTGAATTGGATCTTAGTCTCACCCTTCTTTATCTTCTATTTATTATTTTTGGGTCATCTCAAAACCTTCCTCAAAGAATATTCAATGCTGATGCTTCCCTGGATTATTCCGATTACGGTTACGTTAATATTCTGGGGAACGGAGCGCTGGCGGATGCCTTGTGAGCCGATAGCCTTTATGCTGATGACCGCCCATCTCCTTACCTGGCTGTCCAACAAATACCCATCTTCAAAATTCAGCACTTATTTAACGACGTAATCCCGTTGGAGTTATTTAACCCCAAGACCCTGTTAGGTGGAAAATTAACTTTCAGCAAATCCTGGGAAGCTGCTCTCCGGTCAGCATATCCAAAAGACGTCGTCCCCCGATAACCGTCTTCAAGACCACCTTCCCCGGATTTTCGCCCTTCACTTCTCCGATAAGGGCGGCGTCCTGTCCATAGGGATTTTGTTTTATGACTTTCATCACTTTCTGTGCTTCGGGAGCCGGCATCAGGGCCACCAGTTTTCCTTCATTGGCTATGTAGTAAGGATCAAGCCCCAATAGTTCTGATGCGGCCAGAACGCTTTCCCGAAGAGGAATGGTCTCCTCCCAAAGCTCGATCCCCACCGCAGACTGTCTGGCGATTTCATTGAGGGTCGTGGCCAGACCTCCCCGGGTCGGATCGCGCAATACATGGATATCCGGACATGCCTGCAGCATTTCCCGGACCAGATGGTTTAAAGGGGCCGCATCGCTTATCAAGGGAGAATCAAAAGATAAACCCTCGCGCTTGGAGAGGATGGTCAGACCGTGATCCCCGATTGTTCCGCTGATTAAAACCGCATCTCCGGGGCGGGCGTTCTGCCCGGCCACATTCACCCCCTCTGGGATCAGGCCGATACCGGAAGTATTGATAAAGAGCTTGTCGGCCATACCTTTGGGGACGACTTTAGTATCTCCGGTAACGATCTGCACTCCGGCTTCTTCGGCCCTCTTAGCCATGGAACGAAGGATCTGATCGAGGTCGGCCAGAGGAAATCCTTCTTCCAGTATAAACCCGGCGCTTAGATAATGAGGAATAGCCCCCCTCATAGCCAGATCATTAACCGTGCCGCACACTGCCAGAGACCCGATGTCTCCACCGGGAAAAAAGATTGGGTCCACAACATAACTATCCGTTGTGAAGGCCAGCCTCGCCCCGCCCAGTTCCAAAACGGCACTGTCATTCAGATCAGCTAAGAGGGGGTTTTGAAAAGAGGGCATAAAAATTTTTTCGATCAACTCATGAGAGGCCCGCCCCCCGCTGCCGTGATCCAATAAAATTTTATTCGCAGTCATGAGAAATTCCTTTTGAAGTGAATGGATAAGAGCTTTGGAGCAATCAAGAAAGATTTAATGTTTTGTTTCGATATGACTATTCACTATTCACTGTTCACTGTATTTATAATAGGCCGCACAAGTCCCCTCGCTGGAGACCATGCAGGGACCGATAGGGCTGTCGGGGCGGCAGACCGTACGGAACAAGCGGCATTCCGGAGGAGTTTTAACTCCTAACAACACTTCTCCGCAACCGCAGCCGGGGTGATCCTGGGCCGGCGGGACCTGGAGATCAAAGTGATCCTCCGCAGCCAAACCCCGATATTCGGGACGCAAAGTTAAACCGCTTTGTGGGATCGGCCCTAAACCCCGCCAAACCGCATCACAAGGGACAAAGACCTGATTCAAAATGGCCAGGGCCTTGGGATTTCCTTCTGCCGTGACCACGCGTTTATATTGAATGTCCACCCGGGTCTGGCCCATTTCTATCTGCTGCACCAGCATCAATAAAGTTTCCAGAATATCCACCGGTTCAAATCCGCAGACCACACCGGGAATTCCATATTTCCGGGCCACCTGTTCATAGGCCGAGGTGCCAATGATCGTGGTCACATGACCGGGATAAATGAATCCCTGAATATTGAGGACTCCCGAGCCCAGCAAGGCTTCCAGGGCCGGCGGCAGAAGCTTATGGGCCGACAGAATATAAAAATTCTGGAGTCCCTGTCGATGGGCCTCCAGGACGGCGGCGGCAATGGTCGGGGCAGTGGTTTCAAAGCCGATGGCCAGGAAAACGACCTTTTTTCGTGGATGGTCCTGAGCCAGTTTTAAGGCGTCAAAGGTGGAATAAACCATCCGCACATCCGTACCCCCGGCCCTTTCCTGCTGTAAAGAAGAATGCGACCCCGGAACCCGGATCAGATCGCCGAAAGTGGTAATCATCACTTCCGGATTGTGAGCCAGTTTTATGGCCCGGTCTATTTCTTCGGTGGCGGTGACGCACACCGGGCACCCCGGTCCGGAGATGAGTGCAACGGTAGAAGGCAGTACCTGACGGATGCCGTGACGGAAGATGGCCACCGTATGGGTTCCGCAAACCTCCATCAAACGGATCGGTTTTGTGGACTGGGCATGGATGGCCTCAATCAATTTTTTGGCCAGGTCTTTATCCCGATATTCGCTTAGGTGTTTCATCGATTAAATCAATACTCCTTAATGGATTAGATTCTTACAGAGTACATCTAAGTATTTATCCCTACCATTTTATCAGGTTTACCAGGGGTATGGGGGTCTTGTTTTTTGAGTTGTCCACCATTACTCCGGTGCTTTTTTCCCGAACATTAGTACTTTTTACTCCAAAAGCAGGCCTACACCCTAGCTGGAAACTGGCACAGGAGAATGCCCTGTTCCGAATCAACTTAGCTTTTGGGCCGGATGATCCCTATGAGTAACCTTTGGACAACTCTAAAAATAAGACTCCCATACCCCAAAACTTCAAATATCTTTGGTTAGGTTTTTGAGATCAATTTCAACCAACGATCTGCGGCCTGATGCAGCAACTCATAAAACCGAATCGATCCCCCCAGCCCTTTACGGCCGAAATAATAATTGATTTCCAGAAATAAGGGAATAGAAGAATTCGACTTCCGATCAAATAACAGATCAAACCCGGCCAGATTGATCCCGGTAAGGGCGCAAAAATCCCGAACCGCCTCTACGGCCTGTTGTTTTAAGGGTTCGTCTCCTTCCTGAACGATCTCTCCTCCCTGACTCCGATTGGTCAAAAACTGTTCCGGATCGGGCTGAACGCGCCAGTAGGCATAAATGGTATCATAAAGGACCACTACCCGCAGGTCCCTTCCGCCGTGGTCAATCCGCTCCTGGAGGACCAATCCTTCCGAAGGTGAAGATTCCGACGGTAGCAAGGCCAACTTTTCTGAAAGCTCCTCTTTGGAACGAACCAGGAAAACAAAGGCCCCTTCTCCCCCCTGATTAGCCTTAAGGATCAGGGGATACCCGCCCAAAACCGAAGAGCCGAATTCCAGGTCCGGATAACGGGCGAAAAGGGATTCCTGATTTTCGAAAATCAGGGTCTTCGGATGAGGCACCTGATGATGTGCAAAAAGTTGGGCGTCTCCGACTTTCCCCTCCTGCTTGAACCGCAAATCGTAATTCGGAAAGACGTGCGGAACCAGTCGGCGGCATTCCCGGTAGACTTCGGCCGTCACCCCCTGCGAGACGATCACGGCCCGGGCTTTACTTAGCCGTATTTTTTCCCGGTCGGTGAGGGATCGGCCGGCGCAAAGGATATTGATGTCTTTGGTTATGCAGGGATGCAGAGATGCGATCATGCTTTTAAATAAAGGGGCCGAGGATTCAATATTCTGACTTCTGACTCCTGGATTCTGAATTCCTGGTTTTTTTATTTATATAATGAGCCGCCACGGCCTGGCCCAGGGCGATACCCCCGTCATTGCAGGGGACCAGTGATTTACTGAAGACTTGAAAGCCTTCTTTTTGAAGACGGGCCTCCAGGCCGGCCAGAAGCGACCGGTTCTGAAAGACTCCGCCGCCTAAAACGACCTTTTCCAGGGCGGCCTCTTCTCGCAGGTCCAGACACACTTGCGTCAGGACTTCGATCAAAGTCAAATGAAATCGGCGGCTGATCAAACCGGGAGAAAATCCTTTCCGGAGGTCTTCCACAACTCCCCGGATGATAGACGAATGCTGGATGTTAACCATCCCCTCTTCTTTGACCCTTTCCCATGGATAGGCAGCCGCTTCCCCGGCCTCCTGAATCATCTCCAATTCCAGAGCCGCCTGGCCCTCAAAAGCCACGGTCCCTCTCAGACCGATCAAAGCGGCGACCCCGTCAAATAATCTTCCGCAACTCGAAGTCAGGGGGGCGTTGATCTCCTGTCGGATCATCTGAAAAATCATTTCCATCTTTCGGGGATCCAGGTTTTTCAAAAATGGCAATGACAATTTTCGACAATCTTCCCCATAGGCCTGATAAAGATAACTGATGGCCATACGCCAGGGTTCTTTAATAGCTCTGGCCCCGCCGGGCATTGGAAGATAGGCCAAATGCCCCCGCCGCTCAAAACCGGACAAATCCCCCACCAGGATTTCTCCACCCCAGATGTGGCCGTCCAGGCCATAGCCGGTGCCGTCCAAAGACAGTCCGATTACCTTTTCCTCGATTCCGTGTTCGGCCAGACAGCCGACCATATGGGCAAAGTGATGCTGAATACCGATTAGCCGCACCCCCTCTTGTTCCAAGGCATACCGGGTACTCAGGTAATCGGGATGGAGGTCGTAGGCGATAATCTCCGGTTCGATCTGGAGGATTTGTTTTAAATGGGCAATGGTCAGCTTGAAAAAACTTAAGGTCTCCAGATTCTCCAGGTCTCCGATATGCTGACTTAAAAAAGCCCTGTTATCCTTGGTCAGACAGATAGTGTTCTTTAATTCCGCTCCGCAGGCCAGGATGGGAGAAAGGGGCTCTTTCAAAAATATAGGAACCGGGACAAATCCCCTGGACCGTCGTATCATCCGAGTCCGGCTGGAAACTTGTTGGACGATGGAATCATCACTTCGTAAATAAATTTCCCGATTGTGGACTAGAAAATAATCAGCAATGCCCGTCAGACGGCGGAAGGCTTCCTCATTTTCCCGGCAGATTGGCTCTTCGGAAAGGTTGCCGCTGGTCATGACCAGGGCTAATAACTCCTGATCCATAAGGAGGTGATGTAATGGCGTATAGGGCAGCATAACACCGAAATATTGATTTCCCGGGGCCACGGAAGGGGCAATCGGGTTTAGCTGTTTTTTGACCAAAAGGACAATCGGTCGCTCTTTCGAAAGAAGTAATTCCTTTTCTTCCGGACGGATCAGGGCATACTCGGCGATGGTTTCCAGGTCCGCGGACATGAGGGCCAGGGGTTTTTCTTCCCGATGCTTTCGATCCCTCAAAAGTCTGACGGCCTCTTCCTGAGTCGCATCAACAGCCAGGTGAAAGCCGCCTAACCCTTTGATGGCCACAATCCGACCTTCATGGAGAAGACGGGCGCTTTCCCGGATTGGGTCGTGAACATCCATGGGGCGGCCCTGGGCATCATGGAGGGTCATTCGAGGACCGCATTGCCAACAGGCATTGGGTTGGGCGTGAAAACGCCGGTTTAGCGGATCATGGTATTCTTCTGAACATTGCGGACACATGGCAAAAGAGGCCATGGTGGTCAGTGGACGATCATAAGGGATATCTTTGATAATCGTATAACGGGGACCGCAATGGGTGCAGTTGATGAAGGGATAGGCAAAGCGACGGTCCGTTGAGTCCTTCAGCTCTTTTAAACAATCGGGGCAGGTGGCCGTATCCGGAGAGATCAGGGCCGATCGTTCCTTTTGGATCAGGCTGGGACGAATAACAAAATCATAAGAATTTGCTAAAGGGCATCTCGTCTGCTCAACCCCCGTGATCCGGGCCAAAGAGGGTGCATGCGTCCGGACCGCCTCCAGAAAATCCTCAATCAGGTCGGATTCTCCTTCTACCTCCAGTTCCACCCCCTGAGAAGTATTGGTTACATAACCGGTCAACTTTCTGGCCGTGGCCTGTTGAAAGATAAAAGGCCGGAAGCCGACCCCTTGCACAATCCCCTGAATGGCGACCTGAACCCTGATTTTCATGCCTTCTTATAGCTGGGGACTCTCTCAAGTATCCAGTCAAACCATGGTTCCAGCCCGGTTCGATTCTGGCAGGAAACCTCAAAGATTTCCAGTTTTGGATTGATCTCCAGAGAAATCTTGCGGATCAGCTCCACGCTGGTATTGATATACGGCAGCAGATCTACTTTATTAACCAGAAGCACACTGGACTTGGCGAACATTAAGGGATACTTAAGGGGCTTGTCATCCCCTTCGGTCACACTCAGGATCATCACCTTATAATCTTCCCCCACATCGAATTCCGCCGGACAGACCAAGTTGCCTACATTCTCAACAACCAGCAGATCCAGTTGGGAAAGATCAAACTCTTTCAAGGCCTCCCGGATCATCCGGCTGTCCAGATGGCAGGCCCCGTCGGTATTGATCTGAACGGCCAGGACTCCTTTTTGAGCAATCCGCTCGGCATCATAAGTGGATTGAATATCTCCTTCGATCACGCCGATCCGGATCTTGTCCTTTAAGGCCTCAATCGTCCGTTCCAGCAGGGTGGTCTTTCCGGCCCCCGGAGAACTCATCAAATTAAGGACCAGCAAGCCCTCCTGCCGGAATAGGGCCTTGTTTTTTTCGGCTAATTGTTCATTTGCTTCCAAAACATTTCTCACAACCGGGACTTTAATAGTCATGTCTTTCCCCCACTTTCACTCCGTTTCGATTTCCTTGACGAACAACTCTTTACCGGAGATCGTTTGGATGTCTTGAGACTGACATTTGGGACAGACAAAGCGATACTCCTGGACAACAAATTCCTCCCCGCACCCGCCGCATCGTCCGGTGAGCGGCACCGGCTCCATTTCCAGCTTGACCCCTTCCAAGGGGGTGTCTTTAGTGATGACCTCGAAACAGAAGGTCAGGCTTTGCGGGACTACGGCCGTAAACTCCCCCACCACCAGGCGGATGGTGGTTATTTTGCTGATCCCGTGGCGGGCCATCTCCTGTTGAACAATATCGACGATACTTTGAGCGATTCCCATTTCATGCATATATAATTCCAATCTAATGGCTATTCTTTCCCCACTCAAACCAAGATACGGCAAGAGGCCTAACTTTTGCGATCAATTCAAAATTCCGGTCCCGGTGCAGCAAAAGGGCCTTTTCATCCAAGGCGATCTGAGCGATACAACAATCAATCGGACTGGTCACGGTTATCCCTTTACGTCTTAAATCAAAATAAATCCGGGCGGCCTTATTCCAGGTCTGTTCGTTTACTTCAAGATAATATTGTTCAGCCAGATATTCATCTAAAAGGCGCCATTCCCGTTCATCTTTGGCACCCTGCAATAATTCAAGCTGGGTAAAACGACAGAGGCCGTAGATCTCATCGGCGACAAGTTCCCGAAAATGATCCCGAGCTTTTCCCGGGCGATCCTTAAATATCTCGATCCAGACCGAGGTATCCACCAGGATCATCTGACTCTCCGCAGCGCTTTATGGTCGAATCCGGGCGAGAACGAAAGACGACCGGCCAGGTCGGTTAAATCCCGCCTCTTTTTTAATCGAACAAATTCACGCAGGGCTTCATGAATGACTTCTTTCTTCGTTTTGCTCCGACTGACGGAAAAGGCCTCTTCCAAAAGAGCATCATCAATGACGATATTGGTTCTCATCACCCTCTCCTCATTAAGGTGTATTGAATACACATTATAATGAGAGGAAGAAGTAAGTCAAGAAAGATTTAATCTGGAGAGGATTAGAAGAGAAAAGGCCTTTTTCCTTCTTGACCACATTAATATCTTTTTTTATACTCTTGTCTTAAAAAGGTCACAAATCAATTTTAGAAAAGGAGAGTGCCATGGAAAAGAAGCCCGAAAAAAAGATCTTGAAATGGTTTGATGAATACAACCATGGGTCCCTGGATCGACGCGATTTCCTTAAACGGTTATCCGTTTTCACCGGAGGGTTGGTTGCAGCCAATGCCCTTCTCGTTTCCATGGAGAAAGGTTCAGCCTCTGCCGATCTGGTGGCCAAAGACGATCCCCGTTTGGTTACGGCCGACATCACTTATCCAGGGGCAACAGGAGAAATTCGGGCCAAGCTGGCCCGGCCAAAGGGCACGGAAAAACTGCCTTCCGTATTGGTCATTCATGAGAACCGGGCACTTAATGCCCACATCGCCGACGTGACCCGGCGGGTGGCCCTGGAAGGATTTAACGCCCTGGCCCCGGACGCCCTCTCGCCGGTCGGCGGCACCCCGCCGGAGGAGCCTAAGGCTATCGAGATGATCAGCAAACTGGACATGACCTCGACCATTAAAAACTTTGTGGCCGCCGTTCAGTATCTAAAGACCGCCCCCCAATCTACGGGAAAAGTCGGGGTCGTCGGTTTCTGTTGGGGCGGGGCCATGGCCAATCAGATGGCCGTTCATTCACTGGACGTCCAAGCGGTCGTGCCCTACTATGGCCCGCCGCCGGCTTCTGAAGATGTCCCCAAGATCAAGGCCTCTCTGCTGCTCCATTACGCCGATAAGGACGATAGGGTTAATAAGGGTATCCCAGCCTATGAGGAAGCTCTGAAAAAGGCCGGAGCTGATTATAAACTCTATATGTACGAAGGGACGCAGCACGCCTTTAATAATGACACCGGAGCAAGATACAATAAAGAGGCCGCAGAACTCGCCTGGAAACGGACCATTGCTTTTCTTAAGGAGAAACTCAAGGTCTAAGAAAAAACAATTCAGATTGAGGACATCACTTTCCCAGACAACACTTTTTAAATTTTTTCCCGGAGCCGCAGGGACAGGGGTCATTCCGTCCTGTTTTCCCCCAAAATCCTGCAGTTCCGCTTTTAGAAGGTCTGGCCAAGTCTTCCTGAAACCCTCCCTGTTGTAAAGCGGCCACCTGGGCGACAAAAGGGCGGCAATGGGAAAAGAAACGCTTATAACCGGCACAGAGGAAGTTGAGACCGTATTCTCCATCCGCTGTACGGAGAATACGGTCCTTGGGACATCCGCCGTTACAGAGCCTCAAGACCTCACATTCCCGGCAAGTACGGGGCAGCCCGTCCTGTTTGGCCTGCCCGAAGGCCCTCTGCCGGGGACTCTCCAGAAGCTCGACCAGAGGCGTCTCCAGGATATTTCCCAGAAGATGTCTGGTGTCAACAAAATGATCGCAGGAGAAGACATCTCCATTATGCTCCACCACCGGAATATCCCCACAGGTCGGCCTAAACACACAAAGACCCTGTTCTTGACCGCCCCCCCTGGCAATGGTTTCTTCAAAGATCTGGATGTGCATTTGGCCGATATCCGCACACAACCATTCATCAAAAATTGCGCAGAGGAAAGCACCAAAGGCTTCGGAAGGTACGGTCCGGTCGCTGATTGTGCCGTCCGACAATCGTTCAACCAAAGGGAGAAATCCAAGATAGGCCGCACCGATAGTCTTAAAAAAATTATAGACCTCCAAAGGATGACCGACATTGCCGGCATGGATTACACAGAGGATATCATAAGGAACCCGGTATTTTTGTAGAAGCCTCAGCCCCCGCATGGTCTGGCCATAAGTCGGCCCCTGCCGTTTACTTAAACGATACCGGTTATGCATTGTTTCCGGGCCGTCGAGGCTGAGTCCCACCCCAAACCCTTCTGCGGCCAGAAAGCGGCACCAGTCTTCATCCAGGAGGGTCCCGTTGGTTTGCAAGCCGTTAATAATCCGTTTTCCGGCCGGTTGGTGTTTCCGTTGAATATTGACAATCTTTCGGAAATATTCAAGTCCCAGCATGGTCGGTTCCCCACCGTGCCAGGAAAAACGGATTTCCGGTGAGGGCCAAGCTTCAATGTGCTGGATGATATATGTTTCCAAAACCTGAACGGACATCCGCAGGGCGGCCTCTTTCCCAAAGAGCACATCTTTTTTCAGGTAGTAGCAGTAACGGCAGGCCAAATTACAAAGGGGGCCGGCGGGCTTGGCAAAAACCTGGAAATCTCGGGAGGCTTGGGCCATTATTCAATCCCCTTTAAGTGATGTTTCCTGACTCATTTTTAAGGAATCGGATAAACGATCCATACGGAAATATTGGACCAGATCAAGAAAGGCCTTGTTTTGAAAAGGATTTATGCTAAAGCCCAGGAGATGACTCGAGCAGCGGCAATCGGAGCAGCCGAAATTGGGGATGGACCAATCGGCGATTTGGGCGGCCTTTTCAGCCAGAGCACATTCCAGAGAGATTGATGATCGAATGGGCAGAACCGCCTGAAACTCGGCTTCGGTTCTGAGGGTATCGATATGCCAGTGCATTTTTTTCAAGAGGCGGCGGTGCCGTTCCATCCTTGCGGTCAGATTGCCCATGGCCGAACCCACATAAAGATAATAACCCGACGGGAAGGTGATCCGACCGAGCTGCCCTATGGTTAAGGTCTTGGGATCCCTTAGCCGCAAAATCAACAAATAACCGCCCCGGTCCTTAGCCTCTTGTTTAATTATCTTCCAGGGAATGGTCAAAAGTTTTACATGTCTCCCCAAAGAGAGATCCTCCTTCCATTCCACGGCTACCGGAAAAAAATGAATGTCCTTCCGGCACTCCAGCATCGTCTGGGCAAAAGTCAAATCGGTATGATAATCCGGCAGAAAGAAATCGACCTTGGGCCAGTGGACGACGAACAAAACAGCCGTCTTTCGGCCCTCTCTGGCCAAAGCTGCCAGTTCGCGAAGGTGCCGGCTCCCCCGAACCGTCACCGCATCTGGGAACATGGCCGTGTGCCTCCCCACCAGGGTGCACGACTTCACCTCCATAAGGATCTCCTGCCCATTATTTCTCACCAGGAGATCAAACCGGGAATGGTTCACCGGGATCTCCCTCCCCATAATCCGAGCCCCCTCCAAACCGGGAATTTTACTCCTCTCCAATAAATGGGCCGCCACCTCATTGGTCTTGTGGGTATGCAGCATGATGGGCCGACCCTCCCGCTCCACAGCCGCCACGGTATAGGCATAACGCCGGTGGGGTGTTGTTTTTTGATGGGTCAGCAGTAATCGGGAACCTGGAAGGAATAATTCTTGGAGGCGGCCGGGATTGGGCAAAAAGGCCTTTATTTCCTTCCGACCTTGCCGACAATGGACTAGAAAGCGATTCGGACGGTCCAGGAAAAAAGCCTCTTCCACCGGGCCGAACCACTTCATTGGTTCAGTCCGGCCATTTTGATCTCTTTGATATAGCTTTCGATGCCTTTGATTAGTCCTTCGACGATTTGATCCAGATACTCTTCTTGAACCAGTCTCTCCCGCTCCCGATCATTGGAAATAAAAGAGGTCTCCACTAAAATGGCCGGCATCCTGGCCCCGATCAGGACATAAAAAGGGGCTTGTTTAACCCCTAGATTCTTTACCGGGGGAAATTTTTCATTCAGGGCCTGAACCACATTTTGCTGGACATGATTAGCCAGACGGGAGGATTCGTCGATCTTGGCGTTCAACATCAAATCTTTGAGGATCTTTTGCAGATCACTGATCCGTTTGGTGGACGTGGCATTTTCCCTGGCCGCCACTCGAATCGATTCTTCATCCGTGGCCAGATTGAGGAAATAGGTTTCGATCCCCTCGGCCTGGGGATTCGGGCTGGAATTGATATGGATTGAAATAAAAAGATCGGCCTTCTTGGTATTGGCGATGGCCGTCCGTTCTTCCAGGGGGATGAAACAATCCACCCCTCGGGTCAGCAGGGTTTCGAGCTTGAGATCCTGTTGAATTCTTTTCGCCAACTTTTTCGCCAATTTTAAAGTGAGTTTCTTTTCATATAGTTTCTTTTTTCCGACCGCCCCGGAATCTTTTCCGCCATGGCCGGCATCGATGATGATCCGTTTAACCTCCAGTCCTAATTGTTGGGCCAGGGAGAGCTTCTTGCCCTTACTCAGCGGTTCAACCGGGCGCTCGGGCTCTTTTTCCGGGCCCATAACATCAACAATCAACCGGAAAGGGTTTTCCAGAAAAAACACCTTATAATTCTTGACGTTTTCGATATCCAAGACCAAACGGACCGTTGAACCATCGAATTGGCCCATCCTGGCGGCTTTTACCAATCCGTCCTGAATAGTCAAGGGAGAGATCTGCGCTTCAGCCAACCGGGCGGGAGACAGATCCAAATACCATCGTTCCGTATTCTCTTTGGAACCATCTTTTTTAATGATTTTCTGATGATAAGAGACCCGCTCATCCACATCGACCACGATTCGAGTATATTGAGGCGTGGACCAATGGCGCATTCCCCTAACCAGGGGAAGGGTTTTCGAAGGACTTTCCGCTTTAAGCTTGGTCTTTTTTTCTTCAGCCGGGCGCTCGGCCTTAGACGGCTCTTCCTTTGACGGCTCGGTAACAGCACAACTCTCCTCTATTTTAACCAAGAAGTCTTCCGCTTTTTTACGCATGTCGCCTTTGGGATAATCCCGAATCAATACTCGGATGGTCTGACGGGCCTTTTCCGGATTATTTTTATGCTGAAAAAAAATTTCGGCCGAGAAATAAAGGGCGTCATCCGCCAAAGGGCTTTGAGGATACTTGTTGGTCACCCGGGCAAAGTGGTCCAAAGCGAGGTCCAAATCTCCGTTCGCGCCTCCCCACTGAAAAAGGAGATAATAAATCCGGCCCACCATAAACATGGCTCTTTCCCCCCAGACGCTTTGGGGGCTCTCCATATATATTTCCTTGAACCGGTCGATCAGGGGCAGCCAGTTCTGGCGGATGACCCTTTGGGGAGATTTTTCCAAGGCCAGAAAGGCCTGTCGATTCTGAGTGTATTTATACTCTAATTCCTGATCCCCCCCTGCAGCGTTTCCGAGTGAGACCATTCTTCCCCAGGACCAAACCGTCAGAGTCAGTATAAAAAGAATGCAGATCGAAACGGATCTGGTTGGAAAATATGTTTCAGAGTTGGGAGTTTGGAGTTTGGGAAACATCATAATCTTGACCGGATGGTTTAATCTAATAAAAGCTTACGATTCCTCTAAAAGATCTTTCAATTCCTTCAAGGCAATCAGGGCCTGAAGGGGGCTTATCTCCTCAATGGAAAGGGCTCTCAATCGTTCCTGAAGCTTCTGGTCTTTTCCGGAAAAGAGTTCCATCTGGGCCGGATGAGCGGCCCTGGATCGCTGGGAAATGGCCAGCGAAGGGAACCCCCATAAATCCAGTTCCCCCTTTTCCAAATTTTTCAGCACCTCTCGAGCCCTTTCAATCACCGCCGGAGGAAGGCCGGCCAATCGGGCGACCTGGATACCGTAACTTCGGCTGGTACCCCCCTCCTGTAGTTTCCGCAAAAAAATGATCTGGTTATTATATTCCTTTACCGAGACATGAACATTCTTGACCTTTTTTTTGGTCTGTGTCAAGTCGGTCAATTCATGGTAATGGGTGGCGAAAAGTGTTTTCACGCCCCTTCCCCTTAAATCGTGAAGGTATTCGGCCACGGACCAGGCGATGCTCAATCCGTCAAAAGTGCTGGTCCCCCGGCCGATCTCATCTAAAAGGACCAGACTGCGTTCGGTGGCCTGATGAAGGATTTGGGCTGTTTCCTGCATCTCCACCATGAAGGTGCTTTGGCCTGAAGAAAGGTCATCCGAGGCCCCCACCCGCGTAAAAATCTGATCCACCAGACCGATTTCCGCAGCCTCTGCCGGGACGAACGAGCCCATCTGGGCCATGAGGCAGATCAAGGCCGTCTGGCGCAGGATAGTCGATTTCCCGGCCATATTGGGTCCGGTAATGATAATCATCTGCTGATTTTCATTATCCAAGGTGATCGAATTGGGGACAAACCGCTGGGCCGGCAGGTTTTTTTCAATCACCGGATGCCGGCTCTCTTTCAAGACAAGGGCTTCCCCTTCATTCAAAACCGGTTTTTGATAGCGATTTTCCCGGGCTACCTGGGCCAAAGCAGTCAGCACATCTAAATCGGAGAGGAGTTGAGCGGCTTTTTGAAGCCGGCCGCTCTCCTGCCCCACTTTTTGACGGACCTCATGAAAGAGCCGGACTTCCAACTCCCACCGTTTTTCTTCGGCCTCCAGGACCATTATTTCATATTCTTTCAGTTCCGGAGTAAGGAACCGCTCTCCGTTGACCAAGGTCTGTTTCCGTTGATAATCAGCCGGCACTAAGGGGATATTAGCGCGGGAGACCTCGATATAATAGCCGAAGACCCGGTTAAAACCGATCTTCAAGGAATTGATTCCGGTCCGTTTTCTCTCCTTGGCTTCTAATTGGGCGATCCACTCTTTCCCCTCCCGGCTGACGCTTAAATATTGGTCTAAGGTGGGATCATAGCCCAGCCTGATGATGCGCGCCTCCTTATCTCGCCAATTCAAAGCGGGTTCATCCAGGATAGCCCTCCCGATCAACTCGGTTACTTCCGGCAACGAATCCATCCCGGCCCCGATGGCTTTCAGGGTTTGATCAGGACTTTCCCGGAGAATTAGGCCGATAGCCGGCAAATGGCTCAGGGAATTCTTTAAGGCCACCAGGTCCCGGGGACCAGCCTGATTCAAGCAGACTTTGGCCACCAGACGCTCCACATCATAGACCTCTTTCAGATGGGAACGCAGGGTCTGACGAAGGAGTGGGGCTTCGAAAAAAGCCTCTACCAATTCCTGACGACGGCGGATCTCTTCCAAATTTAACAGGGGATATCTCAGCCAGTGTTTCAGTTTTCGGCTGCCCATGGCCGTCATGGTCTGATCAAGAACGGAGATCAGCGACCCTTTACGCGTCCCCCGATATAATGTTTCCGTAAGCTCCAGGTGTCGTTGGGTCGTCTCCGTTAGGATCATGTATTGAGAAAGATGGTAAACCTGTAAGGTCCGGAGATGAGAAATGCTGCCTTTCTGAGTTTCCCGCAGATAAAACAAGAGGGCCCCGGCGGCGCGAACCCCTTCGGTCAGAGAGGCCGCCCCAAAACCGGAAAGAGAATGGACCTGAAAATGGTTGCACAAGAGATTCCCGGCCCGGCCCGGTTCAAAAGGACCATCTTCACAAAAACTCAGGAAATACATGGTGAGCCGTTCCAGGACCGGCTGGCCCAGGGGGTTCTCTTTTAATCGACGGGAGACCAGGATTTCCGATGGATTGATTCGGCTGATCTCCTCCAAAGCCTCTTCCAGACCAACAACTTCCGTCACCCGGAATTCTCCCGTGGCCAGATCCACCAGGGCTAGGCCAAAGCAGGATTCTCGGCATGAAAGACACAAGAGGTAACGATTGGTTGTAATGGAACCGTCATCTATGTAAAGCCCCGGGGTAATCAGCCGAGTAATCTCCCGGCGGACAATCCCTTTGGCCTGGGTTGGGTCTTCGATTTGTTCGCAAAGGGCGACTTTGTATCCTTTTTCAACCAGTTTGGCCACATAACCGGGGGCGGCCTGGATGGGGACCCCGCACATGGGGACCTGGTTTTGATCTCCCTTGTTCCGTGAAGTCAGAGTGATCTCCAAAATGCGGGAGGCCAATAGGGCGTCTTCAAAAAACATTTCAAAAAAATCACCCAGTTGATAGAAAAGGATAAAGTCCTGAACCTTTTCTTTAATCTCCAGATACTGTTCCAACATAGGAGTAACTTTGGTCATAAGGGAAGGTCAGGATCGGGAAGAGGGTTTATCCTCGGAGGACGGGTCCCGGTTAATACCTTTTGGGGAAAAGGAACTGCCGGAAGCTCCTTCGGACTTAACCGGCAGTTCGGAGACCGGCCGAAGGGTTTTTAATCGTTTTAATTCCTTAGAAAGGCTGCGTCGTTCAAACCAGCCCACTATGGTAGCCAACAGGAATCCTGAAAAAAAAAGGGCCGTGGCAATGACGAAGAAGGGCAAGGCCATGGACTCCAGAGAGAGAAAGCCGAGATTGATTCTAACAGAAACGCTATAAGTTAAGGTTGAATAATTTTGAATAACAAAGAGGACGATCAGCAGGCCTAGAATCCCATAGAAAAACAACTTAACCGTTCTCAAAAAGGATCCTCCTTCACCTCGTCGAAAAGAGGTAGCAGTCTTTGATAGGTTTGTTCCATGTGTTCGGGAATGACCCGGAGGTCCCCGAAGACGGTCATAAAATTAGTATCTCCATTCCAGCGGGGCACAATATGAAAATGAAGGTGGTCTTCTATGCCGGCCCCGGCCACTTTCCCCAGGTTAAGGCCCACATTAAAACCTTCGGGATTCATGGTCTTCTTAAGGATGGTCATCGAATGATCGACCATGTTCATGAGGGCGATCTTTTCCTTCGAATCCAGTTGATTCAATGAGGCGGCATGCTTTAAAGGGGCCACCAATAAGTGCCCATTGATGTAAGGATACTTATTCATGATGACCAGGGATAGGTTTCCTTCAAAAAGAAGTAAGCGGTCAGCCGGTGTTTCCTTGCCGTTCGGACAAAAAATACAGCCTTTCTCTTTCGTGCTATTCAAGATATATTCCATACGCCAAGGGGCCCACAACGTCTTCATTCCTGTTTCCTTTCTATAAACGGCCGTATTTCGTATATCGTATATCGCATATCGTACTTCGACCCCCGCAGATAAGGTTTTAACTATATACCATATACGATATGCGAACGACGGTTTCTTATTTTCATATTAACCTTGGACCTTGAACCGCATTAGATTTCAACAATCTCTCCTCTTAACTCTCCCTCAATCCTGAGGATCCCAATAGTCGGTTTTTTGAAAAAACCGATTCCGGAAGCTGATCCGGGGTTAAAAAAAAGAACCCCATTGGACCAATGGTTGGCCGGTTTATGGGAGTGCCCATAAACCAAACAATTGATATTGGAGAATTCCGAGGCTAATCGGGTTTCCAGGTCTCCGGCCGGTCCCCATCCGTGGGTCAGACCGATCGTATAACCTTCCAGAGTCAGATTTTTTTTAACCGGGAGAAGGCCTTTCAGATTCCAATCGTCCATATTTCCCTGAACCGCTTCAACCTTCTTTTCCTGAAGAAATTCATATACCGGCAGACTGACCATGTCCCCGGCATGCAAGATAAGGTCAACGTCCTGAAAATGCGTCTGCAGTAGCTTCTTTAATTCCGGGGTCACTCGGGTTAGATGGGTATCGGATAAGACGCCTATCTTCATTTCGGTCCTTACTTGCTCTCGCTTTGGAGAAAATCCAATCAACTTTAATTGTCTGTAATCATATTAAAGTCAAGGATTTTGTCAAGATAAAGTTTGCTCCCGGCGATCTTCCCCGCTTTCCTCCGAGAGGATAAAACTCTTGTTTCCTTTTTAGACCTCTGGTATATTTTCTCAGGCCGGGAAACCGGGAAAATGAAAAGGGCAGGGGGAGCTATGGAGAGTACAAAAAAAGAAAAGGGTTATGGGGACCTCTTGGAAAACATGCAGGATTATGTCCATACTGCTGAAAAAGATTTTTTAGACGGCATTTCCCGTTCGTCTGGCCAAAAAGAAGAAATCCCCATGTCTCTTTCAGTGGGGGCCAAGGTCAAGGCCTTTCGCGAGAACAAAGCCTTATCTCTTCAGGACGTGGCCCAGCGGACCGGTTTTAGTGAATTGCTTATATCACAGATTGAAAAAGGAGACGTCCTCCCTCCCTTGGGGGATTTAGTCAAGTTGGCCCGGGCTTTGGAAATGAAAATGGGCTACCTGCTGGCCCAGGGCGAATCCAAGCCGTATACCGTCGTCCGAAAAACAAATCGCAAACCGGTCTCCCGCTATGGCTCCCAAAAAACCATCCGTTATGGCTACTCCTATGAATCTTTGGCCCCGGAAAAAAGGGAACGCAATATGGAGCCTTTTTTGGTTACTCTGGAACCCACTACCGCAGACGAACCCCAGTCTACCCATGATGGAGAGGAATTTATTTTTGTCTTAGACGGAGAGATCGAAGTCCTTTTGGGTGAACACCGGGAAGTGCTCTCTCCCGAGGATTCAATCTATTATGACTCTTCCCTGCCTCATCGGGTCCGCTCCCAGGGAGAGCGGGGTGCCCGGATCTTGGCGGTCTTGTATACCCAGGAAAAGTAAGGGAGGTTGTCTAATTATCTTATGCCGAACTCAATCATCACTGCCAGTGGATCTTATATTCCAACCGTAAAAATAACCAATGACCATTTTTTAGGTCATGAATTTTACGGGGCTGATGGGAAAAAATTGGAAAAAGAGAATGCGGAGATCGTTCAAAAATTTCAGGAAATTACCTGTATTAAAGAACGAAGGATTGTCACCGATGACCTTAATGCCTCCGATATCGCTTTTTTTTCAGCCGAACAAGCCTTAGAGGGAGTGGATCGGGAAAGTCTGGACTATATTCTCGTGGCTCATAATTTTGGTGATGTCCGCGCCGACAATCCCCGAACGGATATGGTCCCCACCCTGGCTGCTCGGGTAAAACATAAACTGCGCATAAGGAATCCTTATACCGTTGCCATTGATGTCCCCTTTGGCTGCCCCGGGTGGCTGCAGGGGATGATTATAGCCGATTATTACATCAAGTCCGGCGATGCCAAAAAAATACTCGTTATCGGGGCCGAAACCCTCTCCCGAATCTCAGATCCCCATGATATAGACAGCATGATCTATTCTGATGGGGCCGGGGCTGTCCTGGTCGAGGCGACTGAACGGGAAGTCGGGATCCTGGCCCACCTGTCCCGATCGGATACCTATACGGAAGCCCACCTCTTATGGATGGACCAGTCCTATCATCCGGCGACAATCGGAAATCGCTTATTTCTTAAGATGTATGGTCATGAAGTTTATAAGTATGCGGTTAAGACGGTGGCTGATGTGGTTAAAAGAAGCCTGGATAAAGCAGGTTTTACATTGTCCGAGGTAAAGAAAGTCTTGATCCATCAAGCCAACCAGAAGATGGATGAAGCTATTTTGAAAAGACTTTTTAAACTTTACAACTTTGAGGGCAATCCGGAAGACATCATGCCCATGACGATTTCCTGGCTGGGGAACAACTCTGTGGCCACCCTGCCTACCTTGTACGATCTCTTACAAAGGGGAAAGCTGGGCAACCATACCCTTCATTCCGGAGATTTGGCGGTCTTCGCCTCCGTGGGAGCCGGAATGAATATCAATTCCATGGTTTACCGCATGCCCTAATCTCTTGTTGGCTCTACAAAAACCCTTGATGTTTCCGCCAAACAATTCGGGAATGTCCCAAAGTTACGTGAAAGCGGACTCAAGGGGTGTTGATTTTGTGGTTGTCCAAAGGGGATTTTGTTGCCCAATCCCGGCCCTGATTTCTATGTGGGTTCCCTATTAATCAGATGGTCCT
>Ga0233425_10004675_pt1 | contig 22653 bp, 29 predicted proteins | sample Watercolumn_Towu_2_FD_181712 | JGI IMG/M metagenome (GOLD analysis project Ga0233425, IMG submission 181712) | Freshwater microbial communities from Lake Towuti, South Sulawesi, Indonesia - Watercolumn_Towuti2014_140_MG | ecosystem: Environmental > Aquatic > Freshwater > Lake | place... | reverse complement strand
TGGACCCCGGCCACCTGGAGCAGATTCTGTGGAATCTGATGCGCAATGCCTGGCGCTACTGCAGCCGGCGCCCGGGCAGTATCCGCATCCGCGTTACCACGGCGGAGGATCGCGCCGATATCGAGATCATCAACGATGGCCCCCCCATTCCGCCCGAGGTGCAGTCCCACCTGTTCGAGCCGTTCTATACCACGGAAAAACAGGGGACCGGCCTCGGCCTGTATATCGCCCGGGAACTGGCGGAAGCCAACCGGGCGGTGCTGCGTTATGTGGAAAACCAGGAAGGCGCGCTGTTCCGGCTGAGCTGCCAGGCGCCGCCATGTTGACGGGGAGGATGCACATGAAACGGCCGCGCGTGCTGCTGGTGGACGATGAGCCGGATCTGCTGGATCTGCTGGAGCTGGACATGGCGCGCATGGGCCTGGACAGCGCCCGCGCCGGCAACGTGGCGGACGCCTTGGCGCAGTTGCGCCAAGGCGTCTTCGACCTTTGCCTGACCGACATGCGCTTGCCGGACGGCGAGGGTTTGAGCATCGTCCGCCATATCGCCGAACAGCTGCCGAACATGCCGGTGGCCGTGATCACCGCTTACGGCTCCGCGGAAAGCGCGGTGGCGGCCCTGAAGGCCGGCGCCTTCGATTACGTGGAAAAACCGGTGACGCCGGAAAAGGTGCGCAGCCTCGTGCGCTCGGCCATCAAGGTGCCCGAGCCGGCGGGGCCGGCGGTTGGGGAGCGTCCCCTGGTGGGGGATTCCGCCGCCATGCGCCAAGTGCGCGCCCTGATCGACAAGGTGGCGCGCAGCCAGGCCCCGGTCTTCATCACCGGCGAGACCGGTACCGGCAAGGAGGTGGCCGCGCGCCTGATCCATGCCCGGGGCGCCCGTGCCGATGCCCCTTTCGTGGCGGTGAACTGCGGCGCCATTCCGGAAAGCCTGATGGAAAGCGAATTTTTCGGCTATCGCAAGGGCGCCTTCACCGGTGCGGACAGCGACCGGGACGGCTTCTTCCAGGCCGCCCGGGGTGGCACGCTGTTCCTCGACGAGGTGGCGGAATTGCCGATGGCCATGCAGGTCAAGCTGTTGCGCGCGATCCAGGAGAAGCGGGTGCGGCGTGTGGGCGGCACGGCGGAGGAGGCGGTGGACACGCGCATCATCAGCGCCTCCCACCGTGATCTGCAAACGGCGGTAAGCGAGGGCCGCTTCCGCCACGACCTTTATTACCGGCTCAACGTGATCGCCATCCGCATGCCGTCCCTGCGGGAAAGGCGCGAAGACCTGCCGGAACTCACGGCCCACATCCTGGCGCGGCTCGGCGCCGCCAACCGGCGCAGCACGCCCGCGATCGACGCGGCGGCCCTGGAGGCGCTGCGGGGCTACGATTTCCCCGGCAACGTGCGTGAGCTGGAAAACATCCTGGAGCGGGCGCTGGCCTTGTCGGAGCACCCCACCATCAGCGCGGGCGACCTCGATCTCATGCCGCCTGATGATGGCGAATACCGCGGTTCCGGCGACGGCGGGCATCCGGAGGGCGGCCTGCAGGCCTACCTGGACGCGACCGAACGCAAGGCCATCCTCGACGCACTGGCAAAGACCGGACGCAACAAGACGGCGGCGGCACGCCTGCTGGGCGTGACCTTCCGTTCCCTGCGCTATCGCCTGGAGCGGCTGGGCATGGAATGAGCCCTACGCCGCCGGGCGGGTATCCGCTCAGTCGCCGTGCTTCTCGCGCACCATCTGGTCGAGGAGATGCATGACTTCCTTGCTGGCTTCCTCGGCGTCCTGGAGCTTCTGGTATATGGCCTGCTGCATGTCCAGATCCTTTTCCCAGCCCCGTTCCAGATAGGGCAACATGGCGTGCACGCTGGCATGGACCTGGGCGTGGGGCTGGACCAGGGCCTTGTAGGATGGCAGGGCGCCGAACAGTTCGCGCCCCTGCCCTTCGTACCATTTCCCCAGCCGGCAGTTGTGATGGTCCACCTTGACGGCCTCGGCGTAACTTCCCTCCTTGGTGTTCAGGGTCATGTAGGCGCGCTGCTTGAAGATGACATGGTCCACCTTCACCAGGGAGGCAAAACTCATGTGCTGGACCCGTACCGCGTGGCCCTGGGTGTCCCGGGCTGAGCCCGCGAATTGGGCGAAGCGCCCTTCCATTTCGCCGATCACCTGGCGCGAACTTCCGGCCAGATCGCGCATGGCGTGGGAATCGTCCAGCATTTGCTCGGCTTCGTCATTGAGTGTTTCCATGATGTGGCCGATCGACTCGGAGGCGTTCTTGGTGTTTTCCGCCAGTTTGCGCACCTCGTCGGCGACGACCGCGAAGCCGCGCCCGGCCTCGCCGGCCCGGGCCGCCTCGATGGCGGCGTTGAGCGCCAGCAGGTTGGTCTGGTTGGCGATGGCGGTGATCAGCTGCACGGCTTCCGTGATCTCGTGGCTGTGGTTGTTGAGGTCGACGATGGCGTCTGCCATGTGGTCGATGCGGACGCTGATGTCATTCAGCCGCTCGACCACCAGATTTACCGCGCCGCGGCTTTCCTCGGCATCGGCGGTGGTGCGGGTGGCCAGGTCCACCACCTGTTTCATGGTGGCCGTGATGCTCATGAGATCGGCCTGGTTGGAGGCCAGGTTTTCGAGCAGGTTGCCGGTGTTGAGCTGATGCACCAGGCTCAGCAGGTGATCGCGCATTTGCCCCTGGGTCTGGTCGGCCATGGCATCGAGCAGCACGTTGTGGCTTTCCAGTCCCCGCTTGAAACCGCCATGCAGACCGACGGGGAAGGTTTTACGGAAGAACTTGCTGTCAAGGTGATAGCGGAAAGTGGTGCTTTCCTCCCGGAAGTAGGTCTCCAGCTGGTCCAGCATGTCATTGATATGCCAGCACAGGCGGCCGATCTCGTCCTGATCACTGATGCCGGTGATGCGGCCGCTGAAACGGCCCTGGCTGATTTCCTTGGTCAGGTCATCGAGTTGGGCGATGGGCGCCAGCCAACCCCGGATTTTGACCTGACCCCAGGCGGACAGGGCCACGCCCACCGCGAGAAATGCGGGCAACAGCCAGTCGAAACCGTGAATTGTCCAGGCGCCGACGATGGTGGCCAGGATCAGGCCGGTAAATCCCCAGAGCAGCCCCTGAAGCCTAGATTGCAAGGACCAGTTCGTCATAGCTCATGCCCTTCTCGGCCAGCAGGTCGGTGAGGATTTTCGTGGAGGCGGCGATGGCATCCTTCGCCCCGGCTCGCTGTTCCGCTTCCAGCATTGCCCGGTAGAGGTCGCTGGCGGTCTTGACGCCTGAAGCCCGGGGTTTGCGCCGCACCGAGAAGAACCCGGTGACGTTGCCATCGCGGTCGAAGCTGGGCGTGACATTGGCGAAAACCCAATAGAAACTGCCGTCCTTCGCCATGTTCTTCACGAAGGCGTTGCATTCGCGCTTGGCCTGGATGGTGTCCCAGAGCAGCTTGAACACGGCCCGCGGCATGTCAGGGTGACGAATGACGTTGTGCTGGGTACCCAGCAGTTCCTGTTCCGTGTACCCGGAGAACTCAATGAAGATCCGATTTCCGTAGGTGATCCGGCCTTTGAGATCGGTCTTCGAGACGATGAAATCGTCCTCGCGCATCACCTTTTCCACTGACGTGGGCGTGATGGGGTGCTTCATGTGTTGTCTCCGATGGGCAGCCAAGGCCACTCTGGTTTTATTACCAAAGTTATATCGGAAGGTAGAGGGAAAAGTTTAGAAGGCGATCGTCAACCCAGGGCGATGCCCAGGTAGGTGACGTAAAGGCTGCCGTTGACCGCCAGGTGCCAGACCCGCAACTGGCCACGCTGGGCCATGATCCGCAACCAGGCGGCGGCCAGCAGGGTGATGACCACGCCGGCCAGGACTTCCTTCTGCGGCACCCAGGGCGTGAGCAGGATGCCGATGGCCGGCAGCAGGGTACCCTGGAACACCAGGGCGCCGGTGATGTTGCCGAAGGCCAGGGTGTCCTTGTGGCGGCGGATCCAAAGGATGGAGTTCACCTTCTCGGGCAGTTCGGTGGCCACGGGCACGATCATCAGGCTGAGCACCAGGGCGGAAATGCCGAGCAGGGGCGCGGCGGCCTCGATGCCGTGAATGAAACCCTTGGCGCCGGCGACCAGCAGGCCCAGGCCGGCGAGCAGCTGGATGAGGATGGTGGCCCAGTTGGTGGGCAGGCCCAGGCGGGACAGGAACATCGGTTCGTCCGCCTCGGTGGCGTGGCCGTCCTTCACCAAGGCCGCGGAGGCCTTCAGGGTGAGCATGACGTAGAAGAAATAGGTCAGCACCATGACCACCGCCAGCATGGCGCGCATGGCCGGATTGTCGTGCGGGATGAACAGCGCCACCGCGGCGATGACGAATGCCCCCAGGAAGAAGTCGAGATCGCGCTGCAGGCCGGTCTTTTCCGGAGTCAGGTGGCCGTGGGCGCCGCGTCGCTTCCACACCGACAGGGCCATCAGGAACAGGGAAAGGGTGGACAGCATCAGCGGTGCACCCAGAATGGCGCCGACGCCGATCTCCTCGTTCAGGCGCTGGTTCTGGGTGCCGGCGAAAATGGCCAGGAGCGGCACGATGGTTTCCGGCAGGGCGGTGCCCACCGCGGCGAATATGGAGCCGGTGACGCCCTCGGAGATCCCCAGTTTCTCGCCCAGGTGCTCCAGCGCATTCACGAAGGCCTCGGCGGCCACCAGGATGAGCAGCAGGAACAGGAACAATTCGAGGGCGAGCATGGGAAACTCCGGCAAAGACGGTGGGTTTGGATGGGGGCGGATTGTACGGGTTAGTGACATGCCACGGACGGGCGCTGGCCCGCTGCGGGCGAATCGCGGGAAAATGGGCCATGCTGCCAAAGCTGTCCACCCTTGATGAGTTCCACTACCACCAATGCCTGCACCAGACGCCGGGCAAGTCCCTGGTGTTGTTCGGTAGTCCGGGCTGCGGCGCCTGCCGCGTGGCGGAACGGCGCCTGCCCGAGGCGGCCGCGGAGGACATCCGGCTGTTTCGGGTAGACGCCCAGGCTAGCCCGGGCCTGGCCCGGCCGGCGGAGGATGAGCCTTGATGGATGGGGCGCGTAAACACGGAGTCGGGCGGCTGGATGCGGCGGGCTGGGTCGAGGGCGCGCGCCGCGTGCCCTCGATCAATTGCGACGCCCGCCCGGCGGGGGAGTCCATCCGCCTCGTGGTCATCCACAACATCAGCCTGCCGCCGGGGGAGTTTGGCGGGCCGGGCATCGAGCAGTTGTTCACCAACCGACTGGACCCGGCTGGGCATCCCTACTACGCCGCCATCCGGGAGTTGCGCGTCTCCGCCCATTTCCTCATCCGCCGCGACGGCGAGTTGCTGCAGTTCGTGCCCTGCGGCGAGCGGGCCTGGCATGCGGGCGTATCCCTATGGCGGGGACGTGAGCGCTGCAACGATTTTTCCATCGGCATCGAACTGGAGGGCGCCGACGACACGCCGTTCACCGGCGCGCAGTACCGGGTGCTGGCCGATCTGGCGGAGCTGCTGAAGCGGGTCTATCCCATCGAGGAACTGGTGGGGCACTCGGATATCGCCCCGGGCCGCAAGACCGACCCCGGCCCGCATTTCGACTGGGGCCGCCTGCGTGACCTGATGTCGGCTTCCTGATGAGGGTCAGGCCGCCTGGGCGGGGATCTCGGCGCCGACGCGCTTGATGCGGTTCTTGGCGTCGACGTAGACCAGGGTGGGTTCGAAGCTGGCCAGCTCGATTTCGTTGTAGGTGGCGTAGCTGGCAATGATCAGGATGTCGCCCACCGCCGCCTTGCGTGCGGCGGCGCCATTCACCGAGATCATGCCGGAGCCGCGCTGGCCGCGGATGGCGTAGGTGGCGAAGCGCTCGCCATTGTTGACGTTGTAGATCTCGATGCGTTCGTATTCCCGAATGTCCGCCGCTTCAAGCAGGTTCTCGTCGATGGCGCAGGAACCCTCGTATTCCAGCTCGGAGGCGGTTACGCGAACGCGGTGCAGCTTGGACTTGAGCAATGTGCGTTGCATGGCGGAAGTCGGGTTCAGAAAATCGGGCTGTGATTATAGCTGGATTTTGCAGTGCACAAGAACATCGGGAAGGGTACAAATGACTCAGACCGATCAGCACTCCAGGTTGTCGATGAGCCGGGTATTTCCCAGCCTGGCGGCGGCGAGGACGACAAAGCGGCTCTCGCCGGATGCGGGCGGCAACAGGGTGTCCCGGCTGCGCACGGATACGTAGTCCACTTCCCAGCCATGCTTCGCCAACTCCTGCGCGGCCTCGGCTTCAAGACCGGCGAATTGCCTTTCCCCGGCGGCAATCCGCGCCGCCGCCGCACGCAACAGGCGGTACAGGCGGGGCGCCTCCGTCCGCTCCGCGGCAGACAGGTAGCCGTTGCGGGAGGACAGGGCCAAGCCATCCCCGGCCCGCTCGGTCTCCGCCTCGATGATGGCGATGGGCAGGTTGAACTGGCGCACCAGGCCCTTGAGCATGAACAGCTGCTGATAGTCCTTCTTGCCGAACACCGCGTAGCGGGGCTGGACCATGTTGAACAGTTTCAGCACCACGGTGGCCACACCCTGGAAATGCCCGGGGCGGTGGGCGCCGCACAGCTCTTCCGCCAGGGGGGGATGCACGGTGAAGGTCTGGGGTTCCGGATACATTTCCTGCACGTCCGGGGCGAAGACGATGTCGGTGCCCACCGCTTCCAGTTTCTCGCAGTCGTCCCGGAGGGTGCGGGGGTAGCGCTCGAAGTCCTCGCCGGCGCCGAATTGCAGCGGGTTGACGAAAATGCTGGCCACCACCGGCCGGCCGTGGCGGGCGGCGATCTCCGCCAGGGCCACGTGGCCGGCGTGCAGATTGCCCATGGTGGGCACTAAGGCGGTTTGCCGCTGGCCGGCCAGGACTTCGCGCAGTTCCTCGACGGAATGGATGAGACGCATCAGAAGCCGTGCTCCGGCCCCGGAAACTCGCCGGCCTTGACCGAGGCCACGTAGTTGCGGATGGCGGCGCCGATGTTCCAGGCCCCTTCCATGAAATCCTTGGCGAAATGCGGCGGTTTCTCGGTGAGGCCGAGCAGGTCCTGCAGCACCAGCACCTGGCCGTTGCATTGGGGGCCGGCACCGATGCCGATGGTGGGGATGGTCAGATGCTGGGTCACTTCGTCGGCCAGCACGGCGGGAATGGACTCCAGCACCAGCATCTGGGCGCCGGCGGCCTCCAGGTCGGAGGCATCCTGGAACAGTTGCGCGGCGGCGTTGGCCTCCCGCGCCTGGGCACGGTAGCCGGTGGCATTCACCGACTGGGGCAACAGGCCCAGATGGCCGCAGACCGGGATACCACGCCGGGTGAGGAAGCGCACCGTGTCCACCATGACGGCGCCACCTTCCAGCTTGACCATGTTGGCACCCGCGGCCATCAGCCGGGCGGCGGCGTCGAAGGCCTGCTCCGGGTTCTTCTGGTAGCTGCCGAAGGGCAGATCGGCCACCAGAAACGCTTTGCCGGCAGCGCCCCGGGCCACGGCCTCGGTGTGATAGGCCATGTGCCCGATGCTGACCGGCAGGGTGGTGGCGTGGCCCTGGATGGTCATGCCCAGGGAATCCCCCACCAGCAGCACGTCGACGCCGTTGTCCGCCAGGATGCGCGCGAAGCTGGCGTCGTAGCAGGTGAGGACGGCGAGCTTCTCGCCCTTCTCGGCGCGGGACAGGAGTTGGGGAAGGAACATGGCGTGTTCTCCGGGTAATCAGGCGCCCAGGTTAAAGAATTCCCGCGCGCCGCGCATGTCCTGGATGCGCTCGGCGAGTAGCTCGAAGTCCGCGTCCCGGTCGGCGAAATTCAGGTGCTCGCTGTTGACGGTGAGCAGCGGTGCGCTGTCGTAATGATAGAAGAACTCGCTGTAGGCCTTGATCAGTTCGCCGAGGTAGCCCTCGCCCAGCTGGCGCTCGTAGGCGCGGCCGCGCTTCTTCACCCGTTCCATGAGGGTGGCGGGGCTGGCCTGCAGATAGATGACCAGGTCTGGCGAGGTGGCCGGCGGCTTCAGGCCGTCAAAGAGCTGGCGGTAGAGGTGGAACTCGTCGTCGGCCAGGGTCAGGCGGGCGAACAGCGGATCCTTGTCGAGCATGAAGTCCGCCACCGTGGCGGGGGTGAACAGTTCGCCCTGGGCAAGGCGGCGCGCCTGTTCCACGCGGGAGACGAGAAAGAACAGCTGCACCGGCAGCGCGTAGCGCCGGCGGTCCTGGTAGAAGTGCGGCAGGAAGGGATTGCCGTCGGCATTCTCCAGCACGAGGTCGGCGCCCATGCGCTCCGCCAGCTTGCGGGCAAGGCTGGTTTTCCCGGCGCCGATGGGGCCTTCCACGACGATATGGCGAAAACGGCCCAGCATGTTCAGGAAACGGCCGCGCCGGCCGGTGTGGCCAGGCGCGCGATGTTGCCGGTCGACAGCCGGGACAGGCAGACGTCAACGCGGCCGTGGCCCGGAATGAGGGCGTCCGGCGCGATCTCGGCCAGCGGCAGTAGGACAAAGGCGCGCTGGACCATGCGCGGATGCGGCAGGGTGAGGCCGGGCCCGTGCATCACCAGGCCATCGTAGAGCAGCAGGTCCAGGTCCAGGGTGCGCGGCGCGTTCTTGAAGGCGCGGTCGCGGCCATGGTGGCTCTCGATGTCCAGCAGGGCGGACATCAGGGCGCGTGGTGACAGGTGGGTGAGCAGGCCGGCCACGGCGTTGACGTAATCGGGCTGGTCGGCGAAGCCCTCGGGTTCCGACAGGTAGAGGCCGGAGAGGGCGGTCAGGCGGCTGTCGGGCAGGCGTGCCAACTCGGTGCAGGCCTGTTCTACCTGCCGCGCCGGATCCGCCAGATTGGACCCCAGGGCGACGTAGACGGCCACCTCAGTCAAGTCGGACCTCGACGGCCTCCGCCGGCCTGGATCCGGAACGCCGCCGGCGGCGGCGCTTGCCCTCGCCTGCCCGGGCCGGCAGCAGCATGCGCGCCTGCTCGTCGCTGTCGGCGTCCTGGAAGCGTGTCCACCAATCGGACAATTCCGCCGTGGCGTCGCCGCCCCGGGCACGGATCAGCAGGAAGTCGTAGCCGGCGCGGAAACGCGGGTGGTCGAGAAGACGGTAGGGGCGGGCGCCGCTGCGCTGCTCGAAGCGGGATTGCAGCGCCCAGATTTCCTTGATGGTGCCGTCGAAGCGCCGGGGGAAGGCGAGCGCATCCCGCTGCCGGTCGAGTACCGCGTCCATGGCGTCATAGAGGGCGGGCTGGGCGCTCTGGCCGGTCCCCTGGTTGCGTTGCCATTCGGCGCGCATGTCGAACCAGAGCAGGCAGGCCAGCATGAAGGCGGGAGAGGCGGAGTGCCCGTGGCGCACGCGTTCGTCGGTATCGTGCAAGGCAGCATGGATGAACTTCTGCCGGTCCGCGTCGTCCAGGATGGCGTCCAGCATGGGCAGGATGCCGTGGTGCAGGCCTTCGGCGCGCAACTGCCTGACGCCCCGCTCGGCATGGCCGGAAAGCAGCAGCTTCATCATCTCGTCGAACAGGCGCGAGGCCGGAATGCGCTCCAGCATGGGCGCGAGTTCGGCGATGGGCGCCCGGGTGGCGGGGTCGATGTGGAATTCCAGCTTGGCCGCGAAGCGGGCGGCCCGCAGCATGCGCACCGGGTCTTCCCGGAAGCGCTGGGCGGGGTCGCCGATCATGCGCAGCACCTTCCTGCGGGCGTCGTCGAAGCCGCCATGCCAGTCCCAGACCTCCTGCTTCTCCGGGTCGTAATACAAGGCGTTGACGGTGAAGTCGCGGCGGGCGGCGTCTTCCTCCTGGTTGCCGAAGACGTTGTCGCGCAGCAACATGCCGTCCTCGGCGGTGACGCGGGATTCGTCCTCGTCGTCCTCGGCCTGGGGCGTGGCGGCGCGGAAGGTGGTGACCTCGATGAGGTCGGCGCCGCAGTAGACATGCACGATCTGGAAGCGCCGGCCGATCAGGCGGGCGCGGCGAAAGACCCGCTTGACCTCGTCCGGCGTGGCATCGGTGGCCACGTCGAAGTCCTTGGGCTCGCGCCCCAGCAGCAGATCGCGCACGGCGCCGCCGACGACGAAGGCGGTATAGCCGGCCTCGCGCAGGGCGCGGGTTGTCTTGAGGGCGCAGGACTGCACCTGTTCGCGCCGGATGCCATGGGCTTCCACGGGCAGGATGCGCGGGCCGGGGGCGGGTTTCTTGCCGAATACCTTGTCGATGAGCCGGCGGATCATGGCTGCCGGCTTGTGGATGCGATCATGGGGGGACGTTCTCCTAAGCGGGGGAAATTATACACGCCGGAATCGGGCCTCTCGGCTTGCCGGATGCGGCCCCACGGGCTACATTAGCGCGAGTTTTCAGCGCACGAGGACATCGGGAGTGTTAGCCCTCATCGAAGCAGCAGGTTGGCCGATCTGGCCGTTGATCATCACCTCGATCCTGGCCCTGGCCATCATCTTCGAGCGCTTCTATACGCTGCGGCGGCCCCAGGTGGTTCCAGACGGTCTGCTCGAGCAGGCGCTCAACAACCTGCGCCAGCATGGCCCCAATCCCGACCTGCTGCGCGGACTCGCTGAGGGATCTCCCCTCGGTCGTGTGTTGGCCGCCGGCATACGCAACCTGGGCGCCAGCCGCGAGGTCATGAAGGAATCGCTGGAGGAGACCGGCCGCGCCGTGGCCCACGATCTGGAGCGTTTCCTCATGTCCCTGGGTACCATCGCCTCGGTGGCACCCCTCATGGGCCTGTTCGGCACGGTGGTGGGCATGATTGAGATCTTCGGTTCCCAGTCGCCCACTGGCGGCAACCCGGCGGTACTCGCTCATGGCATCTCTGTGGCGCTGTACAACACCGCCTTCGGCCTGATCGTCGCCATTCCCAGCATGATCTTCTACCGCTTCTTCCGCGGGCGCGTGGACGCTTACCTGGTGGAAATGGAGCAGCAGGCGGTGAGGCTGGTCGAACTGGTTCACGGCGAGCGCAAATAAATGCAGTTCCGCAACCGGCGCCATGACGAGCCGGAGATCAACCTGATCCCGTTGATCGACGTGCTGCTGGTGATCCTGATCTTCCTCATGGTCACCACCACCTATGCGCGCTTCTCCGAGTTGCAGATCAACCTGCCCGAGGCCGAGGGCGACAGTCCAAAGGAAGCGCCAACCCAGATCAACGTTGGCGTCGACGAGCAGGGCGCCTACCGGGTCGGGGATTTGCCGGTTGCAGCCCGGGGCGATGTCGGCGCGTTGGTGCAGGCCCTGAAGACGGCGGCGGGCGGCCAGAAGGATCCGGTCATCGTCATTTCCGCTGACGCCCATGCCACCCACCAGTCGGTGATCCGGGTGATGGATGCCGCCCGGCGCGCCGGCTATCCCCGGGTGACCTTCGTCACCCAGAATTCCGCCGCCGAACGGCCTTGAGCCAGGCGCTGGCGCGCGGTTGGCACGGCCGGGGGCCGGCCCCGGTCCGGCTGCTGTTGTTTCTGCTCGTTCCCTTCGGCCTGTTGTTCCGCCTGCTGGTGGCGGTACGCCGCCAGTTCTACCGCCTCGGTTTTTTCCAGGTGACGCGTTTGCCCGTGCCGGTGATCGTGGTTGGCAACCTGACCGTCGGTGGCTCGGGCAAGACGCCCCTGACACTGGCCTTGGTGGCTTGGCTGTGCCGAGCCGGGTATTCACCGGGACTGGTCAGCCGAGGATATGGTGGCAGTGCCCGCGAGGCCATGCCGGTGCGGCCGGACAGCGACCCGGCCGTGGTGGGCGATGAGCCGGTCCTGCTGGCCCGGCGTGCCGGCTGCCCGGTCTGGATCGGCCGGGAACGGGGTCTGGCCGGCCGAAGCTTGCTCGCCTCCCATCCCGAGGTGGATGTCATCCTGGCCGATGATGGGCTGCAGCATCTGGCCCTGGCGCGGGACATGGAAATCGTGGTGGTGGATGGCCGGCGCGGCTTTGGCAATGGCCGGCTGCTGCCCGCCGGGCCGCTGCGGGAGCCGCTTTCTCGGCTGGCCGAGGTGGATGCGGTGGTGGTGAACGGTGACGCTGCGGGATTGCGCTTTCCCGTGCCGGTGTTTTCCATGGCGCTGGCCGGCCGCGCCTTCGTCAACCTTGCCCGGCCCGATCTGGTCGTGCCTCCTGAACATTTTCTGGGTGGCCGGGTGCACGTACTGGCGGGCATAGGCGATCCGCAGCGCTTCTTCGATCGCCTGGTCGAGTTGGGGCTGGACATCGAGCCTCACCCCTTCCCCGATCATCATGCCTTCACGCCCCGGGACCTGCCCGCGGGTACCCTGGTCATGACCGAGAAGGATGCCGTGAAATGCGCCGCCTTCGCTCGCCCCGATGCCTGGTTCCTGGCGGTTGACGCCGAGGTGGATGGCGGTCTAAATACCCTCCTGTTGTCCGTTGTGAAAGCCCGACATGGATCCCAAACTGCTTGAAATTCTGGTCTGCCCCCTGTGCAAGGGGCCCCTGGTTTATCACAGGGATGCGCATGAACTGATCTGCAAGCCGGATCGTCTGGCCTTCCCCATCCGCGATGGCATCCCGGTCATGCTGGAGGAGGAGGCGCGGCGTCTGGAGGAAACCGAGGAAGTGGCATGACCGGGGTGTGAGCCCGCGGTTTGCGCAAGCGTAGATCATGGCCCCGCCCTTCCCGCTGCAAGCCCTGCTGGATCACTCCCGGCACCGCATGGAAGCCGCGGAGCGCCTGCTGCGCATCCTCAAACGCCGCGAGGATGCCGCCAGCCAGCGCCTGCATGAATTGCACGGTTTCAAGCAGGATTACCAGCAACGCCTGGCCGGCGAGGGCGCCAAAGGCATGGATATCCATCTGCTGCGGGATTTTCATACCTTTCTGGTGAAACTGGACAGCGCCATACACCTGCAGACTGGCGAGGTGGACAAAGCCCATGGCCATTGGCAGGCCGCCCATGGCAACTGGCTGGCTTTGCGGCGGAAGGTGAAGGCTTATGAAACCCTGGCCAGCCGTCATCATGCCCGGGAACTGGCGCGCCAGGAAAAACGCGAACAGCGTCTCACCGACGAGAATGCCCTGCGCAAACATGTGGCCTTCGACCACAAGGCGGGTGCCTGACACGGCACGATGCTTGCTTACTCTTCTTTGAGTCGGATCGGAGGGGTACATGACGGATATTGCAGCGGTGTTGGACGCGGCGGCCACTGCGGTCGCAGGTGCCGGCAAACCGGACGTCAAGGCGCTGGGGCAGGCGGGCAAGCATGCGGCTTCGTTCTTCGTGGTTCTGGCCGCCAGGATGGGGGGGCAGGATACGGCTGCGTTGCCGGCCGGAGATGACGTCGAGGCCCTTGTTTCAACCAAGAGCGGCGGTGCCTTGCTGTCGACGGATGCCGACATGGGCGCGCTGCCATCACCGATCGTGGCGGGTGCTTCCGCTACGCTTGCATTGCCCTTTCATCAATCCCTGCCAGAAGGTGTCGCTGTCGTGCCGGACGGAGTCGGAACCCCCGCTAATCCGCAGGGTATGGCACTGCCTTTTGTTGCGCCGGTTAATACGGGTGCCGTATCCATGAGCGATGATGGCGGGGCCGCTGCCTCGGCCGGTCCATCCGAGGGGGCGTCAGGCGGCCGGGCTGTTGATGTGCGAGCAGGTTCAAGCGGCCTTCGTGATGTGGATGGCGAGACCCGCACGGCAAACTCTGCCGCGGGGTCCGCTTCTCGGGGGCAATTGTTGCCGCCCGCGATGCTTGCCCGTGCTTGTGGAGAACAGGCCGGGGTGCCGCCCGCCGAATTCATGAAGGACGGCATGGGGGAAGGGGCAGCGTCCGAGGCCGCGAACTCGGCCGCAAATCCGCTTGCCATGGCCGCCGCCAATATCACCGGTAATGCCGCCACGGACATCCCGGTGGCACGACCTTTCGAACAGGTCATGCGGCAGGCGGAAAACCGCCTGCATGTATCGGTGGATGCGCCGGTCCGATCCCACGCCTTCGCCAGCGAGTTGGGCGAGAAGATCGTCTGGTTGTCGGGGCGGCAGGGCCAGATCGCCGAGCTTTCCCTGAACCCGCCGCAATTGGGCTCGGTGGAAGTGCGGCTTTCACTTTCCGGGGGCGAGGCCGGTGCCCAGTTCTTTTCCGCCAGTCCGGCGGTCAGGGAGGCCATTGAGGTGGCTCTGCCCCGATTGCGCGAACTCATGGCCCAGGCGGGGATCAATCTGGGCGAGGCGCAGGTTCGTGACGAGGCCTTCATGCAGGGCCGGTCTTCCGGTGATCCGGATCTGGAGCGTCCGGCTGGCGTACCGGGAGAGGCCGGCATCCTTGGCGAACCGAGTGCCGGTGTTGCCCGGGCGAGGGGCATGGGCTTGGTCGATCTTTACGTGTAATGCCCACTTTTTTCTCTGTCGTGGCTTATGGCAAGCGGAGTGCTTGCCTATTCGCTTGTCATGACGTAATAAAGAACATAAGCTTCTTCAGGAAACGTTCTGTTTTTGCGTGACAATTTCTCGTTCAAGGTATTTTTGTAGAGGGTGGTATGGCCAAAGAGGAAGCGCCGGTTGAGGTGGTCGAGGCGCCCAAGAAGAAGGGTAAGCTGATCATTATTCTGGCTGCCGTGGCGGTGCTCCTAATCGGCGGCGGCGTGGCGGCCTTCATGTTGCTTTCCAAATCCGATGCCGAACACGCCAAGGGTGGCGAGGCGGCGGCTCACGCGGAGGATGATCATCCTCCCGTCTACGAGAAGTTGGAAACCTTCACCGTCAATCTGGCCGATCAGCAAAGCTATCTGCAGACGGATATCCAACTGATGCTGGGGGACGCCAAGGTCCAGGCGAAGATCAAGGAGCGCATGCCCGAGGTGCGGGATGCCCTGATCCGTCTGCTGTCGAGCAAGACCGCCGAGGAACTGGCGCAGCAGGAAGGCAAGGACGCCCTGGCGGAAGAAATCCAGGAAACCATGAACGACGTGCTGAAGGTGAAGGACAAATCGGAAGGCGTGAAGAAAGTCCTCTTCGCGGCCTTCATCATCCAGAGTTGACTGGAGATACGTGGCAGACGACATCCTGTCCCAGGAAGAGGTTGATGCCCTACTCCGTGGCGTGACCGGCGAATCAGAGGACGCCGGCGCCGAGGAAGGGGGCGGGGATGTCCGTGTCTACGACATCGGCCGCCAGGAACGCATCGTGCGCGGGCGCATGCCCACGCTGGAGATCATCAACGAACGCTTTGCGCGCAATTTCCGTATCGGTCTGTTCAATCTGATCCGGCGCAGCGCGGAAATATCGGTCGGCCCGGTGACGGTCATCAAGTACAGCGAGTTCGTGCGCAATCTGGTGGTGCCCACCAACCTCAACATGGTGCACATGAATCCGTTGCGTGGCACCGCCCTGTTCGTATTCGATCCCAACCTGGTGTTCCTGGTCATTGACAATTTGTTCGGCGGCGACGGGCGCTACCACATGCGCGTCGAAGGCCGCGATTTCACCCCCACCGAGCAGCGCATCATCAAAAAGATGCTGGAGGTGGTGTTCGAGGAAATGCGCAAGGCCTGGGAAGCCATCTTCCCGATCCGCTTCGAATACGTACGCTCGGAAATGAACACCCAGTTCGCCAACATCGCCACGCCCACCGAAGTGGTGGTGGTCAATACCTTCAACATCGAACTGGGCTCCGGCGGCGGCGATTTTCACGTCTGCATTCCCTACAGTATGATCGAGCCGATCCGCGACCAGCTCACCAGCACCATGCAAGCCGACCGTGCCGAGGCTGACGAGCGCTGGGTTTCCCAGATGAAGCAGCAGGTTCAGGATGCGGAAGTGGAACTGGTGGCGAACCTGGGGCATACCTCGGTGACGCTGCGCCAGATCGTCGACCTCAAGGTCGGTGACGTCATCTCCCTCGATTTGCCCGATGCGGTGGTCGCCCGGGTAGATGGCGTACCCCTGTTCCGTTGCCAATATGGGCAGAAGGGGGGGCAACTGGCCCTCAAGGTCGCCCAGGTATTGCAAGGGCAGGACCAACTGTCCAGTGTCGGGAGCCAATGATGAGCGAAGACGCGCAAAAGCAGGACGACATCAGCGCCGACGATTGGGCGAGCGCGCTGGCCGAACAGGAAGCGGCCGCTCCCGTCGAAGGAGGGGGAGAGGACGATTGGGCCGCCGCACTGGCCGAGCAGGAGGTGGCGGACAAGGCCAAGGCTGCCGAGCCGGCGCCGCAGAAGGCCCAGATTTTTCAGAACCTCACCCCGGAGAATGTTCAGCCGGCCGCCAATAATCTCGACCTCATTCTCGACATTCCCGTGCAACTCAATGTGGAGTTGGGACGTACCAAGATCGCCATCCGCAATCTGCTGCAACTGGCCCAAGGTTCCGTGGTGGAACTCGACGGTCTCGCCGGCCAGCCCATGGATGTGCTGGTGAACGGCTGCCTCATCGCCCAGGGCGAGGTGGTGGTGGTCAACGATAAATTCGGTATCCGCCTGACCGACATCATCAGTCCCGCCGAGCGTTTGCGCCGGATCAACCGATGAAGTTGCCAGGGTTGCTGGGCCTCGCGTCCTGGCTTGCGGCCGTGTCCCCCGTCCTGGCCGCGGCGGAGCCCCCCCCGGTTTCCAGCGGCGGCGCCCTGCTCCAGGGGTTGGTCGGCCTGCTGATCGTCCTGGGCGCCCTGGCGGTGTTCTTCTGGTTCCTGCGCCGTTTCTCCCCGGGGCAGTCCGGCGCCCAGGGCGTCGTGAAGGTGGTAGGGGGCGTGATGCTGGGTCCGCGCGAACGCCTGGTGGTGGTGGAAGTCGGCGAAACCTGGCTCCTGCTCGGCGTGGGTGGCGGTCAGGTCAATACGCTGCATACGCTGCCGCGGCCCGCAAACTACGTGCCCTCTCCCCGCGATCCCCTGCCCGGTTTCGCGGACAAGCTCAAGGACCTCATGTCCAAGCGCCAGTCTTGAAGCGGGCGCGGGGCATAACCCCCGCCATGTATCCGGGCCAAGTCCGTTAGAATCGCCGGATCATGGCGCGCGCGATCATTTTCCTCGTCCTGTTTACCCCCGCCCTGGCCTGGGCTGCGGCCGGCATCCCTGCCTTTTCCAGTACGCCCGGCCCCGGCGGCAGCAGCAACTACACTTTCAGCATCGAGGCGCTGCTGCTGCTCACGGCGCTCACCTTCCTGCCGGCACTGCTGCTGATGATGACCGCCTTCACCCGCATCGTCATCGTGCTTTCTCTGCTGCGCCAAGCCATGGGTACCATGAATGCGCCGCCCAACCAGGTAATCGTCGGCCTCTCCCTGTTCCTCACTTTCTTCGTGATGTCGCCCGTGTTCGACAAGATCCACGAAACGGCCTGGAAACCTTATTCGGAAGACAAGATCAGCCTGGTGCAGGCGGCCGATCGCGGCACCCAGCCCCTCAAGGCGTTCATGCTCAAGCAAACCCGCCAGGAGGATTTGGCCTTGTTCGTTCGCCTGGCCAAGGTGCCGCCCCTCAATGCACCCGACGAGGCCCCCCTCAAGGTGGTGGTGCCCGCCTACGTCATCAGCGAACTGAAGACCGCCTTCCAGATCGGCTTCATCGTCTTCATCCCCTTCCTGATCATCGACATGGTGGTGGCCAGCGTGCTCATGTCCATGGGCATGATGATGCTCTCGCCCATGCTGGTTTCCCTGCCATTCAAGATCATGCTGTTCGTCATGGCAGACGGCTGGAGCCTGCTCATCGCCTCACTGGTGCAGACTTTCCAGATATGACTCCCGATACCGTCGTTGCCCTCGTCCGTCAGGCCCTGGAAGTGGCCATGCTGGCCGCCGGCCCGCTGTTGCTGGCCTCCTTGGCCATGGGACTGCTGGTCTCCATTTTTCAGGCCGCCACCCAGATCAACGAGATGACGTTGTCCTTCATCCCCAAACTTATCATCATGTTCGTGGTGCTGGTGGTAACCGGCCCCTGGGCGTTGCAGTTGCTGGTGGACTATGTCGTCAGGCTCATCGGCAGTATTCCCACCCTGGTTGGCTGATGCTCACGCTGTCCTCCGCCGATCTGGATGGACTGCTGGCGCTGTTCCTGTTTCCCCTCGTCCGCATCCTGGCCTGGCTGTCTTTCGACCCCCTGCTTGGTAACCGTTCCGCGCCGGTGAGCATCCGGGTGGCGTTGGCTCTGGTGCTGGCCGTGGCCATCGCGCCCATTCTGCCGCCGGTGGCCAAAGTGCCTTTGGCATCCGGCGATGGTCTCCTGATCCTGCTGCAGCAGATCGTAATCGGCGCCGCGCTGGGTTTCACCCTGCGTCTGCTGTTCGCCGCGGTGGAACTGGCCGGTCAGTTCATGGGCCTGCAAATGGGCTTGTCCTTCGCCACGCTGTTCGATCCGGTCAACGGCGCCCAGACGCCGGTGGTTGCCCAATTCATGGTCTTGACCACTTCCCTGATCCTGTTCGCCTTCAATGGTCATCATCTGGTGATCGGCGCCCTGGCCCGGAGTTTCACGGACATCCCCGTTTCCGCCGGACTGAGCGGCGCCGGTTTCGCCACGGTGGTGAACTGGGCCGGCACCTTGTTTTCCACTGGACTGCACATCGCCCTTCCGGTCACCGCCGCTCTGCTGGCCGCCAACCTGGCCATCGGCATGATGACCCGCGCCTCGCCCCAATTGAACATCTTCGCGGTGGGCTTTCCCCTCACCCTGGGCGTGGGTTTCGCGGTGCTCTATTTCACTCTCGCCTACCTGCCGGCCAGGCTTGATCAATTGTGGCTGAAGGCATTGCAGGTGGGAGTCGGCGCCATGGCGGGCATGGCCGGGCCATGACCCCCTCGCCCTGGGTGGTGCGCTGGGCTGGCCTGATCCCCGCCGGACGTCCGGCGTTGGACCTGGCCTGCGGCGCCGGCCGCCATGCGGTCTATCTGGCCGGCCTCGGCCATGCGGTGGCGGCGGTGGATATCGACCTGACCCCGTCTGGCGCGGCGCGCTCCACACCGAACATCGAGTGGACGCAAGCCGATCTGGAAGGCGGTCCTTGGCCCTATCCCGGACGCCGTTTCGGCACGGTTGTGGTCACCCATTACCTGCATCGCCCCCTGTTCGATACCCTCATCGACAGCCTGGAGGAAGGCGGACTCCTGATCTACGAAACCTTCGCTCTGGGCCAGGCCAGATACGGTCGTCCCCGCAATCCGCTGCACCTGCTGTTGCCGGGCGAATTGCTGGAGGCCGTGCACGGACGCCTGCATGTGCTGGCTTTCGAGGATGTGGAGGAACCCGAGCGGCGACGCTGCATGCAGCGCCTATGCGCGCGCAAGCCCTGATCCGAAGGCTGGATTTCGCCACTTTCGGGTAAAATCACGACTTTCCCCAAGAAGCGTTCTCCATGATCACCGGCAGTCTCGTCGCACTCGTCACCCCCATGCTGCCCGACGGCAGCCTCGATCTGCCCGCTTTCCGGGCGCTCATCGACTGGCACATCGAACAGGGCACGGATGGCCTGGTCATCGTCGGCACCACTGGTGAATCTCCCACCGTCGATACCGAGGAGCATTGCCTGCTGATCCGTACGGCGGTGGAACAGGCGGCCGGCCGGGTGCCCGTCATCGCCGGCACCGGGGCGAACTCCACCGCCGAAGCCATCGAGCTCACCGAGTGCGCGAAGAAAGCCGGCGCCGCCGCCGGCCTGTCCGTGGCGCCCTACTACAACAAGCCCACCCAGGAAGGCCTGTACCGGCACTTCAAGGCCATCGCCGAGGCGGTGGACCTGCCGATGATTCTCTACAACGTGCCCGGCCGCACCGCCTCCGACATCATCAACGACACCGTGCTGCGCCTTGCCGGGGTGCCCGGCGTTATCGGCATCAAGGACGCCACCGGCAACATCGAGCGGGGGTCCGAGCTGATCAAGCGCGCGCCCGCTGACTTTGCCGTCTACAGCGGCGACGACGCCAGCGGCATGGTGCTCATGTTGCTGGGCGGCAAGGGGGTGATTTCGGTCACCGCCAACGTGGCGCCCAGGCTCATGCATGAGATGTGCGTCGCGGCCATGGGCGGCGACCTTGTCCGGGCGCGCGAGATCAATTTCCGCCTGCTCGGCCTGCACCAGAAGCTGTTTGTCGAAGCCAACCCCATCCCCGTGAAATGGGCGATGGCGGAGATGGAGCGCATCCAGTCCGGCATTCGCCTGCCCCTGGTTCCCCTTTCCGCCGCCCACCACGACACCCTGCGTGCCGTGATGAAGGAAGCTGGTTCCCTGTGAGGTCTCCCGCCATGACTACCGCCGCCCGTAACACCCTCGCTCTCCTCGTCCTGGGCCTGGCCGCCACGGGTTGTTCCGTGTTCGAAGGCAAGAAGATCGACTACAAGTCGGCCGGTTCCCTGCCGACGCTGGAAGCGCCGCCCGACCTGATCCTGCCTTCCGGCGACAACCGCTTTGCCGTTCCGGACATCAATCCCAAGGGCAGCGCCACCTTCTCCGCCTACGACAAGGAGCGGGCCGGCAAGCCCCAGTCGGGTGGTGCCCAGGCCTTGCTGCCCAAGGTGGAGAAGGTCAGCTTCGAGCGGGCCGGCACCCAGCGCTGGCTGGCGGTACAGGTCCCGGCCAAGGACGTGTGGCCTGTGGTCAAGGAGTTCTGGCAGGAGATGGGTTTCATACTCACCCTGGAACTGCCCGATGCCGGCGTCATGGAGACCGATTGGGCGGAAAACCGCGCCAAGATTCCCCAGGACGGCATTCGCGCATTGCTGGGGAAAGCGATCGATGCGGTCTATTCGACCTCCGAACGGGACAAATTCAGAACCCGCCTTGAGACTGGCGTCGATGGTCGCACGGAGATCTACATCAGCCACCGCGGGATGTACGAGGTTTTTGCGGGTACCGTCAGCGGCGGTGATCAAGGCCAAGGCAAGACCGTCTGGCAGCCCCGGGCCGCCGATCCGGAACTGGAGGCCGAGATGCTGCGCCGTCTCATGGTGCGCTTCGGCGTCGAGGAGGCGCGTGCCCAGGCCGTGCTGGCGGAGAAGGCTGCGCCGCCCCAGGCCTTGCTCAGCAAGGGCACGGATACCGCGCCCGGCCTGACCATGCCGGAATCCTTCGACCGGGCCTGGCGCCGGGTTGGTCTGGCCCTGGACCGCATCGGCTTTGCCGTGGAGGACAGGGACCGGGCCGGTGGGGTCTATTTCGTGCGTTACGCCGACCCCGAGGCCAACACCAAGAAGGACAAGAGCTTCTTCTCCAAGCTGGCCTTCTGGCGTTCGGACGATCCCAAGGCGCAGGCCGCCCGCTACCAGGTCCGGCTCAAGGGCGGCGAGGCGCAAACAGTCCTTGGGGTGTACCAGGACGACGGCTCACCGGCCAAGAACGAGACCGGCAACCGCATCGCCACCCTGTTGTTCGAGCAACTGAAATAAGCGGATGCGATTTTCATGTCTCGGCAGCGGCAGCAAGGGCAATGCCTGGCTGGTGGAAGCCGGAGACACCCGCGTCATGGTGGATTGCGGCTTCAGCGCCCGGGAGGCCGGCCGCCGTCTGAACCGGCTGGGCGTTGACGTGGACAGCCTGGCTGCCATTCTGGTGACCCACGAGCACAGCGACCATGGCCGCGGCGCCGCCGTCGCGGCCCAGGCGGCGCGCTGCCCGGTCTGGCTGTCACATGGCAGCCATGCCGTGCTCGACGCGCTGGGCGACGCCCCCATGTCCAGCCGCATCCTGGACGGCCACCGGCCCTTTGCCGTCGGCGATCTGGAAATCCTTCCCTACCCGGTGCCCCACGATGCCCGGGAGCCGATCCAGTTCGTCTTCTCCGATGGTGTCCGCCGCTTCGGCCTGCTGACCGACGTGGGGCACGTCACCCCGCACATGGAACGCATGCTGGAAGGCTGCGACGCCCTGGCGCTGGAATGCAACCACGATGTCGCCCGGCTTGAGGCCGGCAACTACCCTGCGGCCCTGAAACGGCGCATCCTCGGCCGCTACGGCCACCTCGACAACGGCGCCGCCGCTGTCCTCCTGGCGCGGGTCGCCGGTGGCAGGCTCAAGCACGTGGTGGCCGCGCATCTATCCGAAGAGAACAACACGCCGGAACTGGCGCGGTCGGCACTGGCCGGGGCGCTGGGCTGCGAAGAACACTGGATCGGCGTCGCCGACCAGGAAACCGGATTGGACTGGCGGGAACTCTGATGGAAGTCGGCACCGAACTCGCACCCGCGCTGGAAGCGGCCACCACCTTCGCCGACCTGGGCCTGGACGGCAAGATCCTCGCCGCCTTGGACGAGATGGGCTACAAGATCCCCACCCCCATCCAGAAGCAGGCCATTCCCCTGGTGCTCTCCGGCCGCGACCTCATGGCGCAGGCCCAGACCGGCACCGGCAAGACCGCCGCCTTCGCCCTGCCTCTCCTGCAGAAGATGATCGCCCACGCCAACGCCAGTGCCTCGCCGGCGCGGCACCCGGTGCGTGCCCTGGTGCTGGCGCCGACCCGGGAACTGGCTATCCAGGTGCACGACAGCGTCGTGGCCTACAACAAGCACCTGCCTCTGCGCAGCACCGTGGTGTTCGGCGGCGTCGACATGAAGCCGCAGGAGACCGCCCTGAAATCCGGCGTCGAGATCCTCGTGGCCACGCCCGGCCGCCTGCTGGACCATGCCGGCAGCAAAGTGGTGCAGCTGTCCCACGTGCAGTTCCTGGTGCTTGACGAGGCGGACCGCATGCTGGACATGGGCTTCC
>Ga0233425_10004674_pt1 | contig 22656 bp, 24 predicted proteins | sample Watercolumn_Towu_2_FD_181712 | JGI IMG/M metagenome (GOLD analysis project Ga0233425, IMG submission 181712) | Freshwater microbial communities from Lake Towuti, South Sulawesi, Indonesia - Watercolumn_Towuti2014_140_MG | ecosystem: Environmental > Aquatic > Freshwater > Lake | place... | reverse complement strand
CAAGCCTTCCGGATGTAAATTTCTCTGGAAGAGCTGGAACTTGGATTGGGTATTCCGCAGATGATCTTCTTGCAGAAGCTAAGAAAAGAGTAATGGAAAAGATAAAGCCCGAGTTTTCAGATGATGAGAAGAAAGGAATTGCTGCGATTGTTGGGGTAGCTGCTATAAAATTCTCGTTCCTAAGAACAAGTTCAGACAAGAAACTAATCTTTGAATGGGACAAGGCATTGAGCATGGAGGGAGATTCAGGACCTTATGCCCAATATGCGTTCGTAAGAACTCATGGAATAATGGAGAAAGTGGGATTGAAGCCAGCGATATCTGCGAAATATCTGTTCTCTGCTGAAGAGAAAAGACTTGTACGGAAGCTGTGCGAATTCCCTGAGCTTGTGCAAAAATCCGCAAAGGATCTGGCAGTTCATTATATTCCCGATTATATCTTGGATGTTGCAAGCGATTTCAACAAGTTTTATGCAACTTCATCAGTGCTAAAGGCTGAAACAGAAGACGCAAAGAAAAGCAGGCTGATGATTGTGCTAGCTACCAATATACTGCTGAAGAACTCGCTTGGATTGGTCGGAATAGAATGTCCGGAAAAGATGTGAACGATTTATTTAAATAATCTTTGTATAATATTTGTATTGGTGATTATACATGAGTTATACAACAATACAAATCAATGTTCACACCCGTGCAGAACTAAATAAACTAAGAAATGCATTGAATCAAACATATGATCAAGTCCTGCTAACTTTGCTTGACATTGTGCCGCAAGGAGATGACGAAGGTAGGTATACTGATGAATTCAAGGCATCTTTGATACGTGGAATGGCAGATATAAAGCATGGCAGGACCAGTTCTATGAGCGAAATAAAAGATAAGCTGGGGATAAAATAAGGTCTTAACGTGGAATATGATATCTTATTTTCTGAAGAAGCCGAATCCCAGCTCAAAAATCTAGATAATGCTACTGTAGAAAGGATATTGAAAAAAATCATGGATTCATCAAAAGACCCCAAGCATTTCTTTGAAAGGTTAACAGGGAGAGAGGAATATAAGTTGCGGATGGGCGACTGGCAGGTGATCGCCAAGATTATCCATTCCGAGAAGAAGATATTTGTGATTTCCATTGGACATAGAAAGAACGTGTACAGATAACTGAGAATTGTATCCTGAAAAAGATAAAGAGGTAAAAAAAATACTAGCCAGAAATGCTATGCGCCTTCCCTGGGAATGTTTTAACCTCAGGAGTTACTGAGGGAGTTTCAACTGGCTTTTTTTCTTTTGGCTGTGCTGCTTTGAGTGCGTCTAATTCTTTTCTAAGCCGAGTATTTTCTTTATCCAACTGATCGTATAAGCCCAAAACTTTTTCTACTTCGGATTTTTTGCCTTTTTCACAGAATTGCCAAAGTTCAATTGTGGCTCCAAGAGTAGTACAGCTGCAACCTGCATCTTCTTTTTTGTCTCTTTGGATCGTTTCAGTTACTGGGGTTTTTGCTTTGAGCTCATTCCTTTTTTGTATTGAGAGATATGAGGGAACTAATACAACTGCAGCGCACAATGCTACTCCTGCGATACCAAGCGCAATCCTTCCACGATTAGATAGTTCAACCATAGTTTTCACCACATAAATAGACTGTTTCTATTGATGTTGAGTTGATTTTATAAAATTAGTTATTTTCTAATCCATTCCAGCATTTTAGCCAGATCCCGTTTTATCCCGAGTTTTCCGAAGAATGCCAGAATATTCCTCACATCCCTTTCCAAAAATTCTTTTGCACGCGGATGGGAAAGCACCACGCCCTGACCAAGGTCTATAAGAGTCGGCGGATCGCTCATAAGCACATTATATTCGCTGATATCCGCATGGACCAGTCCTGCTTTGTACATCTTTCTTATGTCAGTTAACAGGGAATCCAAATCATTCTCGTTAGCATCCTGGCTGAGATTCATGGAAACATATGGAAGGCCGTTCTCCCCTATGAAACTCATTACTAATACATTCTTGTCTAGATATATCGGACGTGGAACATGGACTCCGGCTTCTTCGCAGATCTTCAGGTTCTTGAATTCCTTCCTTGCAAATGCAAGGACTATGCTGCGATCATTCCTTTTGATATTGCCGAAACGCGGATCTCCTTCAAGATACTCTATCTTCCTGAAGAATGGAGCAGTTTCCATTTTGTAGATTTTCACTGCTAAAAATATTCCGTCCGGAGTAGTTGCACGGAAAACATTTGCTTCTTTCCCAGTGTTAATTGGAAAATCAAGAGTAGAGAAAACTCCTTTCTTCACCATCTTCGCAAGGATGCGCAGAGTATTCCTGTCGAATACCTCGCTCTCCAGCTTGCGCTCTTCTTTAAGTACGAAATCATCACGGGATGGTTTTTTTCTTTTCGAAGGCCTTGAAGACATAAGGATCAAATATGAAAAAAGAAAAAATTGTATTTATGTGGGTTTTGGTAGAACCGGGTGTTTTGGCACATTTGGAATTACTGGCGGATTCACATCTGCTATTGGAACGCCCCCTCCATTTCCACCGCTGCATGCAGTTGCCGGATCGAAATTTTCCGGTCCCATCAGGATACCAAGAATATATGGCATTATTATGTAAATCAACGCACCGATGATCGCACCGACGAACATCGCTGTTGCCCAGACTGATGCACGCGCACGAGTCTCTGCACCAAGCATCTGGCCGACCGCATAGACGATTGCTGCAAGGACTGTCAACAGCATCATGCCGACTGCCAATGCGCCTTTGAGAGTATTATAGAACGAACACATTGCAGTAGAGATATTTTCCGGGGTACTCTCGGCAAAGGACACACCTGCCAAGCATACCACTGCGATTGACAATAGTAGATAGTTTGGTTTCATATGAACACCATGTAGATAACTAAGAAAAGGTATATATGTGGATAGTGGGTAGTGGCTAGTGGCTAGTGGCTAGTGGCTAGTGGCTAGTGGCTAGTGGCTAGTGGCTAGTGGCTAGTGGCAGTTGCGTTTGGCCAGAAGCTAGTACCCAAAAGCCAGTAGCCAATAATTAGATATGTCTGTTCTCCTTGAGCCATCTTGCCTGGATCGGATTATATCTCCAGACGATGTCTCCTTTCTTGTCTCCTTCTATCTCGTATGGTTCAACTATGACTACGTCTCCTTCCTTCACCCAGACAGTATTCTTCATCCTTCCAGGGATTCGGCACATCCTTTCTTTGCCATCCTTGCAGGTGACGCGCATGCGCGATCCGCCCATAAGACCTATGACTACCCCTAAAACCTCTTTTTCACGAGGCATCCTAACTCTTCCTACAAATTCCTGTTGCTGGTTATTTTCAAATCCCAAAAAATCACTTCACCGTATTTTTAGCTCCGCAGACTTCACACGTGATCTGCTTGAAGCCATGACCTATCTCAGTTATATTAGTATCTGGTTTTTTGCATTCTCTGCATAAAACATATTTTAGAGTGAACTCCTCGAGCTTTCTGTTTACGTTGTCCGTCATAAGTTTACCATGCAGAATCATTCTTCCGCCATCTGTGCTGATTGGCACCGCCAATTCCTTGGAAAAGAATTTAGTAAGCAGATCGCTGCTCCTTCTAAGTTTTTCAACCACAGCTTGATAATTTCTTATGATCGTCTTATTGCCTTCCACAAACATGTCGAACTTTGGAATCTCGAAACGCTCTCCTGACACTGCCTTTTCAGGAATGCTCTTGTATGCTCTTTCCAAAAGCTCTTCGTATGATTTATCGTCCATAAAACCAACTGGGAATTACCTTGGAAGTGTTTTTAACTGTATTAGAAGGGGATTCAGGTCCCTTCCTGCCAGCTTGCAAGGTATTTTTTCTGCTCATCTGTGAGCTTGTCGAATTTGACGCCCATTGCTTCAAGCTGCAAAGTTGCGATCAGGTCGTCTATATCGCTTGGAAGTGTGATCACTCCTGGCTTAAGTTTTCCTTTGTTCTTTGCTATGAATTCGCATGCAAGAGCCTGACCGCAGAATGAAGTGCTCATAACTTCAGATGGATGACCTTCTGCAGCGGAAAGATTTACAAGGCGCCCTTCGCCACACAGATAAACCCGTTTTCCCTTGACAATATACTCGTCCAAAAACGGCCTCATTTTTCTTTTCTTACCTTCTTTCTCAAGGAATTTGACGTTTATCTCCGCATCGAAATGCCCTGCATTAGCAAGTATCGCTCCGTCTTTCATAAGCAAGATATGTTCAGAATCTATCACGTTCTTGTTCCCAGTGACTGTGATGAAAACGTCTCCTATCTTTGCTGCTTCTTTCAACGGCATAACCCCGAATCCATCAAGCATTGCCTGCAAAGCACGGAAAGGATCGATTTCTGTCACCACTACGTTCGCTCCAAGGCCTTTTGATTTGAGTGCAACTCCTTTTCCGCAGGAACCATAGCCACAGACGACAACAGACTTTCCTGCGAACAATATGTTAGTTGCACGAAGGATTCCGTCTATTGTTGATTGGCCAGTCCCATAATAATTATCCAAAAGATGTTTCGTCTTGTTGTCATTGACTGCGATGACCGGGTATTCCAGCGCTTTGTCTTTTTCCATAGCTCTTAATCGAATTATGCCGGTAGTCGTCTCTTCACAACCGCCCAAGATCGTCTTGATTAGTTCCGGGTGTTTTGTATGTATCTCAGAAACAAGATCGCATCCGTCATCTATAGTTATGTCTGGCTTTGCTTCTATAACTTTAGTCAAATAGCGGTAATAATCTTCGTGGTTCTCTCCTTTGTATGCGAAAATCATCACTCCTTCTTTCGCAAGTGCGGCGGCCACATCGTCTTGAGTAGATAATGGGTTGCAGCCAGTTATAGCGACTTTGGCTCCGCCTGCGATCAATGTGCGGACAAGGACTGCAGTTTCCTTAGTGACGTGGAGCGCCATCCCGATGGTCAAACCTTTCAACGGCTTCTCCCTAGCGAACCTTTCTTTTACTTTGAGTAAGGCTCCCATCCTCATTTCTGCCAATTCTATGTTAAGCTTTCCCTGTTCTGCAAGCGAAATATCTTTCACTTCATAATTCTGACCAGTGTCCATAAAAATCAAAGGGATAATGAAGAGGAGAATATTAAATATTAGCTAGTGGCTAGTGGCTAGATTTATAAATATATACTGAAAAGTACCTATTCGAATAGATATTGGTGTGATTATGAATAAAAAATCCCTTCCTTGCATGCCGAAAGGACATGAGAACAAGGAATCGCTGCTTCTGCTATGGCTAATAGATAAAAGGGAGAACCACGGCTACAAAATAATACAGCTCCTGAAGAACGAGGGTTTCTCGATGGCTACTCCTGCCAGAGTATATAAACGACTAGATGAGATGCGGAAGAAAGGACTAATACTTCAACGGGAGCACATGCATGGTAAAAGGATTAGAAAGGAATATTCCGTAACCCAAAAAGGGAGAGAATATTTCAAAAACGCGAAAAAAACGCTTTTCACCGGATTCGTGGTGGAATTTCTGAGAGATATGATATCATGAAAGCCGCTGCAAAAGTATGTGAGAAGGAGACTCTTCGTCTTAACAGAGTGAATAAGATATATAATGGTGGTGGAGGGGATTTCTACGCACTGGACAATCTTAATCTAATAGTTCGAAAATGCGAATTCATAAGCATCGTCGGGCCTTCAGGAAGCGGAAAGAGCACGCTTCTGCATATCATGGGGCTGTTAGATAGTCCTACAAACGGAGAGGTATATATCGATGGTATTGAAACGAGCAAGATGTCTCCCGAGCAACGTGCAAGGGTGCGCGGAAAAAAGATAGGATTCATATTTCAGAGCTTCAACCTGATATCCAGTTTGACTACAATAGAAAACGTGAAGCTTCCTATGATGATCTACGGAGTAGATGATGCTGAACGCACAAAAAGGGCGAAGGAAATACTTGAAAAACTGAATATGGGGGACAGAATGCACCATTTCCCTAATCAGTTGAGCGGGGGACAAAAACAACGTGTTGCAATAGCTCGTGCATTGGTGAATGATCCCGAAATCATACTTGCAGATGAACCGACAGGTAATTTGGATTCTGCTACTGGAAAGGAAGTGCTAGGGATATTGGATAGGCTTCATGAAGAAGGAAGGACAGTACTGATAATAACTCATGATGAAAGCATAACGAAGATAACACATAGGACGATAAGGATCAGAGATGGAAAGATAATAGAGGGTGGATGATATGAAAAAAATGATTTGGTTGATTGTTTTGGCGTTGTTAGTTGGAAACCTGTTCGCAGGCATGGCATTATCATCGTATACTGTCAGCCCTACGACTGTAAGACCTGGGAGCAATGGTGTCATATCATTAACAATAAGCAATCCTTCGACATCTACGGCTGTAGGGAACAAGGTGTATTCCATATCGCTTTCAGTTTATCCCCCGGGTTCAATATCCACAACCAGCAGCAAGATAAGTGTGGGTGACCTGGACATCAGTAGTTCTACAGTGGTTTCTATCCCTTTCAGCGTGAAGTCTAATGCGCCAGCAGGAGTATATATCGTAGAAATAAGAGCGACCGGATACACTGCGACGGGCACTGAAAGTGTTTCTCTTGCCACTCAATCTAATTATCAAGCCACAACAATACCGATATCTGTTGTAAACTCACCTATACTTTCCATTTCATCTGATAAAGAAGTAGTAGGAGACATAGAACCCATAACATTATCGATAACTAATAACGGCGGAGTCGCGAACAGGGTTCGGATAAGCATGAACTCGACGGACTTCGCATTGCTTGGGCAGGATGAGGCATTCATAGAAGCAATAGAAAAAGGGGGCAAAGTGAATTTGGTGCTTGATTCGAGAAGCGCAGACGATGGGGCGAATGATGTATACTTCACTTTCAAATATGACGATGAACTAGGTAATTCCGTAGTTGAGAAGAAAAGCGTGAGATTGACTGTAAAGAAAGAGAAGCTGGATCTGAAGTTCATACAGAAAAGCGATGTGGTGACAAGAGAGGACAGCACGTTGAAGCTGACGGTCGAGAATACCGGAAAACAACTGAATGATGTCCGTGTTTCTTTCGGTTCTGATTCAATAACATTAAAAGATGCAAGCGAATTCAAACTAGGCAATATCGCGCAGGATGGTAAAATAGAGATTTCGCTTCCGGTCTTCACCACGCTTTCACCTGGAACAAACTACGTTGAATTCAATGTGAAATATACAGATAAAGAAGTAGAAAAAGAGCAGACGATAAGCGTTCCGATAACCATAACTTCGGATGCAGATGTTTCCGTATACCTTGATGCAAAACCTGCTCCTCTTGCAGTAGGTCAGGAACATACGATATCAGTACTCGTCTCGAATCTTGGTTCATACGAAATATCTAATGTTGATGTGGGTATGAGCTCTCCGGCATTTGAATCTTTAGATGTGCATGAACGGGAATATATAGGTGGTCTTGACAAAGACGACTTCAGCAGCGTCCAGTTCAAGATAAAAGTAATCGCAACTCAAGCCGGGGAATACCCGCTTAATGTGAGCGTAAAATATAGGGATACATCTGGTGAATGGAAAAGCAAGGAGATCGTGGATACCCTTACGATACATTCGAGCCAAAGCAGCAACGGAAGTTTATTCGGATATCTGCTGTTCGGAGCGATCGCCATAATAATCGCGGTCTGGTATTTCAAGTTCAGGAAAAAACCGAAGGCATAGGGGCTCGCTGATGAAAAACAGGGACATAGCTTCCTATTCCTTGCAGAATCTGAGATATAGGAGGATAAGATCCTGGCTCACGATCATAGGTATAATCATAGGGATTACATCCGTGGTCGTACTTGTCGGGCTTGCACAGGGTCTGAAGAACCAGGTAAACTCCCAACTAGAAAGTTTCGGTCCTAGGACGATAATGATCGCACCGTACAATCTGGGGGAAGGATCAGCCAGCGCGCTTGGGGGAGCTTCCACTGCGCAATTGCGCGCTTCCAGCGGAAAATTATATGAGAAAGATTATGAAAAAATAAAAAAATTATCAGAGATAGAGACGATCACAAAGGTTATAATAGGCAGAACAGTCTTGAAATTCAAGGACGAAGAGATAACTGGGTCTGTCTATGCGATAGAACCTGACGCTTTCACTCAGACGACAACTGTAGAGGTAGAACATGGAAGACTGCTTGAACAAGGAGACAAAGGCGTAGCTGTCATTGGACATGATCTTGCGAAGGGGACCTATAAAAAAGACATAGATGTAGGTGCATTGATTTCTGTTGGTGGCAAGAGCTACAGGGTTATAGGCATACTGAAAAAAACAGGGAATTCTTTCGCGCAAATAGATAACGTCGTGTTCGTTTCTTTTGATGAGGGAAAGGATTTATTCTCGCCCCAGCTGGTGAAGGACGAGATAAGTGCGATAAGAGTAGTAGTAAGAGAAGGAGAAGACGTCACTGAAGTCGGGGATGAGATAAATTCCATATTGCTTTCATCCCACAAAGTCACAGAAGATAAAAAAGATTTCACGATAGTCACTCCTGAATTCATAAACAAGCAGGTGGAAGGCATAACCGGCATACTTACTGCATTCCTTGGAGGTATAGCGGCGATCGCACTGGCCATAGGCGCAATAGGAATATCAAATACGATGTTCACCAGCGTACTTGAAAGGAGAAAGGAGATCGGGGTTCTGAAATCGATAGGTGCAAGCGAAAAAGACATACAGAACATATTCATAGTGGAATCAGCCATGATTGGATCGCTTGGCGGAGTTTCCGGGTTGGTTCTTGGGGCAGCAATCATATTTCTCATAAATATACTCGCGGATTTCCCAGCAGAGGTAACAATACCTATAGGGTTGGGAGCGATGGTTTTTTCGGCCACGGTTGGAATACTTGCAGGAGTTATACCTGCCGCAAGGGCGGCAAGGCTTGACCCGATAGAAGCATTGAGGTATGAGTGATATGCCGAAGAATAGCATGCAACTGAAGGATTCTGCGATGTATGGAGTAAGAAACATCTCATCTCGCAAGCTTCGTTCAGCGCTCACGCTTATAGGAATAATCATAGGGATAGTCACCATAGTCTGTGTTATGTCTATAGGAGAAGGACTGAAAAAAGAAGTGACAAAAGAGCTTGAGACATTTGGATCTGATCGCATGTTCATAATTCCCGTGAACATAGAGAAGAAGATGGCTACAGGATCATTCGGGGGAACAACAAGCGGAAAACTGTTTGAGAAAGATGTTGAAAAGATTTCAAAGATCCCAGGATTGCAAGCCATAGACAAGATGGTGTATGGGAGGACGAGCCTTGAGTTCAAGGATAAAAAGATAAGCGGTCTTGTGTATGCGACGGATTCCGGATTATTCGAGCAATGGAACGATATGTATAAACTTGAAAGCGGAAGATACTTCAAGGATTCAGAAGTCAAAGTAGCAGTGCTCGGAAACAACGCAGCCAACGAACTTTTCGGGAAAAACAAGGTTGCGGTAGGAAATTACATCTTGATAAATGGGGAGAAATACCGCGTTGTCGGGATACTGCAGAAAATCGGAACTGCCTTAGGACAGAATGATGATGAATCCATATTCGTACCATTCGATGAAGGAAAAAAGCTTTTCGCAAATCAGCTTTCTAAAAACGAGATTTCGTTCATATCAATAAAGCTTGAGCAAGGCTATGATGCAGAAGAGATAAAACCGATAATGGAACAGGAACTCGCATCCCTCCACAGGGTGTCAGTAGAAGACAAGGATTTCACTGTGATGACTGCTGCCTTGATCAACCAGACGGTTGGCGCGATATTAAGCCTGGTGACGGCGTTCCTATTCATGATAACACTCATATCCGCTATAGTTGGTGGCGTAGGCATCGCGAATACCATGTTCACAAGCGTTATTGAAAGGACCAAGGAGATAGGCATACTTAAAGCCATTGGAGCAAACAGGAGGGATATACTCACCATATTCATAGTAGAGAGCGGACTTATTGGATTTGTCGGCGGAATAATAGGAGTTGTTATCGGGGTTCTGCTCCTCACTATCGCTAGCCAGTTTGGAGTACCAGTACTGATCAAGCTTGAATTGATCATTTTTGCGCTTAGTTTTGCAGGAGTAGTTGGCCTGATCTCCGGCGTTTTCCCTGCCAAGCAGGCCGCGGATCTAAATGCTGTAGAGGCGCTTGGTTTCGAGTAACTGAAAGAGCATACCAATTTTTATTTATTTCATAATGTAAGCCACTAATTGTAATTAATCAGCTGGTGCTCGGATGGAATTAATTGTAGCAGAAAAACCAAAAGTGGCAGAAAAAATCGCATATGCGATATGCGACAGTGTGAAACGCAAAGCAGTTGGAGGTGTTTCATATTTCGAAGGGACTGCGGATGGAGAAGAAGTGGCCATAGCTCCAGCAGTAGGACATGTTTATTCTCTTATAGAAAAGAAAAAGACCAACACTTATCCGACATTCGATATTGATTGGGTGCCAGCATACAAAGCGGAGAAAGGCGCAGCATATACAAAGGCGTACGTCAGTCTGTTAGAATCTCTCGGCAAAAAAGCGAAAAGATGCACTGTGGCATGCGACTATGATATCGAAGGTTCACTGATAGGATATAATGTTTTCCGTTTCGCCTATGGAAAGATGGAAGGAGCGAGAATGAAGTTTTCTGCATTGGTAAAAGGAGATCTTGTAGATGCTTATCGTGACCGAGGAGAAATAGATTACAATAACGCTTTTGCAGGGGAAGCAAGGCACATACTTGATTGGTATTATGGTATAAACCTCAGCCGGGCACTCATGGCTTCATTGAAGGCAGCCAATAGATTCAAGGTCATGAGCATAGGTCGTGTCCAAGGCCCTGCGCTCAACATACTCGCGATGCTTGAGAAAGAGATCAAGGCATTCGTGCCTACCCCGTATTGGGAGGTCAACGTTACTGTCAAAGGAGTGGAATTCCTTCATCAAACAGGACGGTTCCTTGAAGAGATCGAGGCAAAAAAAGCTCTGGATAATACTGGAAAGAATGGAGAGATCGAAACAGTCGAGAAAAAAGAGCAGACCGTTCTGCCTAATCCGCCATTCGATCTTACTTCGCTTCAGGTAGAAGCATATCGTGTATTCGGATTCGCTCCTGCAAGGACGCTGGAGATCGCGCAAACGCTCTATGAAGGATCATTGATTTCGTATCCGAGAACGTCTTCTCAGAAATTGCCTGCAAAACTCAATCTTATGGGGATAATGAGAAAAATTTCGGAAAACCCCGATTATTCCAAGCATGCTAACACAATAATAGAAAATAAATGGAGCAAGCCTTTAGAAGGCAAGAAAGAGGATCCGGCCCACCCTGCAATACATCCAACCGGAATGATGCCTGGAAAATTAGATGATCAGGATAAAAAATTATATGACTTGATAGTAAGGAGATTCCTTTCACTCTTTGCACCTAATGCGAAGAAAGAAAGGACAGCAGTGGTTGCGAATTCCAATGGAGAGAGATATAACGCAAGCGGAGTGGTGACCACTGAAAAAGGCTGGATAGAATTCTATGGTGAATATTACAAGACAGAGGATAAAGAGCTTCCTGAATTTTCACAAGGAGAATCTGTTGCTTTCGAAAAGAAAAAGAAAACAAAAAAAGAGACAAAGCCTCCGCGAAGATATACGGATGCATCGATTATTTCAGAATTAGAGGATAGACATCTTGGAACAAAGGCAACGCGTTCAACAATTGTGGAAACTCTTCACAAACGAGGATATATGACTGGGAAATCCATCCAGGTAAGCGAATTCGGATTGAAGGTTGTAGATGTTCTTGGAAAATACGCCCCAGAGATACTTGATGAAAACCTTACAAGAAAGATAGAGGAAGAGATGGAAGAGATCCAAAACGGAAAGCTAGGGAAAGATCAAGTAATAGAAGAAGGAAAAGAGATACTTATCCAGATACTTGACAAATTCAAGAAAAATGAGGCGAAGATAGGTGGAGAGCTGCTTGGCTCGCTGGAAGCAAGCGAGAAAACGCAAAGCCAGGTAGGAGTATGCGACAAATGCGGTGCTCAATTAAGGATAATAAAAATGAGGATGGGCAAGCAATTCATCGGGTGCGGAGGATATCCGAACTGCAGGAATGCATATCCGCTTCCTGGCGGAGCATGGGTCCAGCCGACTGGAAAGGTATGCGAAGTATGCGGAAAGCCTACAGTCGCAGTCAGAATGGGCAAGCGTCCGTTCGTAATGTGTATCGATCCAAAGTGCCCTACAAAGGCAAATTGGGGGAAAAAGAAGGAAGCAGTGAAAAAAGAGGAGAAACCAATAGGTGAATGATATGAAAACAATCGATGACTTGGATGTCAAAGGAAAGAAAGTTATCATCAGAGTGGACATAAATTCCCCAGTAGAAAAAGAAAGCGGAAATATAGTTCTCAATCCGAGAATATTGTCCCATTCCAAAACAATACGCGAACTAAGCCAAAAAGGAGCAAAGGTAATAATAATCGCACATCAAGGAAGAAAGGGAGATGAAGATTTCCTGAATCTCAGAGGCCATGCACAGGTATTATCTCAAGTGGTGAAACACCCAATAACTTTCATTGATGAAATAGTAGGGCCGAGGGCAAAGGCAGCTATCCAAACTATGAAAGACGGAGATGTTCTTCTTTTGGAAAATGTAAGATTCCTAGAAGATGAAACTGCAGAAAATGTAGAAGAAGCAGCCATAGTGAAAGAGATTGCTCCATTGGCAGATTATTTCTTCCTTGACGCATTATCCGTTGCGCACAGAGGACATGCATCGGTTGTCGGATTCACGAAAAAAATTCCGAGTGCTGCTGGAAGGATCCTGAAAGAAGAGATAGATGCATTGGATCAGATAATGGACAGCACGGATGTCACATTTGTTTTTGGCGGTTCTAAACCCGAAGACTCTATGGGGATTATGAAGAAGTGGCTTGATAAGGGAAAGATAAAAAACGCACTTATCGGCGGAGTGATGGGCATATTATTCCTCAAGGTAAGCGGACATCCCATTGGAAAATCAGAAGAATTTCTCAAATCAAAAGTAAAGCCAGAATACGTGGAAGAAGCGAAGAACCTGCTTGTGAGATACAAGGACAGAATAGTTGTGCCGATAGATGTTGGACTTAATGTGGAAGGAAAACGTATTGATTGCGATGCAAACGATTCCGCAACCATAGCCAAAGGGGAAATATTCGACATTGGTCCAAAAACAGCGGCAAAATACAGAGATATATTATCTGCAGCAAAAACTATAATGATAAACGGGCCGATGGGCGTTTACGAGATAGACGATTTTTCTGCCGGAACGAAAGCTGTGCTGAACATAATCGCGGATTGCCAGAACTTCTCCATCGCCGGAGGAGGCCATACCATAACTGCGATAGAGAAATTTCATATAGAGAAAAGCAAGTTTAGCTATATCTCGCTTTCCGGAAAAGCTTTGATAGAATATCTTAGCGGAAAAGAGCTTGTCGGCATATCTGCACTGAAAGAAAGCGCAAAGAAACATTTTTAAGGAAGCTCAGTTTAGATATTTTATGAATGGCGCAAAGAAAGTAATCAAAAAAGGCAATCTGAAGATTACTGTTCCATCTGAAAACCTTGTGCTCGCATTGGAAGAGAGAGGATTCTGCGCAGTTTTGAAGCCCAGCGGGGAGACAACGCACCTAGAATCAAGAGAGATCTCTGATTTTCAGGAACTTGTTAAAAATGCCAGTGTCGTATGGATAGACTATATTGTTGATGATTTCAGCAAGGGTGCGCTGAAAGCAGGATTGGAACTAGGATTCAGCGAACAACTTTTGAAGACGATGCTGAAAAACCCTACGAGTGGATATGAAGATCTTGAAAAAGAGATGGGAATTGCTCTGCCGGCGATAGTTGTCAAGGAATTCGACGTTCAGATAAATCCGCTTCTGATCCTTATACGGGAGAATCTTATCGTTACCATCCACACTACAGAAGTGAGGAGATTTTTCAGGCTTAGGAGATATGCAGAAACATTGATGAAGAAACTGAATAAAGTGAAGCTGAAGAGCGACAAGATAACGCTGATGCTGATAAGGATAGTTGATGAGAATAACACACGAAATTTTGACCACCTTAAAGACATTGAAGAACATGGGGATAAGCTTAGCGAAAGGCTTGTGGACCCGAAAACCCCAAGATCAGAAATAGGAAAAGACATCCATGAGATGAAACATGCGTTAGTAATTTACCTGAATGGGCTTTGGGCAACCATAGATTCCCTAAACTCGCTCAGATATGGCGATGCAGATCTTATTACAGATGATCCTAAGATAATAAATAGACTGAATGGGCTTGTATCCGAAGTGCATTCGCACATAAGCCTTGCAGAGCATCTTAGCGATGTGCTAGCAAGCGGACTGGAAGTAGTTCAATCGATATACAACAATCAATTGCAGATATTGAATAATCGTCTCGCATTGCTCGTCGCATATTTGACGATAATTGGCACTGCACTTCTTGTCCCGAACACGATCGCGACAGTAGTTGGAAGCCCGATGTTCGAATTCGCCCCTAAAGATTTGAGCTGGTATATCCCATTATTGATAATATCCACTTTAGTTGCTACAGTTCTCGCATGGATATTCGTCAAGAAAATGGGGCTTTTGCCGAATAAGCCAGATTCAGAGTGAACCGAGAGGAGCCACATCGATATCCTTTTCTTTTATTTCGTTCATCGCCTTGAGAAGTTCTATTGCTGTCCGAACATTAGTTATGCATGGAATTCCTCGTTCTATCGCAGCACGCCTTATCTGGAACCCATCTGTCTGGGATGTGCCTCCTCTTTTTGGAGTATTTATTATGAATGAAATGTTGCCTCCACCTATGACATCCATTACAGATGACTCTCCTGAAGATTGAACGCCGTGTATTTTCTGGACGATAATCGGATTAGCCATATATTCCGCAGTTCCAGGAGTAGCCATAACTGAAAAACCAAGAGATATCAGCAAACGCTCAAGCTGAAGCGCAGAAGGCTTGTCTTCATCTCTAAGGCTCACCAAAGCAGCGGATTTTCCTGATTGTTCTGGTATTGAAAATCCGCTCGCCAGCAGAGCTTTGTAATACGCAACTTCAAAAGTGTCTGAGATGCCCATAGTCTCGCCAGTGCTTTTCATCTCAGGACCAAGAGCTATATCCGCGCCTCTCAATTTCAGGAATGGGAATACTATCCCTTTAACTGCGAATTTGCCGTTGTACCCAGCGACCAAGCTCTTTAGATCTATCTTTTCTCCTGCAAGGAGCTTTGTCGCGATTTTTGCCATCGGGATGCCGATGGCCTTGCTGATGAAAGGAACAGTGCGGGAGGCACGGGGATTCGCTTCAAGAACATAAACTACATCTTCCTTTATTGCATATTGAATATTCACAAGGCCTACTGCATTCAGAGATATTGCGATTTTCCTGGAATAATCTTCTAACCTGGATTTGAGCTTTGAATATAAGTTAACTGATGGGACGACTATGTTCGCATCCCCTGAATGAACTCCTGCGAACTCGATATGCTCCATGATCCCTCCTATGAATACTTCTTTTCCATCAGATATCAGATCCACATCGTATTCAATCGCACGATCCAGGTATTTGTCTATTAAGACGGGTTTTGATTCGCTTACGTCGACTGCGGCACCTATGAATCGCCCGAGTTCCTCTTCGTTGTAGACAATCTGCATTCCCCTCCCTGCAATCACATAGCTTGGACGGACAACTACTGGATAGCCGATTTCTGATGCCACTTTGAATGCCTGTTCTTTGTTTATTGCAGTTCCATTCTTTGGCTGAGGGATCCCGAGTTCATTCAGCAATGCACGGAATCGTTCTCGGTCTTCTGCGATGTCTATCCCCTCGAGCTGTGTTCCTAATATTCTTACTCCTTCTTTTGAAAGCCGTTCAGCGAGGTTTATGCTCGTCTGCCCTCCAAGCTGGACTATCACTCCTTCTGGCTTTTCGGTTTCAACAATATTCATTACATCCTCTCCAGTGAGAGGTTCGAAATAAAGCCTGTCGCTAGAATCAAAATCCGTGCTTACTGTCTCTGGATTATTGTTGATGATTATGCTTTTCATTCCCATCTCCTTCAATGCGAATGCAGCATGGGAACAGCAGTAGTCGAATTCTATTCCCTGGCCTATCCTTATGGGACCAGAGCCGATTACTATTATTTTTCTGCCGGCCAAAGGCTTGAGTGACGCTTCGTTTTCAGTCTCACCAGGGACATACGCATAAGTAGAATAAAAATAAGGAGTCACTGCTTCGAATTCTCCTGCACAGCTATCAACTATCTTGTATACGGGGGATATTCCGAATTGCTTTCTGAGCTTTGATATCTCTTCCTCTTTTTTGCCTGTCAGTTTTGCAATCTGAGCATCTGAGAAACCAGTTTGTTTTGCTAGGGTGAGCAACTGCGCATTTATTACAGATGAAGATATCTTCTTCTCGACATCTATTATCTTTTTCATCTTCTCGAGGAACCAGAGGTTTATCTTTGTTGTATGATTAAGATCTTGCACTGATTTTCCGTTCCTGAAGGATTCGAATATCGCGAACAAACGCAGGTCTGTAGGTGGATCCAAATGCTCTTCCGGAACTATCTTCGCAGGAACCTTAACTTCAAGAGAACGCACTGCCTTCATCAAAGCTTCTTCAAAAGACCGTCCTATCGCCATCGCTTCGCCTGTGCTTTTCATCTGGGTGCCAAGCTTCCTTTCCACATTAATGAATTTTTCAAAAGGCCATTTGGGTATTTTAATTACGCAATAATCCAAAGCAGGTTCGAACGCAGCATTCGTGCCGGTTATCGCATTCCTCAGCTGATGGAGTGAATGGCCCAATGAGATTTTAGCTGCGATTCTTGCGATTGGGACCCCTGTAGCTTTGGATGCTAATGCTGAAGAACGGGAAAGTCTTGGATTAACTTCTATAACTGCATAATCCCCGGTCTGCTGGTTCAATGCGAATTGGACGTTGCACCCTCCCTTTATGTTCAATGCACGAACGATCCTTATTGCAGAATCCCTGAGCATCTGGTGGTCCCTGTCGCTCAATGTTTGCGAAGGAGCAACTACGATCGATTCGCCAGTATGTATCCCCATCGGATCTATATTTTCCATATTGCATACGATTATCGCATTGTCTTCTGCATCACGGATTACTTCGTATTCGAACTCTCCCCATCCTGAAACAGATTTTTCAATAAGAACCTCGTGGGTAGCTGATAGTCTGAATCCAAGATCAAGAAGTCTCTTCAATTCAGTTTTATCATTGGCTACTCCCCCTCCGCTTCCTCCCAATGTGAATGCAGGCCTCAGGATCACAGGATAGCCGATCTTCTCTGCGAATGAGTATGCTTCTTCATAATTCTTTGCAGGAAAACTGGGCAGTATCGGAACCCCTATGATCCTCATTATATCATTGAATTTTTCCCTGCTTTCCCCATTCTCTATCGCTTTTAGATCCGTGCCTATGAGGCGAACCCTGAAGCGTTCTAGAGTTCCGCGCTTGCCAAGCTCGATAGCAAGATTGAGAGCAGTCTGCCCTCCAACTGTCGGAAAAATAGCATCCGGCCTCTCTTTCTCTATTATTTTTTCTATGAAATCCGCACGCAACGGCTCGATATAGACTATATCAGCAACCTCGAAATCAGTCTGGATGGTCGCAGGATTTGAATTAACAAGAACGACCTGCACCCCTTCTTCGCGGAAAGCCCTGCATGCCTGTGTCCCTGAGAAATCGAATTCGGCAGCCTGCCCAATGACAATAGGTCCGGAACCGATCACAAGCACTTTTTTTGGTTTGTTCAGCATATTATTCACAACATTTCAACGAACTGGTCAAACAGGTATTTTGAGTCATGAGGCCCTGGATTCGCCTCCGGGTGATATTGCACAGAGAATATTTCCTTTGTTGTATGGCGCACGCCTTCCACAGTATTATCATTCAGATTTACATGAGTCACTTCAAGCTCTTTCGGAAGAGCGCCCTTATCCGCTGCAAACCCGTGATTCTGGGTGGTTATGCAAACTTTTTTGAGCAGATTATCCAGCACAGGATGATTGCTTCCTCTGTGCCCGAATTTTAGCTTATATGTAGTTCCGCCAAACGCATGGCAGATGAGCTGATGCCCTAAGCAAATGCCAAATATTGGATAATCTTTATCCGCAAGTTTCCTGATCGTCTTATGCGCGTCAGTCAATATTGCCGGATCTCCCGGGCCGTTTGAAAGCATTATCCCATCAGGCTCATGCTTCATTACATCTTCTACATTAGCAAAGCACGGCAGAACGACCACAGTTATCCCGCGCTCAACCAGCTCGCGGATTATTCCCATTTTCACTCCGTAATCGATAAGGACTACTTTCTTTTTTCCTGTTCCATATGTTTTTTCTGATTTAGTGCTGACTTTTTCAACGAAATTTATTCCAGAATAGTTGAAAGCCAGCTCATCGAGAAGCGTTTTCTCATCCATAACCTCCCCATAATTTGCTATAACTGCAGGAGTTACTCCGTAGTTTCTTATCTTCCTCACAAGAAAACGGGTGTCTATGTTCGATATCCCAGGCACATCTGCTTCTTTCAAGAATGAATCTACTGTTTTCACACTCTCTTTATGGAAAGGGAGATCGCAATCCTGTGCAACGCAAAATCCCTGCACCTGGACTTTACTGCTTTCAAAATCTTTTTCGTTTATCCCATAATTCCCTATCAATGGATAAGTGAGCATGAGAATCTGACCAGCATAGCTCGGATCTGTGAGCGCTTCCTGGTATCCGATCATAGAGGTATTGAAAACCAGTTCGCCTACGCGATTGGTCTTGGCTCCAAAACCTTGCCCATGGATGATTGTGCCATCCTTGAGTATGAGTAATGCTTTGTTATCTCCCATCAGAATCAGGATATTATACTGTAACGTTTGCATTAAAATATTATTGCTTTTTCATCACGATCAGGCTTTCCCTTGTTTTCACTTTCGCAGGCTTCACGTCTGCGATCCTTTCAAGGCCTACGATGATCTCGCATTCGAATCCTATCGCCTCTGCCATCTCAGCAATTATCTCGTCCACGAGTATATGCGTTTCGTGTATTACTGCGTTTCCGACAACGAAGCCAGCGACTCCGCCTGGCCTGAGTATCCTGTGCATTTCTTTGACTACCATGAAAATGTCTGAGAAATAAGAGCCAACTATAGGTATCTTGTCTGCGAATTCCTGCACTTCTGGAGTTAGCAAATTACGGTCGAATGATGTTGAGGTGATGAAAGATCTTATGCTTCTGCTTCTTGTCTCAGAAGTTATCCGTTTGTCCATCGCAAGAAAGCTCAATTCAAGCCCGTATATCTTTGAATAATCGATGTTGTTCAAATAAGGCGGAGAAGTTACGATCAGATCAGCGCTTGAAGATTCGAAATCTGTCTGCCTTGCATCCCCAAGTCTAATATCTGGTGCGGTTTTCGGCTGAGTAGATGGTCTGATGTCTGCTAGCATTGATTTGATTTTTCTTCTGAATGTTTCCTTTACTGGCATTGCGCTCTTTTTCTTGCTGATTTTCAATACTCCTCCATCCTTGACTACGAGCGAGCATTGAGGGATGGCAGAAAGCAATGCGAGCATGAGCAGATTAGCGGAGTTTTGGTTCTCCACATTCTCGATCTCAGAACGCAAAGCAACCAACGTATTTAGATTTGATTTCGGGAATGCGAGTGCTGGAGGGAACAACTCGAATTTCCAATCAGAGAATTTTGCGGGTTTTGGTTCGAAAGATTTTTCCATGAATTTCTTTACTTCGTTTATGTCTTCCTGTGAATATTCCGCGCATTTGACTTTGGAAACGAATACGGCCAACGGAGAAGAATCAACTGCGAAACCAGAGATACCGAGTTCCTTTGCCCTTAACATGGCCGTTCCTGCACCGCAGAACGGATCGTAGACCGCATGCACGTTTCCGCCAGCATACTTCTCTATCACGTAATCCACGACTTCTGGAGAAAAAGCTTCTTTGTAGTATAACCAATTGTAGATGGGCTTATCCTTGCTTGGATCGAATGTGAAATACTTTCCGATTGATAAATCAGTAATTATGTTCATGGTTTCAGGCCTATTGCAAGCTTTGACAGTTCGTCTGCATGCGCATTCTTCTCCCTTGGCACATGTTCGAAATGCAGCTTCATCCCTTCGCTTAGTTTTGTTATCTTTCTTCTGAGCTCGCGGAGGTGCGGAGCTTTCACCTTATACTCTCCTTTCAGCTGGCTGATAAGGAGCAAGCTATCACTGCGTATCGTAGCTTCAGTAACCCCAAGTTTCCTTGCTTCCTCCAGAGCGCGTATCACCGCAGTGTATTCAGCGATGTTGTTCGTGCCATCCCCTATCGCTTCGCTTATCTCTGCCAGTATCTTTCCATCTTTGGAGATCACAGCGCCTATGCCCATTTTCCCTGGATTCCCTGAGCATGCGCCATCTGTGTTGATAATGAACATATGTTAATAGCTTAACGCCATCTTTTTATATTCTTTCGCGCAAGTTGCTGTTGGTATATTTATGAAACCGATCACTATTTCAGATCAAGAACTGATAAAAAAACTTTTCAGGATAGGTGCGATAGGCGAACAGAGCGAGAAAGCCGAGATTCACCCATTGCTTGCAGCATATCTCGCAGATAAAGGAATATTGAACGATGGCGAGAAGATTCTGAAGGCTGCTAAGAAAGGGGATAAACTCGCAGAAGACAAGATCGCAGTGATAAAGCATCTCTGGAGCCATGGATATATAACTCGAGTAAGCCTGGAGGGTAAAGAGGAATATTTACGCGTCCATAGGAAAGGGATACGGCCAGGAGAAGACAGGACTCAGTACCTTGTGAAGGTAGTCCAGGAGAACTGGAAGCCTAAATTCACTGAAATCCTGGAAAATATTGCGTTTGCTGGAAAACTAAGAAAAGAGCTGGTGCTGGCTTATCTTGAAGGGAAAGAAAAACAAGTAAGATTCATACGTATTGGAAGATCTAGTTTTGATTAACCGTATTTCAATTTTAGATGAAGGACAAAACCGCCAAGGAGCAATGCTGCTCCGTTTGTCAGCATCATCGGCCCGTTTGATATCACAACGCTATATAAGAAATACAACCCTGTGCCTGTCAGATAGATCAAATATGTCTTTTTAGATATGTCCCGCGTTGATCTCGTCTGATAGCTTTTCACGGCCTGAGGAATCAGAGAAATAACAATGAGAAAACCGCCGAGATAACCAAGCCAGTCAAGCGAATCCATCATATCACTCTATTTTCAAATCAGAATCCAGTTTTCTCCAAGTTCCGTTCATAAATTCCCAAAGTTGCTTGGTTGTTGAATCATAGACCAGACTGTTTTTGCCGGCTAATTCCCTAGATTTGTCTATTTCTATCAGAACAAAACGGGAAGTCCAGGGGATCTCCCTGGAAAACGGGTTTCTTTCCACCATGTGGATCCGCCCGGTTTCTTTCTTCCTCTGTTCGCACCAGGAAATTATTTTGTCTATATCTTCTTTTCGGTTCATGGAACCTACTTTCTTTTCCTGGATTTCTTCGCAGATTTCTTCTGAGGCTTGCAGGATTCGTCACAGGTGCTTTCGCAGCTGCAGCTTCCCTTGCTTCCAAAGAAGAACTCTTTAACTTTTTTCAAAACCATTTTATCACCATTACAGATTTATTTTAAGACCAAGCTCTTTCTTGAGCTCCCTGTATCGATTTCTTATCGTAACTTCGGTTACTCCTGCCACATCAGCAACCTCTTTCTGAGTTCGCTTCTCTCCATACATCGCGCTTGCAATATACAAAGCTGCAGCGGCCACACCAGTCGGGCCTCTTCCTGAGATAAGGCCTTTTTTCAGAGATTTCCTGATTAGCTTTATCGCCTCTTCCTGCACCTGCCCTCCAAGCTTCAATGCTGTTGAGAACTTCGGCACATATTGGCTCGGATCTGTGAGCGGAACGTCTATCGTGAGCTCGTTCTTCAGGAATCTGTATGCTCTTCCTATTTCCTTTTTCTCTATACCTGATGCCTTGGATATCTCATCAAGCGTCCTTGGTATCCCTCTCATCCTGCAGATCGCATATATCACTGCTGCGACAACGCTTTCTATCAATCTTCCTCGGATTAATTCAGCCTTCACTGCCTTTCTGTAAAGCAATGCAGCACTTTCCTTTATGTTTTCAGGAAGACCTAATGAAGATGCTACGCGGTCCAATTCTGCAAGCGCGATGACCAGGTTCCTTTCCATAGATGTAGCGATAGAAACTCGTTTATGCCATTTTCTTATTCTGTATAGCTGCGCCTGTTTCTTTGGAGAGATTTTTCCCCCTCGAATGTCCCTATTATACTGGTCAATCTCTGTGACCAGACCCTTGTTCGGCCTCATGTATTTTATAGGAGCACCTCCTCTTGCGCGCTTTTCTTTTTGCTCAGCGTCGAATGCTCTCCATTCAGGGCCGGCATCGTGTATGTTCTCTGCGATTATCAAACCGCACTGTGAACAAAGCAATTCTCCCTTTTCGTAATCCCTTATCAGTCTTTTTCCTCCGCATTCCGGACATTTCGTTGTTGATGACATCAAAAAACCTCCAAAACCATAAGTAGTCTTTTAAATGTTTGCATCAT
>Ga0233425_10004673_pt1 | contig 22657 bp, 18 predicted proteins | sample Watercolumn_Towu_2_FD_181712 | JGI IMG/M metagenome (GOLD analysis project Ga0233425, IMG submission 181712) | Freshwater microbial communities from Lake Towuti, South Sulawesi, Indonesia - Watercolumn_Towuti2014_140_MG | ecosystem: Environmental > Aquatic > Freshwater > Lake | place... | reverse complement strand
CGAACCACCGCCAGCGAATTGCCGACCAGGAAGTCCATCCTGGTGTGAAGAAAATGTTCAACTTTCCGATATAGGAGATGTCTACGCTGGTAGCAATTAAGGCTGCGCCGACTCATGATGCGTGGACGCACGCCGGCCAGACAGGCTGCAACACCGCCCAAAATGTAGGCGGCAGGCAGGAAGAAGTGGACCACTCCCCGGCGGTAGCGCAGCAGTTCTGCTGCGAGCATTGTGACCGCACGAATCAACTGAACCCATGAAGAAAAGCGTACGCCCAGTAAGGCCGCTACCCAAGGGGGTGCAGTGGGTCCGTTCACCGGAACCCCGGCAGCGGTCAGCACAGAAAGCAGCGGCCCCTGCGGCTGAAGCGCAAAGACACTGGTATGCCAGCCTCTGCGTCGTAACGCCGTAGCCACGGCGACAACTTGGCGCTCGGCACCACCCACGTCCAGAGAGCCGACGATATAAAGCACGCGCCTTGGCACTTCGCTGGTATCGATCAAAGACATCGACAATATCCGTCATGCCTTCCGTGACTGCTATTCGGATACGGGCGTCGCTTCGGTTACCTTGATCCAATATTTGCCTTCGCCTAGACGAAAGCGCCACAGCTTGTCGTCCAGCGCGGTAAATACTTCCGCCGGCATGATCAGGAGTCCATGGGTTCGCTGATTGACCGGTATCGCGGATGCGATAGCAAAAGGTGCTTGATGGATGGGTTCGGGGGTTACCAGAGCCTCGTATTGCTCGATGCCGGAATTCCGGATAATCCTGACAAAATCCGATTCGTGGATTGCCGGCACCTGCTTGGGTAGCGCCTGCTCATCCGACACGACCAGAAATCCCGACATGCGGCGCGTACCTAGAAAAATTTCCTCATCCTTCGCCAGGTTCTGCGTGGGGATCCGTCGAACCTCCAGCCAATCTCGTTGATGAACCAGTGCGGGCACACTCACGCACAATACCGCAACCAATGTGAGCGCTAGCCAGTGGCCTTTGATCGCCCCATAGACCTGCGACGATGGGAGTGATTCTGGCTGGTGAAGAGGACTGGAAAAACCAGAAGCCGGTAGTAAAGCCAAGATAACAAAACTTGCGCACATCACACGCCAACCGTCGTCGAAGATGACGAACGGTGCCGATGCAACGAGGCCAGCAACGAACAACAGCCAGAATTTACCTTCGTGATCTTCTCGCCGATGTCTCATCACCCAGACCAAGCCGGCGATGGCGAACAGCCACCACAGGATCGCAGGGAAGGAATCGGGTATTGAACCGGTATAGCCACTCAAGATCCGCTTCCCGATGTTTCGTGAAAAATACCGCTCGCCTTCCAGGAGCCGGCCAAATAAAATCCTTGGGGCATTGGTGATCTTCTCCGCAGCCTTGGCGTAATAGAATTTCGCCTGCTCGGCTTCGGAGGTAATTTTTTTCATCTCTTCAACGTAAATTGTCCCGCAACCCGACCAGGTCGTACCATGCGCCAACCCACAGAACGTGTGAGAAAAGTTCGAGCCAACAGCTCCACCGGTAGTGCCATAAAATTCAGACATACCGCCAACCATAGCCATGTTAACCAGCGCTAAAGCAACCACCAACAAGGTGGCCCGGAGAATCTCGCGGCGCGTACCCCAGCGGGACAAGATTATCCACAGACCCAAGGCTGGGAGTGTAAACATCGCCCCCATGCGGGTCAGCAGTGCCCACAAGGTGAGATGTAATCCAGTAGCTGCATCGTCCAGCCGGTTAAAGCGGATAGCACGAACCAGAAAGGGAACGGATACCAAAGCCCAGAATATGCCCAGAGGCTCGGTCAGGTTGGTCGGGAGGTAGGGGCGGACCAAAATGAACCCCAACCCCAAGAAGGTTAGTCCGGCCCATAGCCCGCGCCAAGCCATAACTGCACGCGTGGCATAAAAGATGGCCAACGCCAACGCCACCGTTTGCAAAATCAGAAAATGGTAGTTGTTGTAGTCAACCCCCACCACGACCATAGTCCGAAACGCTGCTGCCAAGGGTCGCCGGCCAATGAATGGAGTCCAGTCCCCATTAATGGCTTGGAAATAGACGTGCTGAAAGTGACCGTTTGCATCATTAAAAGGCAGCAGCCCAGCAATTGCGTTGCCACCGAGATCTTCTGGTCGGGGAATTCCCGCCCAAGTCGCCCCGACTGAGTAAAGGAAAAGTCCGATGATAAATAGAACACCGTAACGGCGAAAGCCTGCAGCCAGTCTTGCCTCAATGTTTGCGAAAGCCCGCCCACGCTGACCTAAAGTCGAGGCAAGCCACGCCGCGCCGACACCTATCATCGCCATGGTCAGAATGACATGTCCAAAGGAAGGCTCACGAAGCGCCAGCCCGTTGAATTGCGGCCACCAATGGAAGAGCGCCGTGTTAGGCAATGTAAAACCTGCCGCCCAGCCCAAAAACACCGTGCCGAGAAACACAATTGCTATCAACAAGCAGAAAATCATCAGACCCTGCAATGCGTAACCCAGTATCATCAGGGCATTGGGAATGCGCGTGTTATAAGCTTCCGCGTCTTGTTGGCGGAGTTGCCGCAGTAGGATAAAAGTACCCCAAACACCCAGGATAATGGCAATGCCCAATAACCTAGGGTGCAACCTGAGTGGAAACTGAACCTCGATCCGCGTCGCCCCTGAATTGGCAACTCCATGGGGAAGGGAAAAGATCAAATTGTCGCCCCAGTGACTGAAGGCCCCGTCCCCTTTCAAACGAACAACATCGTGCAAGCTATGAGGTTGTATAAGCGGCACACCGTTGACATACACCTCCAACTCCGATGCATTAGGGTTATATGTCGATTCTCCGCCCGATGAAAAAACCTTGCGCAAGGGGAGCGCAGGACGTAAATCAACAGTCAGCGCAAGGTTCCTAACAGAATCCGATTCTGCCTTGAAGGGGCCATTGAAGGTGATTTGCCGTTTGACAATGCCGACACCCAAAACCATAGCCGTGACGATCAGCACACTCGCAAATAACACGGATAACCATGCCAGCCATTGCAGTTTGGCATTAATCATTCGGATTCCGTACTTCGCTGGTACTTGCATGGCCATATGCACACAGGGTCTGCTCAATCATCCGCTCCACGCCGAACTGCGACCGTGCAAACTCGCGAGCGCGGCAGGATGCGGTGGACAACGCCGACTTATCAGACAGTAGAGAGACAACTTTGTTTGCAACGATACGAGCCGCCGATGAAGCGACAAGCCACCCCGTTTCGCCATTGATCATGGTTTCCTTCGCGCCCCCTACATTAATGGCGACCGGCGGCACTCCCATCGCCTGCGCCTCAATAAGCACATTCGGCAAGCCTTCAAACCGGGAGGTCAACAGGAAGATGTCCATGGCCGCAAGCGCCATGGGCGCGTTGTCTTCATGGCCAGTGAAATGAATGTTGCCCGGCAGGACTTTCCTGGCCGTGTCCTCAACGGGTTCCCGCATGGGACCATTGCCCACGATCAGGAAGTGCGCATCCGTCACCTGCCGCGCTACGCGTTGAGCGATCTCCACCCAAAGAAATGGTCGCTTCTCCTCGGAAATGCGCATGATGACACCGACCACCGGTACCCCACACGGAATCCCGTGCCGACGGCGATACTCCGCTCGCCACTCCCCCAACCTTTCGATTGACGGCAACTGGCCAAAATCGAAACCATTACGGATGATCATTATTCGCCCCGGTCGTAATCCGAGCCAGCGACGATAATCCTCAGCGCCCGCTTCGCTATTGTTGAGGAAGGTGATACTCGAATGCCGCGCCAGAAGCCGGTAAATAGGCCTCATGTAGGGCTGCTTGAAACCGAAGCGCACGGGTGCCACGCTGCGACAGCTCAGGATGATGCGTGGCACACCCACCAAGAGCGCAGCCAGTCCTGCCAATACGTTCATGTGATCCAACCAGACATGAACGATTTCGGGACGCCGAACAATAAACTCTTTGGCGTACAGTAGTATGTCCGCACCCAAATCACCAAATGGAGCCAGCCATTGCCCCAACTCACGGGTTGATTCCGGGGATATTTGTAAATCCCGGATGAAATCCCCAGCCGCTGAAAAAGGTATTCCCGCCTTTACTAGTGTCGGCAGAAAAAAATTATTGGGGCTTTGCATCGGCCAGTAGTGCAGGAAATGCATGTCACGAAAGCCCCTTGCATACAGGCCCTCCAGCGTGATACTGAGCTGTCGTTCCGCCCCGCCCGGCCCAAGCGTTGCCCCTACCATGATGATCCGGCCCTGCTTCCAAGTAGGAGATATTCCCGGAATCGGGAGTGGCATCTTCTCAATAGCAGACAGCTTGCGAGCAAATTGATTTTGCTCAAGCTGGAACATCACTCCTGAACTCGCCACCTTTGGCAACAAGTTGGGCCACAACGTTGATTGCAGCAACCTATACCATACCGACCGGATTAACTTTCGGATCACCACGGTCGCAAGCGTATGTGAATTCGTGACACGCCAGCACGCCACGCTAGCCACGCTACACGCACACCAAGATCGTCCCAGCGGCCGATGTAGACTATTTCGTTTGTGCTTTTCAGCGGTAGCTGCCAGTCACTGCCACTCCCAATGAAAAAACCAAGGCGGCCCGGGAACGCCGTTACAAGTTCGGGATCTTCCACTTCCAGAACGATGCTTACCACCAACGGTTGTGACAACAGCGCCTCGATTTCTTGATGATTGAATCGGATGCGCGAACAGATCATGATAGGGCGGCCTACCAGTTCAATTACACCGAGCAGGCGCTTAACGGAGTCAGAACAAGCTGCTTCGGTGTTTCCGACACCGTAACTGTTCAGGGGAAGGGGAGCTGTCATCGTGCTCGCCTCTGCTGCTTGCAGAGACTCTCGAGGACGCATTCCGCAGTATGACCATCACATATCGGGACACGAGTGTTCATCCCCGCCGCGACCGAGCCTTCGTGAAGTGTGGGCGAGCGCGCGCGTAGATATCGATGCGCATTTTATTCAGGCATCCTGATGATACTCGGTATTAATGACATTCATCACAGCTCTCTCGAATCCGCTCGCTACTTCACGAATGTCATACCGACGCAGCGCGTCAGCATGCGCAAGCTGTGTCGCGCTGTCTCCCCGCTGCCAACGGGCCAGCGATTCTCGCAACCTTCCCAGGATGCCCGATTCGTCTGTCGGGTCGACCGACGGATAACCAAGCTCTCCCAGCACACGGGCAGAGGCCCCGGACAAGGGGGTTAATGCAAGGATAGGGCGTCGTAGCGAAAGATAATCCACGATCTTGCTCGGCAGAAAAACGCTGTGTTCGGCAGGTGCATCTATTACCAGAAGCAGATCGGCGGACTGTGATATTGCCAGACTGTCGAGGAAAGGCATGCTGGGTGTAATCGATACCATGTCGCCCAAACCCAAACGTACCACCAGATCGCGCATGGATTGCGTCGCATAACCAACAAACGCCAACTGTATCTGTCGCGTCGGAATTTCTGAACGCAAGATTGCCAATGCGCGCAACAGAGTGAAAGGCTCGCGCCCTGCGTAAAGGTTGCCGGTATGGGTAATGGTGAATATCGGCGAACTTGGTTGAGCTTGAATCAGATCAAGAAGATCGGCGTCATAACCGTGTGGAACTATGTGCACTTTCTTCCGCCATAATGCCGGATATTTCGCCATCACCAAGTCAGCTGTTTCCTGCGTTGTGAATACGACACCATCAGCCGCTGCAATAATCGCTTTCTCCTGCTCAATGACTGCTGCGCGCGCCTTCTCGGCTTCGGGGTTGAAATAGGGGCTGTCCACCCATGGGTCGCTGAAATGCGCCACCCAGGGCAGGTTCGGATGACGTTGCTTGACGCGCAAGCCCACCTGGTGATTAATCCAAGGCTGCGCAAAACTAACGAACGCGTCGGGCCTTTCTATCTCTATCTGTTTTAATAAAGCTTTTTCGGCACGCCGTATCCAGTTTGGATCACGGGTATTTTTCGTGCGCAAGACGCGACGGGCAAATCTAAGCCAAAGAGGGCTAGGCTCGACTTCCTCGCGTGGCTCTACATATCTGATGTTGTAGCTGCCCCGATAAAACTGTTCCAGGCGCGGATCCCGAGCCGCGAATGGCTCCACATCAGGCGGCACAGCAATGGCAGTTGTTTCCCATCCTCGCTCTAACATTGCGCGAAGCAACCTCGATATCTGCAGGGAGCGCGGAAAGATCAGAGGCGGCATCATCCATGTTAATGCCAACAACCGGCGACTCATGACACCCACCTGCGCATCCAGATTTCCAATATCAGCATATTCCATAAGCGATGGCGCGCCAGCGAGTCTCCATCTGGCAGCGTGCCACGCTGGACAATATTTTGTAAGGCGCTGGGAATAAACCAGCTGGCAGCGTGAGCAGCGGGATCCAAAAGCATTTCACTTGCCCAGGTTGCAAGCCGACCGGAAAGCCAGCCATAGACCGGCACGGGAAAGCCTTGCTTGGGACGCTCCACGATGACGCGGGGCAAACGAGACACTGCATAACGCCGCAGGATTTCCTTCGTTCGGTAGCGCCCCGATGCATCGGGGCCGACCTTGAGCCGAATCGGCAGGCGACCGGCCCATTCGACCAGCCGATAGTCGAGGAACGGGGTGCGCAACTCGAGGGAGTTGGCCATCGACATCCGATCCGCTTTCATCAGCAAATCCTCGACCAGCCAGTCCTGACAGTAGGCGTACAGAACCTGGTTCAGCGGTTTCCCGTCCCCCATGCGGGCAATCTGACCACGGACAAGGTCCAGGCTGTCAGGCCAATCTCCTGTGAACGTGAGCATCTCGCGCTTCTCTGCCGAAGACCAGAGGTTGGTCATGGAGATAGGTTCCGCAACCAACCGTTGGTCGGTGATGGTCGCTGCGAGTTCCCGCAACTGCCGTACCTTGGGAGAAAACGGCGCCAGCCATCGGGACAGCTCCCCGAGCCCTCCAGCCAGCGACGCACGCGCTGCATCCACCTTGGCCCACTTCCGAGCCCAGCGGTCGAAGTCATAGCCAGCAAAAATCTCGTCCGCACCTTCGCCCGAGAGCACGACCTTGACGTCCTGTCGTGCCAAACGGGAAACGTAGAAGAGCGGAATCGACGCCAGATCCGCCAGCGGCTCGTCCGTATACCAGACGAATTCCGGCAAGAAGTCGAGGAAGTTCTTCTCGTCGATGACGACTTCGTGGTGCTGCGTAGAAAACGCCTTCGTCACCATCCTGGCATAGGCCAGTTCGTCAGTATCCGGTGCATTGGCGAACGCCACTGAGAAGGTATGCAGAGAAGGGGAGGCGGCAGCTGCAACCACGGCACTCGAATCGAGCCCGCCACTCAGTGTAATGCCGACCGGGACATCCGCCTGAAGGCGCAGCTTGACCGCGTCCTCAAACAGGTCCCGGAATTCTTCATCGTATTCGTGATCGCCTTTCTCTTCAGTGGCCGACGCCATCGGCATGTCCCACCAGCGGCTTACCCTGGGGGCATGATCTTCCAGGCGATATTCCAGCCGATGGGCCGGCGGGAGCTTGAAGATCGCATCCCAGATGGTTTGCGGCCCGGGAACATAGCGAAAAGTCAGGTAATCCCAAACGGCACGGCGATTAATGTGCCGCTTGATCAGGCCGGGAACCAGGATTGACTTGATCTCGGAGCCGAATAGAAGCGCATCGCCCACTTGGGCATAGTATACCGGCTTGACCCCGAGACGGTCGCGGACCAAGTGGAGTACGCCCTGCCTACTGTCCCAGATGGCGATGGCGAACATGCCATTCAGGCGCGCGAGGCTCTCGATACCTGACGTTTGATAGAGCTTCAGGATGACTTCCGTATCGGAACGCGTACGAATGTTTTCGCCATTGCGGACAAGTTCGCTCCGCAATGCCTCGTGATTGAAAACTTCGCCATTGAAGGCGATGACGGTGTCGCCGTCTTCCGAGGCCATGGGCTGATGGCCACCCTCCAGATCGATGATGCTAAGGCGCCGGAACCCTAGCCCTACATGATCATCTGTGTAGGTTCCATGATCGTCCGGGCCCCGATGGTTAATCACTGAGCACATGCTTCCCAGCAAGCTAGCCCGTTGCCCTCTTCCAACATCGAGCCGGAACCATCCGGCGAAACCACACACCGGCCCTCCTTTCTAGATTGAGCGGCGAGCCATGACGTAGTGACTACTGGCATTCATGGTTCGACGAATATCCTCGAATCCACCCTGCTGCATCCACAGCACGATTTCATAGTACGAGTAGGTGTCATTGATGGTCGGGCTCACCGCATCAAACCATCCCCCGACCTCTTTACCCTTTAGTTGTCGGAGATACTCATATCGCTCCGAGAAAGACATATGACACGTCTCTCTTCGCAATTTTTCCACCTCGGCATAATAAGCATACTCACCGGGATCACCACCTGTCGGTTCCCCATAAAGCATGAGAAATATATATCCCTCCGGCTTGACCAAACGCGATATGTTAGAAAAAGCTCCGAAGGTGTCTCCAGTGTGGTGCAGAACACCATGCGACCACACCAAATCAAACACAGGTTCAAGTTGTAACGGCTGTGTTAGGTCGTGCTGAAGAACGGTCACCTTCTCCCCGAATTCGGCACAAGCTCGCTTGGTATTAAATACTCCGGCCTCCGACTGATCGACTGCGGATACTTCTGCGCCCATGGAGGCCATGGCCCACGTAAAACGACCTGACCCACAACCTGCATCTAACACACGCTTTCCGAGAAACCAGTTCTTGGGAAGTTGGGTGTACTCGAGAACGAGGTTTGGCTCGCGCAACATTAATTCAGGGCGAGTCTCCGTCCAATTACCATCCGGGCTCTCCCGCCATTGATAATCAAAGCTCTCTCGAGTCCGGTAGCTGATCGGCAACTCATTGACAACCTTTGTATCCAGATAGCGAACCAACGAACGAAGACGACTGACTTCAAGAGTCAGATATTCGACTGCATACCTCATATCGCGAATCACATCATCGACTGGTTGGGCAGCCTGCTGCTGACCTCTCAATCGCGCAAGAAAGCTTCGAACGCTCATAATGGCCTCGCTTATCTCTGCGGTGAACTGGAAAGGCGTTGCTTCCTTACAGATACCAAGTCGATCAGGTCATTGCCAGAAACCGGGACTATCCCAGCTTTTGCGATGGAATCCATCGCGCACATGAAGGGCGCTTGGTTCAGCACATGGCAGGGGTCGGCGTACCAGGTGAATACGACCGGTAGTTGCTTGCCGACAAATAACTCGATGGTTTCCGACATCAACATGAAATAGGGTTCACCAAGGGCATACTTCTTACGGTCGTTCAGGTAGGTCCATGAATCGAGTATGGTCTCCGGATAGCGAGCCGATCCGAAGCACGGGAATTCGACAAGACCGTGGGTCCTATAAGCCGGGCCGAATTTCAGACCGAACGACGGGATAGTCGTCGAACAGTAGTCATAACCGAGGCTGGCCGCGGTGCGGTGAAGCCGATCAACCTGTTCCGGCTTTTGATAACAGCCGAAATGCGGAGCGCGAAAGCCGCGCGGCGCTTTGCCTATGATTTCAGTGACGATGTCATGCCCGCGTCGGATATCCGCTTCGACCTCTTCCGGAGACATTGAGTCATAGAACGTGATGCCCACCCATTGATCCCCACGCCATTCGGCATGAGGAAGCCCCCCGTGATTCATGAACTCTGCACCACGTTCGGCCAAACGCCGATACGGCTCGGGCGACTTCAGCAACTGCGCACCTGGAACGGCAAAAGTCGCCTTGATGCCCAGCGATTCGAGGAACCCATGCACCTCCTCCACCGCAGCAGCATCCAAATCGGTGTCGCAGTCGAAGGACAGGAAAAGATAGCGACGATCAATACGAAGTTGTCGCGCTGCAGCCAAGTAGTCCTCAAACATCCCAATGTTGGGGTCTTCCACGGCAACGGGCACCCCCCCGAGCAAAGGGCGCAGCAATCGCTTGAGCAATGTCTTAGGATTCACTACGGTGCCTTGTCGGCAGTGATCCATAGACTCCATCCCCATCGCCGTGCCAAGGCCTTGCGCCAAGACAGCGGAAGCCGCTGCCCCAATCTAGGAAACCAGGTGTTCAGAGCCTCCGGCACATCGGTGCCGAAAACCTGGATGGAAACGTTCTCGCACATCGGCAGCAAGTCGCGCACGACTTCTTCATGCGTAACGGGCCAGGTATGCGGGTTGCCTTCCTGGCGCCCGCCATCACCATAACGACTGGCCAGGCCCAGTTCATCCAGGAACCGCCTTTCTCCATTCACCACACCTTCCTGATAGGCCACAAAATATTTGAAAAGAACCGAGTTGCGGTTGTAGAGCATCAAGGCCATGCGAGCGCCCGGTTTGAGCACACGGTACATCTCCCGCGCCGCGAGTTCGATGCCTGGAGTATGGTGGATCACACCCCATGAATAGACGAAGTCGAAGGTCGCGTCCGCAAACGGGAGCGTCTCTGCATCAAGCTCGCGGATATCACCTTTGAGCCCGAACAGCTCGAAGCGCCGGGTGGTTGTTGCGATCGCGACCGGATTGAGATCAATCGCTGTAACCTCGGCACCGTGCGAGGCCCAGTGGTTGGCCATGCAGCCCATTCCACAGCCGATCTCCAGGACTTTCTTGCCGCGGAAGCGTTCGAACTCGAAGATGCGTCCGAACTTTCCGGTTTCATCATGCAAGGGCTCATTCCAGCGATGGAATACCGAGTCGGCCAGTTCATAGAAGCGCCGCGTACCGATCTCGACACGCTCCATGGTGCCATCTGGCAAGCGGTACTCCACATGACCGTGGTCCTCTGCGTAGGTCATGGGCGCCTCGGCCCACCAGTCACGGATGGCCTTCTTCTTGGCGTAAGTGTCGTTTTCGCTCATGGGTCTTATCAAGACCTGCCGCGCAGTGCATCCCAAGCTGCCAGACCAGCGGCAAGAGGGATGATCGCCAAAGAGGCCAATAACTCCGTCACACGGGTGTTCGCCAACAGACGGCGCCAACGCAGCCCCCAGCGCGCGTTCGCGTCAAGTGCAAAGATGCGCCGCCGGCCATTGAGCACATAAGCCTTTCCTTCCGGCAAGCGCAACTCAAGCGAGGCCCAGCCTAACCCCAGCGCATCAGGATAAATAACGAGTACGCTATCAGCAGGCTCGTTGGTGCCCATCAGATCACGCGCCGCACGTACCTCGATCTGCCCCAGCATCCGCAGCCTTGCACAGGCAGCATCTTGCGCGAGAGCCTGATCGATCCGGATTGTCACACTGGATGGTGAACCTAGCCGAATGGCGTCCTCGAGCAGGTCCACCTGGTAACTCACAGGCCGCACGTTAGCAAAATAATCACGGTTGGAAGCGATGAACTGACGTAAGGTCAGCAAGCTCAAGCGATCTAGCTCCCGAGTGACCGGGCCGAGCTTTGGTACGAGTCGGGCGAAGGATAACGGCGGCGGATTGCCGATGCCCCCACGATAACTGCATAGCACAACGAGTAACCGACCTCGAAACTGGGGTAATGGTGTTTCGAGTAAAGGAGTCACCGTATTCGAATGCACAGCCTATTTCGTGGCCAGCAGATAAAGAGATGATGCCTGCCGCGGCAACAGGATGCGGCCAACCCCCTCGAAGAGGTCGTCCACCCATTTGTACTGCCGCCATTTGCCATCGAGACGCCAGTCGGGTGGACCCCAGCCCATGTGTTTGACCTCAAACACCAGGAAGCCGGCACGCTCCATCTTGCGGCCTATCGTTTCAGCCGTGTAGAAGTGAACGTGATCGGTCATCTTGCGGATCTCGGGTGCACGTTTGTAGGCCAGTTGCCACCACCAGGATCCTTCGTTGGGGGTGCCCAAAACGAGCAGGCCGCCCGGCGCAAGTATTCGATAGGCCGTGGCCAGTGCTGCAGCATCGTCCGGGATATGCTCGATGACATGGTTGAAGAACACCACGTCGAAGAACTCATCCACAACCGGGTAGTCGAGGATGTCACCGAGAAACAGCGTCGCAGCCGGTATGCGCGCCCGCGCCCGAGCCAGCCGGATGGCGTTGTAGTCGCTGCCACACACCGAATCGGCGAATTCGCATAGCCATTCCAGGTTTGTACCGTCGCCGCAGCCGAGATCCAGCAAGCGGGCAGCACGCGCCAACCCCCGCCTTGCCGATTCCCGCCGCAGCATGGAGCTGACGTACAAACGCCGCTTTTTTAGATGATGACGCCAAGGGCTCACAGCTTCGGGCGGCTGCTCGGCCCGATACCATTCTGGGTTCACGGCGTGCGCTTCGGCCATTGCCTCTTCATGTGCAGCCAAGTTGGCCACGAGCAATGGGACGCCATTCTCTTGAGGGAATCTCTTGCTACATGCGCCGCACGTCAATGCGTCCAGTGTCACTTGAAGCGGGGTGGCATGGCATATCGGGCAGCGGAATAGGGTCGGATCCATCACGCGCCCTGCTTCAGGAAGGATCGATAAATCGACGCATATTTCGCTTCGGTGATTGCCGGGTCCCAGTTAGCCCGCGCATGCGTCAGTGCCCGCCGTCCAAGCGCAGTTCGCTCTTCATGATCCGTCAGCAGTCGGTTCAGCGCCTGGAAGTAGGCATCTTCGGTATTCTCGACCATGCGTACGAAGTCGCCATCGAGCTCAGGCACAGGTTCGCCGATCCGCCGGTTGATGATGACGGGCAGACCCGTCAGCAAGGCCTCCAACACCGACTTGCTGATCTCCCAATACTCGGTGTGTACTGCGAAGACATCCTGTTCGGCCAGCAACTCGCATAGTTCGTCGTTCGCCACGGCCGGGCGAAAGATCACCAAGTCAGAAATACCCAACTCAACGACGAGCTGTTCCAGCCTCGGGCGGATTGGCCCATCTCCGACGACGGTAAGCACCGCCTGCGGCAGCCGGACCAGCGCGCGTATGATGTTGTCGGGGTTCTTGTCCTCGAACAGCCTGCCAACATAGATGATGCGGGCCGGACTGTGCAAAGCGTAGTCGGACTTGACGCGCAGGTGCTTGCTGTTGAGCACGTTGTAGCAGACCTCCACCCTCTCGACACCCAGACGTTTCAGATAAGGAAGGATCGCGCGGTACACAGGCATCACCAAGTCAGCGTTTCGCAGCCCTTCCCGCTCGACATAGCTGTAAAAGTTATTGAGCCGCCGTTGGGCTGATGTTATTTGCGCATCCACATAGCGTCGAACGGGGTTCACATCAGGATTGATGTGCATGCTCACAACATAGGGCACTCCAAGCTCAGCCTTGATGCGACTGGCAAGGTAGGTATTCCAGTCGGCACCGTGGCATCGAATGAGCGCAGGCCGCATCTGACGTGCCATTGCAACACCTTTCGCCGCCCATCTACGAAGCCGATAACCAGTTAATAATTCCGGACGACGTCCGACTAGCGTCAAGTCATCCGGCATGTTGAGCAAGTTCAGTCTTGCATCGCCGACCAGATACTGCAGCGCCATACGATTTGGCTTGTCATCGTTGCACATCAAAATATGCACATCGTCGAAAACGCGGCCAGGATTGTAATAATCGGGTTGCAATTCGCCCTTGGTGATGATGTCGGAAAGACGATCCGGAATGATGACTAGAAGCGATGACATGAATGCTTGAATAGCCCGTGGTTCGACGTCAGGTTGGAAAGCCGAGTTCTGCAAGATCGAAACCAATGCGGTTCGATAGTCGTGCATTTGACGCGGCATAGACACAAGCGAGGTGCTTGAGAACTTCCTCAGTCGTATTCTCCCAACGCGGTTGACGGTGTCCAAACAAATAGTCGACCAAGCTGAAACCTCGGCCCGGTCTTTCCCGGCGGGCAGATGCCAACGCGCTCAAGGAACGGCCGCGGTTGTAGGCTTTATCTTCGTGGCGATAGGGCAAATGGTTGATGCCGAGAAACGCACATAAATCTTGAAGTGCACATCCTTCCTCACGCTCCAAACGCTCCATTGGCAAGACCAATACCTGCTCCCGGCCAAACAACTGGTCGTAAATCTCGACCACGCGATCGTACATCGCTGTGTCCAACACCAACTTGCCTTCCGGGGTCGCCATGAAATCAGACAGGCTCTTCCGTCCCGCCGGCAACTGCTCATAGAAATGTCTGTAATTTGAATCGACCCAACTTGCCTGGCTGCGAATCGTAAGCAGGATCTTCGCGTTAGGTACCGCCGCCTTAACGCGCTCCGCAATGGAATGCGGTGCAGTAAATATGTGCTCGCTGTTAAGCGGGGCACCGACCTTGATATGGTACTCCGCACACCAGGCGCCGATTCCCTTAAGTACGTAGCCCATGCCAATCGCTTCGTACATGTCCATACGGCACGGCTTACACGTTTTCTCTGTAAACAGACTTTCATACCCGTCTCGCACAACTTTCGGATCATGACGTGCAACATCCGCCATGTCTGTTTGGAAGAATGTGCCGTGGCGTGTGCAATGGACTTGCGGATGGTTGTAACAATAATGGCGCAGAAAGGTTGAGCCCGTCTTCTGCAGACCTATATAAATCACATGCGGAGGAAATGTTGATGCGCGCACGAGTCCTTGGAACTTCTCAATGATTACTTGCAGCCACTTTGCAGTTGTGCTGCTGGTCTGATCCGATCGCGTAGCCGCTTGAGTTCAGGGTCGAGGAGGCGAACCATTCCTATCGACAGCGCCAGACAGAACGCAAGCGAAATTGTGAAATGTACAAGGCCTCCAGGCGAAAGACTATTTCCCGAACATAGATTGGCCAACCCAGTTGACAGGTAGTGGCTGAGAAAAACCGGGTACGCCAGATCACCGAGAAAACGATCCGGCTTCTTCCATTGTTCGGACGGCGTTATGCCGTTGGCTTGTACAAACAACGGGAGAAACAAGGCGTAGGCGCCATAGAAGCCAATCATGCGAGGATCTTGACCAACGGCTTCAACCGCCAGAGGAAAGATACAAAATAGCCCCAACTGCAGCCACCACACCCAGTTACAACTTGTCACAGATGGGGGCTGCGACCTTTTCATCCAGTGATAGATAACCGCCCCGGTTGAGAAGAAAAGCGAAGCAGCAAGAGGTGGGGTATAGCGCTCGCCAAAAGAAACCCCTGATACGATTAAAAATATCGTATAGACGAGGCTCGCCAGCCACCAAGCCATTGTCCAGCCAACCCTACGCGATATGCCTGCCCCAATGAGGATGTAGAACACCCATTCAACTGAGAGCGACCAAGCCGGCGGAACCAAACGTAACGGTGCGTCGATGTGATCAAACAAGGTGACGTTCTGTAGCCATTCGTAGCCTGACCGCGGAATTCGGATGGCGCCATGAATGTTGCCGAAATATGCTGGAAACGCCACCAAGCCAGTGAGCGTTAGCGTGGTCACAAGCCAGTACCCGGGATAAAGCCGGAGAAAGCGATTTGCGAAGTAGCGTATGCGACCCCTGGGACCGACATAGGTTTCGCACAGAATGCGCGTCATCAAGAAACCGCTAATCACGTAAAAACCAAGCACAGCGTGAGCGCCGACCTTGTTCGCGGTCGGAAGCCAGATGTGATTCATGACCACGAGCAAGGCGAGTGTGAACCTCAACGTCCCTAGCACTTCTCGCACACTAATAGATGCCGGAAGGCAAGCCGGCGAAATATCGGCATACAGCACAACCATTCATCGACCATGCGGCCAGCGACACGAGTGCCGAGTATCCGCTTCCAAACGGGGTGCAACAATGGCCAGAGCCAGCGAGGTCGGCCAGCCCAGAGCGGTAGTATTTGAAATGCTCGGTGCTCAACCAATTGAAGGCTGTTGTACCTGCATAACTCGAGCATCTCGGGGACGGACAAATGGTAGCTCGGCGGTAGCTCGGTGTAATAGTTGCGGATACAAAAGGAATTGATCGATTGTCGATTGCCAAGATCAAGGATGCAGCGACCTCCAATGCGAAGCACGCGCACGATTTCGCCCAAGACCCGATCCAATTCAGGCACTACGTATAGCGCAGACAGACTGTACAGCGTATCGACACTTCCCGTGGCCAAAGGCAGAGCTCTCGCATCTCCAGCAAAATAGTGGATGCTTTCGTCCCCCATGGACTTTCTCCGGAACTCAGCCTCGATCAGGTAGGGAACGCTGAAGTCAATACCAATGGCAACGCCATTGGATGGCTTCAGCGCCGCCAAGTGTTCGCCTGTGGCACAGCACAAATCGACCAACAACCCCGGTTGAAGATGCCTACGAATAGTCTCGAACTTATCGATAAGTAGTCGGTCGACATACTCGGACGATTCTCGGTTCTCTATGCGGCATACTATCTCAGCCGGATAAAGACTCCCTCCCTCGAAGACTTCACGCGCAGAAGGGGGCTGCGCTTTCTTCACGCCCTCCTGCGTACGTTCGTTGCTCGTCAAAACGATTACCTGCGCCTCAACCAACTGGAGAGGTGATGCCCAAAGCCGCTGACATTGTTAACGCATTCAGACTTCATAGTTATTAGTGTCTTGGCACACTTAAAGAACCGATGGGGCTCACCACCGAACTTGCTCTTAAAGATTGTCAATCCAAGCCTCTTGCCAGTTATCTCCCCCGGCGCAATCTCGCCGCAGTCATACCAGCGAATACCTGCAACCTTGGCGGCCAGTAATGCGTGCCAGAACAATAGATAGTTCGCGCCGCTATCCAACGCTGTCTGCGTCGAACAAGCGGTATGGTAATAAGCGCCTTCGCGAAACCACAGGGTATTTTGGAAGGCGACCGCTTGACCGTGGTGATCACGGGCCACCCAAAGGATGGAATGCCTCAGAGGCCACATCGCTCGGGCGATCCCCTCGAAATAAGCCTTCGGGTGCGGTGCAACACCGGTACGCGTATAGGTTTCAACATGCACTGAATAATATTCGTCGACCATTTCCGGCCATGCGCCCTCCTCGACGGTAATGCCCGCATCTTTTGCTCGACGTATCGCATGTCTGGCCGTCTCTGAGACATCCCGCCAAAGCGCCTGATCCGGCTTGGAAAGGTCTATAACCTGAGAAATACCCGATCTATCCTCGAAGCCGTGGAACACAAATGGATTCACTCCCCAACGCGCGCCAATACTCGCTCGGGTCACCGGCGACATCCAGAATTCCAGACATGTTGCGCCCAACTCCAGTCCAATCTGTTCTGCATGCTCCAATACTCTGCTCAGGACTCGCGTACGCCACTTGGCTGAAAGGGTATCGGCAACGACAGGCCCGGTCCCTCCCCACCCTGAAGACGCAAGCACTTTGCTCGCCGGTTTGAATTGCAGAGGCATGACTGCGACTATCCGACCGTCCTGCATCATAATGAAGCTGCGATCAATCAAGCCCCACTCTTCGACGGCGAGAATCAGGCGCTGCCAAGCGGATAGCGCAAATGGCCAGCCCTCGTCAGACATTGAAACGAGGGCATCCCACATCTGGGCGTTCACCGCACCTAAACTGACAAAGCTACTGTCCAATCACCACTGTCCTACCGCACTGTGCCAACGCCAGCGGCATCAGCATGATGTCTCAGCCAACGCCCCAGCATGAAACCACCCATGACCAATCCGCCACCGGCCGGATAGGTTACTCCGTTCCTCTTGTCCTGACTGAATCGTTCCCAAGCGCTGCGATAGCGGTCGGTATCCAAGCCAGCATCCGCAATTCGATTCAGCGCGTCTTCATATTCCTGACGGAATACGGGATCCAATGCGATGCTATCGCCATACCTGATGTTCCAGCCCATGCCCTTCTTGCGTGCCCATGCAATCGATGACGGGACTCGGCGTTCGTAGGCCCGCTTCGGAAGCAGCTTGTTGCGACTCGAATTGAACATCGCACCTACCTTCAGCTTCGTCGGAAGCCGAGCCGCAAATTCAACCATTCGATGATCCAGAAATGGGCTTCGCACCTCTACTTGGGCGTTCAGCCCAGCGATATCTGGTACCCGGAAATTACCATCGCAAGTGTAGTACGCAAGAGCCATGAATGTGTAAAGGTCTGCGTAACTGCTAATACCCGCGGCCTCAATCTCGGTAGAAAGTTCAGCGATAACTTCCTCTGGGTCTTGGTCATCAGCATGGTTACATAGATGCCCTCTCACATACTCGCATTGATATTCGGCCAGCACTCGGGGTGCCGTGCGCTTCGTCGAGAACAGGTTGGCCAAGAAACTGAGCTGCCGAGGCAGGTAGTTCATACATGCCGTATCGCGGCGGCGCAGGACCTCGTTGCCATCGTAGCCAAGGAACAATTCGTCAGCGCCATTGCCCGACAGCACGACCTTCGCATGGCAGCCTATCGTTTGATAAAGCTGAGCGGAATAACTGATGACCATATTGTTGCAAGGCTGGTCGACCACCTGCAGCACCTTATCCAATGCCGGCAAAAGTGCTTCACGATAATCGAAATGGAGAAATTCCCAGGCAAGCCCTAGGTGAGCGGCTACATCACGAGCTACCACTGTCTCCTCGCTGGGCTCCTTCTCAGTGTGATAATCAACCGTGAAGCATGTGAGGGCAGTATTGAGGTGGTTAGAGGCTATCGCGGCGATGGTTCCTGAGTCGACTCCACCGGAGAAAGTAAGAGCTATGGGTACGTCCGCACGCATACGTATGCGGATGGCATCGGTGAGAAGTTCTTCGTATTCCTCCAAGGCAGCAGCCTCGCTTATCCTCGCCTTGCTGGTAAAGTCGAACTGCCAATAGCGTGAAACCTCGGGGCGCTGACCAGGACGTACCACTGCTGTGTGCCCTGGCGGTAACGCGCGTCCTTGCTTGAATGCTGTTCGATCCCGTAGAAAGCTGCCGACGGCCGAATAGAAGTCCAACGCTGTTTTCGAGAAAGATCCGTTCCACCCCTGAAGTGAGGTAAACGACAGTATGGAAGACGAAAAGTAGAAATCCTCGTTGAACTCGAACCAATAAAGCGGCTTTTTGCCGAGGCGATCACGAGCAAGAAACAGTTCCTTGTTTACTGCATTCCATAAGGCGAACGCAAACATGCCTATCAGATCATCGACAACCCGACGACCTTTTAGCTTGTAGCCCTCAAGAATTACTTCGGTATCACTATGCGTCCGAAAGCGGGCTCCCTGCCTCGCATATTCTGTACGCAGCTCAACGTGGTTATATATTTCGCCATTGAAGACAATTGTCAGATAACCATCAATATCGGACATCGGTTGGTGGCCATCCCGCAAGTCGACGATACTTAAGCGGCTATGGAATAAATGAACGTGCTTCCCGTCTGACCATTCGCCGCGATCATCCCGCCCGCGATACTGGATTGGTCGAACAAATCTGTGGCTTGATTCAACATGAAATTCGTGTTGATCAGCGGAAACATATCCAGCAATGCCACACATGGTCCTGTTGTGAGTATGGCTAAACTAAAGGACTCACCGCCCAACGAGATCGATGTACTGCGCCCTCGAACGAGTCCAAGCCGTTGCCAGCTACATAGCCATTCAAATCAACCCTAAATGTCGCAGCATTTGCGATGCAATCGTAGGAGGTTGTCGTTAATCTATTCCCACCATAGAAGCCGAAGTCAACCATCAGGTAATAACTGCCTTCTCCTAGACGCAGGTCTTCGATTAGGCACTCAATAACTCCATCAGTTTTGGCAGTTAACGGCTTCCCGGTGTGGGTACTATTCACAGTTGCTACGGCTTCTGCAAACTCATTGTGAATGATGACCGAGAAGTAGGGTTTATCGACCTTGCTGTTCTTGAAGCCGATACGAACCATCATCGGTTCCCCCGTTCGGAAAAGATTGGTTTCATTACCATCAGCTGAATGTAACGATATCCATGAAATAACCCGATGGCCGCTTGCGTGATGACGGGGCGCCTCAGCGAGATCCCAGCGCGTCGCTTCTTCCTTTACATCGGAAATATCGTATTGATGTAGAAGTTGGCGATACTTTGTTACGGCATCGTCTGCTGTGCCTTGAAATACGCTTTCACCCTCTTGGAGGATGACTCCCGTATGGCAGAGATTGCGGATGGCACGTTCGTTGTGGCTGACAAAAAGAATCGTCTTGCCATCGCTGGCAAGTTTTTCGATATTCCGCTGACTCTTCTCGCGGAAAGTGGCATCCCCCACTGCCATTACTTCATCGAGAATCAGGACGTCGGCGCGCAAGAGCGACGCTACAGAATAAGCAAGCCGCACATACATGCCACTGGAATAGCGTTTCACTGGCACATCGATGAACTGCTCGATACCCGAGAAATCGACGATCTCATCAAACTTTGCCGCAATTTCCTGCCGTTTCAGCCCGAGCAGGACGCCTGACATATACACATTCTCTCGGCCCGTAAGATCGGGATGAAACCCGGTGCCGACCTCCAGCAAGGAGCCCACACGGCCGCGCAGGCGCGCACGGCCAGTTGTCGGCTGGGTGACACCGGAAAGGATCTTTAGCAGCGTGCTCTTGCCGGAACCATTGCGGCCGATGATGCCTAGAATCTCGCCTGGCTTAACCTCGAATGACAGATCACGTAGTGCCCAGAAGAAGTCCCGCTCGTCGCGGCCCATGAATGGAAAAAATTCCCGCAAGTGGGCAGCAATCTCCCCCATGCGGCCGGCAGTTTTGTGGCGATGTGGGATAAGGTAGCGCTTGCCCAAACCCTCGACACGGACGCTGAATTCGCTATTACTGGACATCGACGGCAATCTTTTCTGTTGCGGAAAACACCAACAGCCCGCTGGCAAGAATCATCGCGGAAACACCCAGAGACCAATAAAAGGGGGCGGCTATCACCACAGGTTTATCGAGCAACGCCCAGCGCGAAAGCTCGATCACCCAGTACATCGGGTTCAACTGGTAGGCAAATTGGAACCTCTCCGGGACAAGCGAGGGCGAATACAGAATCGGGGTGGCATACATGCCGGCCTGCAGGATCAGCCCCAGCATCGGCCGTATGTCACGAAACCTCACCATGAGACTAGCCAGCCAAAGCCCGATGCCCAGGCTGAGCAAGCCTGCGGACAACAACAATGGCACGAGGACAACGACCTTGAAATCCGGCAGGTATCCGTAGATTGCCGACACGATCAACAGCAAGCCAACCATGACGGCAATGTCGAACAGTTCCTTCACACTGGCCGCGAGGGGCAAGATGAGCCTGGGAAAATAGACCTTGGAAATCAGGCTCATGTTATCTTGGAGGCTGCCGGCCACGGCCATGAGATTCCGGCTGAACAGCCACCAGCCCGTAAGGCCGGCAAAAGCAAACAGTGGGTAGGGGTAGCCGGCCGTGTCAACTTTGAGCAGAAATCCGAACACCAGAGTCAGCATCAACAGTTGGCCCAACGGCTCTAGCGCTGCCCAAACTACGCCCAGCAACATCTGGCGATATCGAGAGGCGATCTGGCGCTGGGCGAGCATCCAGAGTAACTCCAGGCGCCTTGACACCTCCAGAAGGCCAAAGCCGAAATGCCTCTGATTTTCGATCACACGGACTTCAGTCATGTCTACGTGTCCACTTCGTGCGTAGTGAATTGATGAGATTCCGTGCTGACCTTACCGCGCCTTTACGCCGGAACGTCCGCCGCCGGCAGAACGATCGGCTGCGGCACGGCGGCGGCCAGCCCAAAGACATCGGCCACTGTGCTGCGGATGATTCCGATTTGCGTGGGTGTCAGGCGCATAGATCGTGACTACGATGGTCCGTTATGAATTTCGCTTCGCTCATCCAGCCTGTGGCCGCGATGTCGCCGTGAAGGAGCGCGAGATCGCGCCTGAGACCGGCAACGTGCTCCTCTCTGGAGTGCCGATGCGAGAATCAGCGGATTCTCGACGTATTTATGCAGGGCGCCATGCACCGTTACAACGCCGTCATGGGGATCGCATGAACGGAGGACGAAAGCGGCAGCAACTGCTCCACGAGACAGATTACGCCCCCGGCGCCTGTCTGCATGTTCAATCGCTTCAACGCCTCGAAATGGCGCGCCGTCTCTCGCGTCGGCGAAGCGGTCTTCTTGATCTCCAGTGGATAGATCGTGCCATCGCGCACGATGAGGAGGTCCACTTCCTTCCGGTCCTTGTCGCGATAGTAGTAGAACGGCGCCTGCCGTCCGGCATGCCAATAGCTCTTGAGCAGTTCCGCCACCACCCAAGTCTCGAGGATCGCTCCCGACATGGCACCGGCTTGCAAGGTTTCCGGGCTCGACCATTCGGTCAGATACGCGCAAAGCCCTGTGTCCAGGAAATATAGCTTCGGCGTCCTGACCAGGCGTTTGGTCACGTTGGTGTGATACGGCGCAAGCAGATACACCAGACCCGACACCTCGAGAATCGACAGCCAGGTCTTCGCCGTATTCGGCGCAACATCCGCATCCCGCGCCAGTTCCGCCAGGTTCAGCATCTGTCCGGTTCTCGCCGCCGCCGCGCGCACGAAGCGCAGAAAGGCCATCTCGTCGCCGACGCGAGCGAGATCGCGCACGTCCCGCTGCAGATACGTCTGCACATAGGAGTCCATGAAAAGCCCCCGATCCATGTCCGGATCCAGAGCCAGGGCCGGAAACGCACCACGCCAGATGAGGCGGTAAAGGTCCGAAAGCGAAAGCGTTCCGCCGGACTTCAATCGCTCATCGAGATCCGAGGCCGCGGGGAGAAACGGCCCCGATGCCAATCCTTGCCCCATC
>Ga0233425_10004672_pt1 | contig 22661 bp, 16 predicted proteins | sample Watercolumn_Towu_2_FD_181712 | JGI IMG/M metagenome (GOLD analysis project Ga0233425, IMG submission 181712) | Freshwater microbial communities from Lake Towuti, South Sulawesi, Indonesia - Watercolumn_Towuti2014_140_MG | ecosystem: Environmental > Aquatic > Freshwater > Lake | place... | reverse complement strand
AACAGCTCCTCCTCGAAGCGCGGCAGTTGTCCGGTCCCCGTCATGGCGGCCGCGTTGACGAGCAGCGGCGGAAAGACTTCGGTGTACCCGTGCTCCTTGATGTGCAGATCCAGCATGAAATTGATCAGCGCGCGTTCCAGCCGCGCCCCTTCACCGCTCAGCACGGAAAATCGCGCCTGCGCCATCCGCGCGGCCCGCTCGAAATTCAAGAGGCCCAGCGCCTCGCCCGTCTCCCAGTGGGCGCGGGGTGCGAAATCGAAGCGGGGCGTCTCCCCCCAGCGCCGAACCTCCACATTGTCCCGGCTGTCCCGCCCGATCGGGACCGATTCGTGGGGCAGGTTGGGGACGGTCAAAAGCAACGCCTCGATCTGCTCCTCGGCGCGGTGCACCTCCTCGTCCATTTGCTTGATCCGCTCCCCGAGCGCCCGCGTCTCGGCGATCAATTCATCCGCTTTCTGCCCCTGTCGCTTGCGCCGGCCGACCTCCTCCGAAAGTGTGTTCCTCCGATGCTTGAGCTGCTCGACCTCGGTGAGAAGGCGTCGTCGCGTCGCATCGGCTTCCGCGAACCCCGAGAGGTCGTACGCCGCGCCGCGGTCGCGCAATCGGTCGCCGACTCGCTCAATGTTCTCACGAACCAATCGGGGATCCAGCACCGGTCTGTCGCCTCGCTCTATTCCTGGATGCCATCCGCATCGCCGGGGGGCGCGGCGTCGCCGTTGACCTCCTCTGCCACAAGGCTGGTGACAGCGGCGACGCGATCATTCGGCTCGAGCCCTTGGAGGCGGACCCCCTGCGTAGCCCGGCCGATGACGCTGATCTCTCGGACGTACAGCCGCGTCACCTTCCCTTCCTGGGAGATCATCATGACCTGGTCCTGCTCCTGCACCTGGAGGACGCCGACCACCGGACCGTTCTTCTCTGCCACGCGCACGTTGATGATGCCGCGCCCGGCGCGGCCTTGCAGCCGATACTCCTCCAGTTCCGTGCGTTTGCCGTAGCCCCGCTCGTTCACCGTGAGGATGGTGGTTCCTGCCCGGACCACCTCTGCGGCCACCACCCCGTCATTCTCCTCCAGCGCGATGCCGATGACGCCGCGCCCGGCGCGGCCGATGGGTCGGACCTCATTCTCGTCAAACCGGATGGCCATGCCCTGGCGGGTCGCGACGAACACCTCATCCCGCCCGCTCGTCAGCCGCACTGCGATCAGCTCGTCTCCCTCGTCAAGCGTGAGCCCGATGATCCCTCCGGCGCGTGGGTTCGAATAGGCAGCCAGCTCCGTCTTCTTGACCAGGCCGCGTCGCGTCGCCATGAAGAGATACTTGTCCACCTCGAACTGCCGGATGGGGATCATGGCGGTCACCGTTTCCCCCGGCTGCAACTGCAGAAAGTTCACCAAGGCCTTCCCTTTGGCCGCCCGCCCAAGTTGTGGCACCTCGTGGACCTTCAGCCAATGAACCCGCCCGAGGTTGGTGAAGAGCAACAGGTAGCTGTGGGTCGTCGCCACAAACAGGTGCTCGACGTAGTCTTCCTCTTTGGTGGCCATGCCCGCCATGCCCTTGCCGCCACGGCGTTGCGCCCGGTAGACGGCCAGCGGGCTCCGCTTGATGTAGCCGCCATGCGAAATGGTCACCACCATCTCCTCGTCGGCGACCATGTCTTCGAGGGTGATCTCCGCCGTCTCCTCCAGGATGTGCGTGCGGCGGGGATCGCCGTACTGCTCCTTCAGGGCCGCCAGCTCCTCGTGGATGATCTGGCGCACCAACGCCTCGTTTCCCAGGATGGCTTGCAGGCGCGCAATCAGTTGAATCGTCTCCTGGTACTCGTCCTGGATCTTCTGCCGCTCAAGCTGCGTGAGGCGCTGCAGACGCAGGTCGAGAACCGCCCGCGCTTGGGTCTCGCTCATGCCGAAGTCCGCCATGAGGCCTGTCCGCGCTTCCTCCACCGAGCGGGAGCGCCGGATGAGCTGGATCACGGCGTCCAGGTGGTCCAGCGCGATCCGATACCCCTCCAGGATGTGAGCCCGCGCCTCCGCCTGGCCGAGTTCGTAGCGCGTGCGCCGGATCACCACGCTCTTCCGGTGCTCGATGAAGCAGCCGACCGCCTCCTTGAGGGTGAGGACTTTCGGTTGCTTCTCGACCAGGGCCAGCATGATGACCCCGAAGGTGGACTGCATCGCCGTGTGCTTGTACAGAGAATTCAAGATGGGCAGGGCCGGCTCGTCCTTCTTGAGTTCCAGGACGATGCGCATGCCCTCCCGATCCGATTCGTCGCGCAGATCCGAGACGCCCTCGATCTTCTTCTCCCGGATCAGCTCGGCCATGCGCTCGACCAGCTTGGCCTTGTTGACCTGGTAGGGCAACTCGGTCACGACGATGTTCTCGCGACCGCCCCGCACTTTTTCCACCACCGCTTTGGCCCGCATCTGGATCAGACCGCGTCCCGTGCGGTAGGCATCCACGATCCCCTGCCGGCCGTAAATATAGCCGGCCGTGGGGAAGTCTGGGCCCGGCAGGACCTGCATCAACTCTTCAAGGGTGACCTCGGGGTTCTCGAGTTGCATGATCACGGCATCCACCACTTCGCCCAGGTTGTGGGGCGGGATGTTGGTCGCCATGCCGACCGCAATCCCCGAGGAGCCATTGACCAAGAGGTTCGGCAGGATCGTCGGGAGGAGCGTTGGCTCTTGCGCGGAGTCGTCGTAGTTCGCGACAAAGTCCACCGTCTCCTTCTCGATGTCCCCCAGCATCTCCTGGGCCAGGCGGGCCAGGCGAACCTCGGTGTAGCGCATCGCCGCGGGCGCATCTCCGTCCACCGAGCCGAAGTTGCCTTGCCCGTCGATGAGCGGATACCGCAGCGAGAAGTCCTGGACCATCCGCACGATCGTGTCGTAGACCGCCGTGTCGCCATGCGGATGGTATTTCCCGAGGACATCGCCGACCACCCGCGCCGATTTCTTATAGGGACGATTGAACGTCAACCCCATTTCGTGCATCGCGTAGAGGACGCGCCGATGCACCGGCTTGAGGCCGTCGCGCGCATCCGGGAGGGCACGGCCGACGATCACGCTCATCGCGTAGTCGAGATAGGACCGGCGCATCTCCTCGTGGATGTCGGCGGGGCGCACCTCGCCGATGCGCTGCTGGGCGATGCTGTCGTTTTCCTCTGGCACGATTGCTCCTCGCTACCGGCTGGGTGTTGGCCGGTTCACCGCTCGCCGCTCAAGGTTCGAACCGGGAACCGGGAGCCGCAGCACCGGGAACCGCTTCTCAGATGTCCAGGTTGCTCACTTCCAGCGCGTGGCTCTCGATGAACTGCCGCCGCGGCTCGACCTGATCGCCCATGAGGGTGGTGAAGATGCGCTCCGCCGCCAGCGCATCTTCGATCTGGACCCTGAAGAGCGTCCGGGTCTCGGGGTTCATCGTCGTTTCCCAGAGCTGTTCGGCGTTCATCTCACCCAGGCCCTTGTAGCGCTGGATCGTCAGGCCCTTCCTGGCCAGTCCCGCCACCTGCTCGTAGAGCGTGCTCCACGTCTCCGCCTGGATCGTCTCTGACTCCGCGCGGATCGTGAAGGGTGGCGTGCCGAGCGCCTTGAGCGCGGCCACGGTGGCTTCGAGTTCGCGGTATTCGGCGGACGCCAGGAGCGCCGGCGTGATCGCGCACGTCGCGCGTTCCGGCCGAAGCGCTGCCCCGCCCAGTGAGACGACCAGGCGGTAGGTTTCCTGCTCGTCGTCCCACTCCACGCTCCCCTCCGGCACACCGAGCCGCTGCGCCTGCTCGCGCAGCTTGCCCACCAGGCGGTCGAGCAGCCGCTGCGCCTTTCCCTCCTCCTTCAGGCTGCCCCGAGGCACGCCACCGAGATGCGCCAGCGCCGCCACGACATGTGAATTGCGCCCGCGCTTGTCGAGGGCCCTCAGGCACTGCTGCCACGCCACCACCTTCTTCAACACACCCGCCAGGCGCTGGCCGGTCCAGGCGCCGCCGTTGCCTGCGGCTTCGACCGAGAGGGACTCCGCCCCCAACTCGAGCAGAAAGTCCTCCATCCCTCGGTCGTCCTTGAGGTATCGCTCGACCTTGCCGCGCTTGACCTTGTACAGGGGCGGCTGCGCGATGAACAGGTGCCCGCCATCGATGATGTCGCGCAGGTGGCGGAAGAAAAAGGTCAGGAGAAGCGTGCGGATGTGCTCACCGTCCACATCCGCATCGGTCATGATAATGACGCGGTGGTAGCGCAGCCGGGTGAGATCGAACTCGCTCTCGATGCTGCACCCGAGGGCGGAAATCAAGACCCGGATCTCCTGAGACGAGAGCATCTTGTCGGCCCGAGCCCGCTCGGTATTGAGGATCTTGCCGCGCAGGGGAAGGATCGCTTGGAAGCGCCGGTCGCGTCCCTGTTTGGCCGAGCCCCCGGCGGAATCGCCCTCGACGATGAACAGCTCGCACAGCGTCGCATCCTTCTCCGAACAATCCGCCAGTTTTCCGGGCAATTCATCGCCATCCAGGGCGCCCTTGCGCCGCACCAATTCCTTTGCCCTGCGAGCCGCCTCGCGGGCGCGCGCCGCCTCGGCCGCCTTTTCGACAATCCGCCTTCCAACGCCGGGATTCTCCTCGAGGTGCTCGCCCAGCTTCTCGTTGACGATCGCCTCAACGAGACCCTTCAGGTCGGGATTATTCAGGCGCCCCTTGGTTTGGCCTTCGAACTGCGGGTTGGGCAGCTTCACGCTGATGACGGCCGTCAGGCCTTCCCGCAGGTCCTCGCCGCTGAGGCTGGCCTTGAGGTCTTTCAGAAGATTGCGGCTGGCGGCATAGGTGTTGATCGTCCGCGTCAGGGCCGAGCGGAACCCAATGACGTGGGTCCCCCCGTCGTGGGTGTTGATGGTGTTGGCGAAGGAGAAGACCGTCTCCGCGTAGCCGTCGTTGTACTGCAATGCGATTTCGACCATTGTGTCATCGCGCTGCGCCTCGATGTAGACGGGGCGGGGATGCACGGTAGCCTTGTTCTCGTTGAGGAGCTCGACAAACTGCCTGATGCCCCCGGTGTACTGGAACTCCTCCGCGCGATCCAATCGCTCATCGGTGAAGACGATGCGTAGGCCCTTGTTGAGGAACGCCAGTTCGCGGAGGCGATTGCTCAACGTGTCATAACTGAAGACCCGGTCGTCGAAGATCTCGCCGTCCGGCAGAAACGTGACCCGCGTGCCCGTGCGCCTGGCCTTTCCTATCCCCTCAACGTCGCCCGTGGGTTTGCCCCGGTCGTAGCGCTGCAGGTATTTCTTGCCCCCGATCCACACCTCCGCCTCGAGCCACTCCGAGAGTGCATTCACTACCGAGACGCCCACGCCATGCAACCCCCCGGACACCCGGTAGGCGGATCCCCCAAACTTGCCGCCGGCGTGCAGGGTGGTCATGACGACCTCGAGCCCCGGCCGGCCCGCCTGCTCGTGCATGTCCACGGGAATCCCCCGGCCATTGTCCGAAACCGTGACGCTGTTGTCGCTATGGACGGTGACCTCGATCCGATCGCACGCGCCCGCCAGCGCCTCGTCCACACTGTTGTCCACGACCTCGAAGACAAGGTGGTGCAGCCCTTCGGGGCCCGTGCCGCCGATGTACATCGCCGGTCGCTTGCGGACGGCCTCGAGGCCCTCCAATACCTTGATCTGGTCGACACCATACGTGCTGCCGTTGCTGTCGCCGCGTGCGTCCGTTGTCGTCATCTTTTGTCGCCCATCACCGTGTCGCCTCCACCACCCACCGAGCCCGGTCGCCCCTCTCGGCCGTGCTCATCCCCACAACGCAAGAAACCCTCCATCTCCCGCCCGGGACGATCTCCCGCGTTGCCATGATGTGCAGGGAGTGGAGGGTATTCTCTCGATCCGTCCTGCAACAGCCGTTCTTCTTCGATTCGCGATGCGTGCCGCCCTCCATTTTCTTGCGGCTTGGTCACCTGCTGCCCGGCGTCTCCTCGCCCGAGCGTCCTTGCGCGCGCCCGGGCGGCACCGGTCTGGTTAGATCCGCATCGGCATAATGACGCATCCGTAGGTCTCGTCGCCCGCCGCCCGGAAAAGCGCCGGGCTGAGTGGGTCCGCCATGTTTATCGAAACCTCGGCGCTGTCAATCGCCCCGAGAAATTCGAGGATGTACCGGGCGTTAAAGCCGACCTTGAATCCCTCGCCCGCGTAGGAGGCTTCGATCTCTTCGTGTGCCTCCCCGATATCGATGTTCACGCAGGAAACAAACACACGCCCAGGGCGAAACTCAAACTCGGTTGCGGTCGTACGCTCCCCAATGATGGCCGAGGTCCGGCGCAGCGCCCCCTGCAACGCATCCCGAGCAATCAGGATCGTGTGGGGCCCTGGTGCCGGGATGACCTGGTCGTAGCTGGGAAACTGGCCATCGATTATCCGCGCCACGAGCGTGCTGGTTTCCTGCTTGAGGATTAGTTGATTCTCCGCCAACCACATCCGGACTTCGGTTCCATCCTCTCGCGTGATCTTCGCCGCCTCCACCATGGCTTTCTTCGGAACCAGGGCCTCCAGGGTGCCGCCGCTGTCTCCTGGTGGATGCGGGATCCGCACCATCGCCAGGCGATGGCCGTCGGTCGCAACCATACGAACCTCTGCGGCCTGGACCTGCAGCAGCACGCCGGTGAGTGCATATCGGGTCTGGTCGGTCGAGACGGCGAACAGCGTCTTGCGCAGCATGTCGCGAAACGTCTGTGTATCCAACTTAATTTCCCCACTTCCCTCGAGCTTGGGGAGTGATGGAAATTCCTCGTGGGGAAGTCCTTTCATACGGAAGCTCGCCCGCTCACAATGAATGGCAACCTGCAGATCCGCATCGGTTTGGAGTTCGACCGGAGCCTCCGGCAACTCGCGGACGATTTCATAAAGTTTCTTGGCCGACAAGGCAACGGTGCCGGCTTTAAGGACTTCTGCTCCAAGGTCTCTGCGTATCCCTACATCGAGATCCGTGCCAAACAACCACACACCACTCGCGCTCGCATCGACGAGAAGATGGGAGAGAATAGGAAGGGTTTTCTTCGCTTCGACTACTCCTTGTACGGGTGCTAAGGCATCAACGAAGGCATTCCGCTCAACACGAATATGCATGGACCTTCCTTTCTCTTTTTTGGTCACACATTGCGTACTCGTCGGGAATGGAGTAAAGGTATTCGAGTAAATCTATAGTGCTATGAATTCGAAATCAATTTAAGTGTAGTGCTCGATGAATCGCACGAAATAGTAAAGACTCCAATACACGCAGATGCTGAAGATTGATATTCTTCGATGTAATCCGACTATGAACAGAGCAAGTATACCTGTCTAAGTATAGTCCTTACACAAATTACAACAAAGAGCCGTAACCGTAGGTGATTGTTCGTAGTGGAAAACCACCTATCCCTACGAAATATTTACGATTATAGAAATAACTCATTGTGGAAAGCGTCCCACGGACGACCAGTATGTCCACGGTAAAAATTGGCTCGCTTGGTTTTGTGAAAAAACCAAAAAGAAATACCCTCAATAAGCACAAATTGTACCAAGACCATATGAACAATGTCAACGAAAGTTGATGTGTTGGATTGATTTAGAATTGACAAACCGATCAAACCAAATTATCTCCTTCGGAACAGGTTGACCTCCTACCCTTCGCGTTAGAGCTTCACGGACGCGCGGTTGACGAAAGCTTCTGCGTTCCCAACGCGTGCCAACGGTACAGGCGTTGCCTGCAGACGTTTTCTTTAAGTATTAGTCGCGGTTCCGCATTTCCGGGTGCGTATCCGGAAGAGCCCTGGTACGGTAAAATGGCTAACACGGAACATACCGACAACTCGGACCCGCAACCAATTATGGCAGACCATTTTCCGTAATGCATTTATTGTGATCAATAAATTCACAAAGCGATGACATAATAATGAAGAGAGCCACGGAGTTACACACAGGCTTTTCCACATATGTGGATAAGTTATTTTGGCATTTGATTTCACCGTATTACATCGGAAGATTTGATCGATTCATGACCACGATATTCACGGAAAGCTGTCAGGATGGTGAGGGATGGATGGCTCGTCCAGGTTAGATCCTGCTCTTAAGGCCTTGCTGTCGTCGGCTTCGAGATTGGCCCGGCGGGGATGGGTCTAGCGCCTCTTTGTAATTAGAAGAACGTTCCGAGTTCAAAAAAGATCGGGATCATGGTCTTGGAACACGACCCTCCTTTGCAGGCGCCAAGAGCGCCCGGATGCCGCGACGAACGGACTGCTTTGTGGAGAGTCGTATTCAAGTTGGCGTAACGAGCCAAGAGAACTTGACAGAACGAGCGTCCTGACCGTACTATGTCGTTCTTCTTTCAACGGAGGAGCCATGAAGCGGACCTATCAGCCAAATCGGAGCAAGCGAAAGGCTTGCCACGGGTATCGGAAGCGGATGAGCACGGCCAACGGACGGAAGGTTCTGAAGTTGCGTCGGGCACGGGGGAGACACCGCCTGACCGTCTAGGCTAACAAGGTGCGAAAGCGTAGCGGCGGGGGAGTTGCCGGCCAACTGCGCCGACGAGGTGTTCGGGTGACATCGGGGCCGTGGGCAGCCTACGTCGAGAGAGTTCCGGACCAGGGCGGGCAACTCATTGTCGCACTGGGAAGGACAGCCGGAACCGCGACGGTGCGAAGCCGCGCCCGGCGAATTGCCCGCGAGGTGTATGCGAGCCGGTTTGGTCGACCTGGAGAAATGAGCCTTCTGTTGCTCGCGAGGGGCGCTGTGGGTGGGGAAACGCGCGGACAACTGCGAGGAAGGCTGGCCGAGATGCTAGGGCGGGCGGCGAAGCTTGTCGAAGGTCGTAACCGGATTGATCCCGGACAATGAACATCGTTTGCAGGACAGCCACCGGCGCCATCAGGGGCTATCGGCGCTGGGTTGGACCCCTCTTCCCCCCCCGCTGTCGATTCTTCCCCACATGCTCTGAATACGCCCTCGAGGCGCTTGAGCGGTACGGGTTCCTCCGGGGTGTCGGGCTGACGATGCGGCGGCTTCTGCGATGCCACCCGTACCATCCGGGTGGGATTGATCCTGTTCCGTGAAGAGCTGATTGAAGTCCTGGAGTATCTATGGAGCGCAACGCAATTCTGGCAACAGCACTGGTGATTCTTATCCTGATTGGCTACCAATGGTATCTGTCTCGGTTTGAAGCCCCGCCGCACGAACCGGCCGTCCCGAGTGCACCCACCCCACCGCAATCGGTGGCGCCACCGCCGACGGGGCCTTCAGCGCCTGCGCCAAGCGCGGCGGCACCGGCACCAAAGACCTATACGCCCACGGCGCTACTCGGGCTGGAGGTGCGCGAGGTTGTGGTGGAAACCCCTCTTATGCAGGTGGTTCTGTCCACGGCTGGTGCGCGTGTCACGGGCTGGAGGCTCAAGAGTTATCGCTCGAGCGGCGGTGATCCGGTTGATCTTGTCGCGGTGAAGGATCCGGGGGTAGCTTCTGGTCCACTCGCTGCGTGGGTGGACTCCGAGCGAGCCCAGGCGGTGTACCAGGTAAACCAGACGCGCTTGGACCTTTCCGGCGGCGAGGCAACCGGGGTATTGACGTTCACTCATGTTTCTCCTGCCGGCGCCGAAGTGCAGAAGAAGCTGACGTTTCACGCGAACCGCTACCAGGTCGAGGTCGCCCTGACGGTCCGGAATCTGGCGCCGGCCGAGATTGCGGTCGAGCCTCGGATCGCCTGGGGACCCGGGCTTCGCAACAGCCTTGACAAGAAAAACACAACCCTTCAGGCTCCGACGCTCTGGCTGGATGGAAAGCGCGTGCAGGAGGAGCTTCCGCAGACCAACAGCGAGAAGGTTCACGCCGGCGCCGTTGCGTGGGCTGGATTGCAGGATAGCTATTTTGCCGCCGTCCTCATCCCGAAGGACAAGGGCTTCCAGGCCTTCGTGAAGAAGGCCGCGGAGGATCAACCCGTGGTTGGGCTCGCGGCACCGAAACAGACTCTCAAGCCGGGCGACCAGACGACCCTAAGCGCGACCGCTTTCGCGGGCCCGAAGGATCTCGACATTCTGAAAGAAGTCGGGCAGGATCTGGACAGCATCGTGGACCTGGGCTGGTTCGACTTCCTGGCGCGGCCGGCGCTCTGGTTGCTGAAGCTGCTCTACGGTTTCTCGGGGAACTACGGAGTCGCCATTATCATAGTCACGGTCCTCCAGAAGATCGCCTTCCACCCCCTCACCGTGAAGAGCCTGAAATCCATGCAGGCCATGCAGGCCATCCAACCCAAGGTGCAAGCCCTGCAGGAGCGGTACAAGAACAACCCCAAGAAGAAGCAAGAAGAGACGATGGCGTTGTACAGGAAACACGGGGTCAATCCCATGGGAGGCTGCCTGCCCATGTTGGTGCAAATTCCTATATTTATTGCCCTGTACAACGCGCTGTCGAACTCCGTGGAGATGTGGCAGGCGCGGTTCCTGTGGATACGAGATCTGACCCAGCCGGACGCATTGTTTGGTGTGACAATCTGGGGGGGGTACCCGCTGAACCTCCTCGCGCTCCTGATGGGAGCCAGCATGTGGCTGCAGCAGAAGATGTCGCCGCCGGCGGGGGATCCGCGGCAGGCGCAGATGATGCTGTGGATGATGCCGATTGTGTTCACGTTTATGTTCTGGAGCTTCCCCTCCGGGCTCGTCCTCTATTGGCTGGTGAATAACGTTCTGCAGGTCGGCCAGCAGTGGCTGATCACCCGCACGCCTGCGCACCCGGCCGCCGTCGAGGGAGAGGCGGGATAGGCGGGGGCGTCACCTGGGGGCATGAAGGCACACCGCGCCCGTTTCCAGGCATCCGAAGATCTGTTGCTGTCTGGCGCCTTGGCCGTCGGCCTGGAGATCACCCCCGACCAGCGGGCGGCGTTTGGAATTTACCGGGAAGAGATCACCCGCTGGTCCGCGCGGCTGAGCTTGACTGGGTTTCACCAGGCGGACGAGATCATTCGCGGCGGATTTCTCGACTCATTGGCCTGCTTACCACTCATCCCGCAGGAGGCGAGGCACGCCGTGGACATCGGTTCAGGGGCGGGCTTTCCTGCGATTCCCTTGAAACTGGCTCGCCCGAACCTTTCCTTCACGCTCGTGGAATCCTCCCGCAAGAAGACAACTTTCTTACAGCACATCATCCGGCGGCTACAACTGTCGGGGGTACGCGTGGTCTGGGGCCGGGCCGAACTCTTGGGGCAAGATCCGCGAGAGACTGGCAGATACGATCTCGCCTTGGCGAGAGCCGTTGCGCCTCCGCTGGACCAGATGCGCTTGGCGCGGCCGTTTCTTCACGCAGAGGGCCGATTCATCCTCCAGGCCGCAAGCGCGCTGGATGAGACGATGCTTGAGCGGGCCGCGGGGCTTGGTTTTGCGGTGGCCCAGGAGGTCAGCCTGGCTGCTTCCCTTGGGCGCCCGGGCTGTCGGGTGGTGGCGTTGCAGCGGTTGGGGTGACATCCGGCAAGGTGTTTCACGTGAAACACTCGATCCCCCTTGGCCAGCGAGCCCCCGATGTGTTATGGTGCCCCCACCTACATGCAGGAGGCGCAAGGTGGCCAGGACGATGGCCGTGGCGAACCAGAAGGGCGGCGTGGGAAAGACGACCACGGCGGTGAACCTCGCGGCTTGCCTGGCGGCGGCGGAACGACCCACGCTGGTGGTGGACGCAGATCCCCAGGGGAATGCCACGATGGGGCTCGGGATCAACGTGGCTGCGGTCAAGAGCCACACATACCATCTGCTTCTGGGCGAGGTCAGCGCCGCCGAGGCGGCACTGCCGACGACACTCACGGCGCTGCAGGTCATTCCGGCTCGCCGTGACCTGATTGGAGCCGAGGTGGAACTGGTGGGGATGCCGAATCGGGAGCACCGGCTGAAGCAGGCCCTGCAGCCGATCGCATCCCGCTACGAGTACATCCTGATCGACTGTCCGCCTTCCCTCGGCTTCTTGACGCTCAACGCGCTGGTGGCGGCCGACTCGGTCCTAGTCCCGTTGCAGTGCGAATACTTCGCCCTCGAGGGACTCGGCCAGACGCTGGATACCATCCGGCGTTGCCGCCAGACGCTGAATCCGCGCCTGGAGCTGGAAGGGATCCTGCTGACCATGTACGATAGCCGCGTGAACCTGTCCGGGCAAGTGGCCGAGGAGGTCCGCCGGCACTTCCCGGATCGGGTGTTTCGCACGGTTATTCCCCGGAACGTCCGCTTGAGCGAGGCGCCGAGCCACGGCCGGCCGGTGATCCAGTACGACATCCGCTGTTCCGGCGCCGAGGGCTACCTGCAGCTCGCGCGCGAGGTGATCGATGGTACAAAAGCACGGCCTCGGTAAGGGGCTGGCGGCCCTGATTCCGGGTGCCGAACCGGAGGCAGGGGGGACGCAGGAGCTCCCGCTGGCAGAATTGGAGGGCAATCCCCTCCAGCCCCGGCGCCGCTTCGATCGTGAGGCCCTAGAAGAGCTGGCAGCAACCATCAGGACCCACGGGGTGCTGACGCCGGTGGTGGTTCGGCGATCTTCCCACGGCTACCAGGTGGTCGCCGGCGAGCGGCGGGTGCGCGCAGCGCGGTTGGCCGGACTCACCAGGATTCCTGCTGTTATCAGGGAGGCCAGCAACGCGCAGGCGCTCGAGATGGCCTTGGTGGAGAATCTGCAGCGTGAAGATCTCAACCCCATGGAAGCCGCCGAGGCCTACCGGCGTTTGGTCGAGGAATTTGGGTTGACCCAAGAGGAAGCCGCCGAGCGGCTGGGTCGGAACCGGACCTCAGTGGCCAACACCCTCCGCCTCTTGCGTCTTCCCCGCCGCATCCGGGAGGATCTGGCGGCTGGGACGATATCGGAGGGGCACGCGCGGGCGCTCTTGGGGCTGGAGAAGGCGACGGATCAGCTCAGGGCCAGGGATCTCGTCGTGAAGCGGGGACTCAGCGTGCGGTCGGCGGAAGCCCTGGTGCGGCGCTTGCGCCGGGGGGCGACGCCGCCGGCCGGCCGACCGCGCACGGGGGATCCGAACCTTCAGGCGCTGGAAGATCGGCTTCGCGCGGACTTGGGGACAAAGGTGCGGATCGTGCGCGCCGGTAAAGGGGGGACCCTGGAGATCAGCTTTTTTTCTGACGATGACCTGGATCGCCTGGTCGAACTCATCCTGAGGCCGCGCTAGGGCATGCAACTGCGCATCAGAAGCTCGGTTCGGTTTCCCCTTGAGGGGGTCGACTGGCAGCGGAAACTCCTGCTGGGGGGAGCCACCGGGCTCCTCCTCGAGCTCGTCTTTGTCGGACTGACGTTTCTGGTCTCGGGTGAGGCTGCGTTTGCGATCGCCCCCCTTGTCGTGCCGGTTAACCTGCCGGCGCTTGGCTATATCCTTCGCGTGTACAAGGGGACATTGCTCTGGGAGGTGGGGGCGCCCCCGGAGTGGGAAGGCTGGTCCGCGCTTTTGCGGAGCGGCCTGGCCGCATTCGGCCTCGCGCTGGTCTATGGGGTGCTGCCGCTCGTGCTACTCCTCTTGGGGTTGAGCCTTCTCGTCAAGGGCGGGATCATGCTCTTCCTGGGAATGGTCCTCATGGTGCTGGGCGTCCTGGCCGGCGTGTTCATGCTCTTCTTTCTTCCGATGGCATTGGCGCGCACCCTGGTTCGCCGACGGATTGAGGTGGCCTTCCGTCCTGGCATCCTGTGGGATGGGATAAATCCGATCTTGGCTGAGTATGTGGCGACCTATCTGCTCAGCGTCGGCTCCTACATCGCGGGCGGGCTGGTGGCCGCCATCCCGATCTTCGGCTGGACGGTCTGGCCGTTTCTGTGGTTTTACCTGATGCTGGTACAGGCAAGGTTATTCGGAGAGATCTGCGCCAAGGCAGCCTGAGGCTGTTGTCCCTCCCCGCATCCGCTGTGGCTGGAGCGATCATGGCGACCACCGTTGAGATCATGGCAGCGTTTCTCGCCAGAGCAGGCGTGCGACGGATCTACGGCGTGCCTGGGGTTGGCGTGACCCTGGATCTCATTGAGGCCTTTCGGCAGCAGCAGATGGAGTTCCTGCTGACCCACCACGAGACGAGCGGGGCTATCATGGCCGCGACCGAGGGCGACTTGGCGGATCGCCCCGGGGTCTGTCTCGTCGCTGGGGGAACCGGGGCGGCTGGCGCCGCCGCCGGCGTGGCGCACGCCTTCTTGGATCGCGCACCGCTCCTGATCCTCACGGGGCGGCCGTCTCGGGCGGCTCTTCGACGTGCCCCCGGGTACTCCTTTGACCACCTCGATCTCCTGGGGGGGGTGGTGAAGGCGTCCAAGGCCGCTACGGCACCGCGAGCAGGCCGCCTGCTTGCCTGGGCCTGGAGGGAGGCGCTTGCCCCCCCCAGGGGCCCCGTCCACATCGACCTTCCTGCGGATGAGGCTATCAGGCGAGCACGCTGGCACGAGCCTCGCCTTGAGGTGGAGCGAGTCCTCGACCCTGCGCCGAGTCGAATCCGCGCTGCGGCGGAACTGCTCGGCAGGTGGGGCCGGGTTCTGGTCATCGCCGGGCTCGAGTGTCGCCGGCGCGGTGTCGGGCGGGCACTCCAGTTGCTGGTCGAACACCTCGGGGCCCCCCTCCTGGCCACGCTTCGCGCCAAAGGCGTCCTCGCCGAGGATCACCCCCTGGCGGCCGGCGTGTACGCGGGGAGTCGCCTGGAAGGGGAACTGCTCTCCAAGGCGGAGGGCATCCTCGCGGTGGGGCTGGACCCGGCAGAGATTGCGCCCCGGCCATGGCGGACCGAGCTGCCCACCGTCGTCTTGGCCGAATGCGCGCAGGGCCACCGGCCCTACGATCCTGCCTGCGAACTCCTCGCCGACCTCCCGACCTCCCTCGAGGCGCTACGTGAGGCGCTCCCCCCAGGCGGGAGCTGGGGTCTGGCGGCTTGGGCCGCCGCAGGAAGCGTATTCAAAGCGCGAACGCGAGCGCTGCTGGCGGAAGCCAGCGCGGCCAGGGGACGGATCGGTGTTCCTCCCCATCGGGTGGTGGAGTTGGCGCGAGAGATCTTTCCGCGTCAAACCACTGTCTGTGTGGATCCCGGCATCGATGCATCGGTGGTCGGCGCGTTTTGGGATGCCTATGAGCCGAAAGCATGCCTGTGTTCCAACGGGCTTGCAGGTAGGGGATATGCCATTCCGGCCGCCATCGCAGCCAGGCTTGCCCAGCCGGACCGGCCGGTTCTCGCCTTTCTGGGTGACGATGGCTTGCTTCAAAGCATGCCAGAGTTGGCCATGGCGGCGTGGCAGCGCATTCCCTTCGTGGGAATCGTTTTCGTCGACGGCTCGCTTGGCGTGAGCCGAATCCAGCAGCAACGCAAGCGCTACGCACCCGTGGGGGTGTCCCTCGGGAAGATGGACATCCCAAAGCTCGCCGAGAGCTTCGGCGCGCTCGGGATGGAGGTCGAAGAAGAGGCGGGTCTGCGCTCCGCCCTCGCCGATGCCGCCACCACGACGCAGCCCGCCATAATTGCGGTCCGGGTGCGGCCCGCCAGCTATCGCCGCATGGTGGAGATCCTCCAGGGAAAACCAGAGGAGATAAGATAGCTGGGCTGCCCTACCCTCGGGCGACGGGCGCTTTGAGCCGGAGCAGTTCCAGGTTGATCCGCGAAATCTCTTCGAGGGCGGCCCAGGCGCGGTGGTAGTTGCGTATCCAAGCTGCCGCGATCCGCTTGCGATCCCGCGGGATGTATATCTGCCGGGTCTTGCCCCGCCCGTAGCTGACGGTGAGGTAGTAGGCCGGGCCGTGTTTCTCCCCGCGCATACACTTACACCCGGGCTTGCCGCACTGGGTCATCCGTTCCAGCAGGGTGGCTCGCAGGATCTCGGCGCTGGCTTGCAACCGCTGCACCGCCCTCTGTCTTCTCTGCAGGAGTCGCGTGTGGTCTCGGCGGGACATGTCGTAACACTTGCATGAATGGTACGATTCGTCAAGAAGAATCTTGGCCAACCGAGAGAGCGCCCCGTTTTATCCTTGACAATCGGCAGGGGGTGCGTGTTAGCTTAGGTGGATCAGGAACGCCTCCGGGGGCAGGCGCGTAGCCATCGCGGGGACAACCCGCCGGGTTCGTGTTTGGCGTATCACAACGAGCAGAGGAGGAAAGATCATGGCGAGAGGAAGAAAGTTGTTCTGGCGCACTTCAGTTCTTGTAGCGCTCTGCGCAGGGCTGGCGCTCATCGGCCCCGCCCTGGGCGGGGTGGCGTCCGCCGGGGAAAAACTGACCGTCTGGTGGAACAAGGGCTACTACAAGGAAGAAGACGACGGCATGCAGAAGATCGCCGACGCCTTCGCCAAAGAGAACAACGTGGAGATGGATCTCACGTTCACGATCCAGGACGACCTCGGCCCCAAGATCATCAGCGCGCTGATCGCCCGCCGCGTCCCTGACGTCGCCTTCTGTTTCTTCAACGATTTCAACATTACACCGAAATTCGCCTGGGAAGGGAAGCAAGCGGACGTCTCGGACGTGATCAACGAGCTGAAGCCGCGTTACATTGAGCATCACATGGCCACCGGGCGGGCATACAACAACGTGGAGAAGAAGTGGGCCTACTATGCGATTCCCATTGAGGCTCAAGCCCTGCACACTCATTACTGGAAGGACCTCGTTCAGGAGGCCGGCTTCGACCCCGATGTCAAGAAAATCCCGATGAAGTGGAACGAGTTCTGGGATTTCTGGAAGAAGGTCCAGCAGAACCTCCGGAAGAAGGACCCCGCCAAGTACGGGAAGATCTACGGGATCGGCATGACCTCCTCCAGCCGGGCGACGGACACCATCTACAACTTCGAACAGTACGTCCTGGCCCATCGGGGGCAAATCCTGACCCCGGACGGCAAGGTGGTGGCGGGCGAGGCGAAGAATCGCGAGGCGATCGTCAAGGTGCTGCGCTTCTTCACCGGCATCTACAAGGAGGGCTACGTCCCGACCGACGCCCTCACCTGGACGGACGGGGACAATAACAATAACTTCCACAACAAGACGACGGTCATGACCCCGAACCCGTCTGTCTCCATCCCTGGCGCGCACTTCTTCACCAACAAGGACAACTACTACAATAAGATCGGGACGGTGCTGCAGCCGCTGTCCCCGGTGGACGGCAAGACCTACCCGTACCTGGTGGCGGTGAAGCAGATCATCATCCCCAAGGATGCCCAGCACCAGGAATTGGGGAAGAAATTCGTCAAGTATGTTCTGGACGCCAAGCGCTTCACCGAGTACGTGAAGGCCAGTAACGGCCGCTGGTTCCCGTCCTTCAAGGATGTGGCGGCGGATCCGTTCTTCCACGACCCGAAGGATCCCCACATCCCCGTCGTGACGGCGCAGCACTTGAAGTCGGAGACGGCCCCCTTCGGCTTCGCCTATCACCCGGCCTACGTGCAGGTCTACACCGAGAACGTCTGGGGCAAGGCCATTTCCCGGGTGGTGACGGAGAAGTGGAGCGACGAGCAGGCCGTGGAAGAGGCGGTGAGCCGGATCCAGGCGATTTTCAAAGCGTGGAAATAGTCGCGAGATTGTGGTAACTCCTCACGCGGGCGGGAGGCGCTGCCGCCGCCCGCCCGCGGAGTATTCTCCCCCATGAGCGAAAGCGCTGCTGCTGGTCCCATTGCTGCCGCCAGATCTGAACGCTGGCTGGGACGAACACTGCTCGGTCTCGCGTTCTGCGGACCCCTGGTTGCCGTGTTCCTGGCCCTGGTCCTCTACCCAATTTTTTACATGGTCTACATGGGCCTGGACTGGGACATCTATGACGCCATTTTTGACGACCCGATCTTCATCCAGACCCTCTGGAACACGGCGATCTTCGTCGGCGTGGCGGTCAACGCGAAGATGTTCTTGGCCCTCATCCTTTCGGGCCTGTTCAGCGTGCAGGACCGATTTTCCAGGGTCCTGAGCGGCCTGTTTCTTCTCCCCTGGGCCATTCCCTCGCTTCCCGGGATCCTGGCCTTCCGCTGGATGCTCAACGGGCAGTGGGGGATCGCCAACAAGATCCTCAACGATCTGGGCTTCGAGGGCTATCCCTGGCTGGTCCGGCGTCCGACGGCTCTCGCGGCGGCCATCGTCTACCATATCTGGAAATACCTCCCCTTCTGGACGCTGATCTTCGTGGCGGGACGGCGGAGCATTCCCAAGGAGCTGTACGAGGCGGGCGAGATCGACGGGACGGCGCCCCTCCAGAAATTCCGCTACATCACCTTCCCGATGCTCCGGAATCTCTACATGATCTGCAGCCTGCTTTCCATGGTCTTCAGCCTGGGGGATTTCGTCATCATCAGGATCATGACGGGGGGGGCGCCCGGGGATTCCAGCCATGTGCTGGCGACCCTGGCATACCGGTATGCATTCCAGATGGGCAACGTCGATTGGGCGGTGGGAACCTTCATGACGGCCCTGCCCATCACGCTGCTCTTCATCTTCATCCTGATGCGCTGGGTCAAGTAGGGGTATCCCATGCGGCTACGCGGCTGGCGACGAATCGCGTTCTATGGCGTCTGCACCGCGCTCTTGGTCTGGACCGTCTTCCCTGTCTACTACATGGTGATGCTGTCCCTGGTGTCGTGGGAAGATCTGTTCAAGCCCCGGCTGTACGTGCTGAACCCAACCTTTGAGAATTACCTTCAGACCTTCACGCAGAGCAACTACTTCGTCAGCCGGTTCTGGGTACAGCTCTGGAACAGCGTCAGCATCGCCCTCGTCACCACGGCGGCGGTGCTGGTGATCGGGACCCTGGGGAGCTACGCCCTCGCCCGCATCCGGTTCCGGGGAAGCCGCGCGATCCAGAACATGACGCTTTTCACGTACATCATTCCTTCGTCGTTCCTCTCCATCCCGTTCTTCAAGCTCATGGCGGACTACGACCTGATCGGGACCAGGCTTGCCGTCATCCTGGTCATGATCACATTCACCTCGCCATACGCCGTCTGGATCCTCTGGGACTATGGCAAAACCATCCCACCCGACATCGACGAGGCGGCGGCCATCGACGGCGCCGGCCCATTGGCGGTCTTTTTCCGCATCTATCTTCCCCTGATCCTCCCCCCCATGGTGGCCATCGCGACCTACGCCTTTCTCTACTCGTGGAACGAATACCTCTACGCGGTCCTGTTCCTCTCGGGCGAGAAGAACATCACCGTTCCCGTGGCCATGGGCAACTTCCTGGCCACGGATGACGCCCCCTGGAACATCCTCATGACCGTGTCCGTGCTCTACTCCATTCCGCCGGTGATCTTCTACTACTGCTTCCGGCGTCACCTCGTGAGCGGCTTGGTTTCGGGGGCGGTGACCGGCGTCTAGCCGTGCGACGCGCGCGCGAAGGCCAAACGGACGCGGGGGCAGGCCGAGACGCAACGAGTTTTCGAATTGACACCGCCAGTATGCTCTGGTACCTTGACGCCATTCGTCTTTGCCGGTCTCGTTATCGGCGCGTGTTGTTCGTCATAGATTGAGAAACGAGTCGTCCCCAGTATTGTCCTCGGAGGTAACCGTGCTCAAACGGGAAAAGGAACGGGTCGGCACCGACCTCGGCGAGATCCGCGCCTTCCTCGGGGAGGGGACCCATTTCAAAGGGGTCCTGAGTTTTGCCGGCGCCGTGCGCATCGATGGCCATCTGGAGGGGGAGATCGTCGGCGACGAAGTCCTCATCATCGGCGAGCCTGGACAGGTCAATGCCGAAATCGAAGTCGGCACGCTGGTGGTGAGCGGCCAGGTGCAGGGGAACATTACCGCCAAGCAGCGGGTCGAACTCCTGCGCCCGAGCCGGGTGAGTGGCACAATCCGGACCCGCTGTCTGGTTGTGGCTGAAGGCGCCCTGTTCAACGGCAACTGCGAGATGACCGCCCTCGACGAGGGCAAGGTTGTCCGCCTCCAGCCGAAAGAGGAGGGCATGCAGGCGGCCGAGCGGGTGTAACCACGGCCCCCTGATGCCAGGCACGGGGCGCCCCGCGCCCCGCGTACGACAGCGTCACCGCGTCCGGATCCCTCTGTTTGGTTCCGCCCGCCGTCCGGTGCTCTCCGGTTTGAGGCTCCTGCTGCGCCCGTGAACGTCGATCAGTGGTGGATCGCTCGGATGTGCAAGGACAGGACGAGAATCTATCTGGATCACAACGCCACGACGCCGCTGCACCCAGACGCCCTGGCGGCGATGACGCCCTTCCTGACCGAGCAGTTTGGGAATGCGAGTTCGCTCCATGCTTGGGGACGCGAGGCGCGGGCCGCGCTGGAGCGGTCCCGCATGACCGTAGCGCAGGCTCTGGGCACATCCGACAAAGACACCATCGTCTTCACCGCGGGGGGGACGGAGGCAAACAACTTGGCCCTCACGGGCGTGGCCGCGGCCCAGCGGGAGCGCGGGCGGCACCTCATCGTCTCGACGGTCGAGCATCACGCCGTGCTTAACACCGCCCTCTCCCTCTCGCGCATGGGTCTTGAGCTGACGCGCCTCCGGGTGGATGCCGAGGGCATGCTGGATCCGGATGATGTGCGCCGGGCCATCCGGTCCGACACCATCCTGGTCAGCCTCATGCACGGCAACAACGAGACGGGGGTGCTCTTCCCGGTCGCGGCGATCGGACGGATCTGCCGCGAGCGAGGCATCACATTTCACACGGATGCGGTGCAGAGTTTTGGGAAGCTCCCCCTCGACGTGGAGACGATGGCGGTGGATCTGCTCTCGGTGTCGGCGCACAAGATTCACGGACCGAAAGGCGTCGGCGCCCTGTACATCCGGCGGGGCACGCGGATGGAGCCCATTCTGCACGGGGGATCGCAGGAACGGTCGCGCCGCGCCGGAACGGAGAATGTGGCGGGGGCCGTCGGTCTGGCGGCCGCCACAACGCTCGTCCTGGAGGATCAGGAGAACATGGCGAAGCGCATGGCTGACCTCCGGGACCGGCTGGAGCAGGGTGTGATGGCCGCCATCCCAGGGGCGCTCAGGAACGGCCATCCCGGCGAGCGGCTCCCCCACACGACGAATCTGGCCTTCAGCGGCCTCGAGGCAGAGTCATTGATTCTCGCTCTGGACCTGGCAGGCGTGGGCGTCTCGTCGGGGGCTGCGTGCTCCTCCGGGTCGCTGGAGCCGTCCCACGTCCTGCTTGCCATGGGACTTGCGCGCGATCGAGTGATGAGTTCCATCCGCTTCTCTCTGGGCCGGATGAGTACCCGAGAGGAGATCGATCGTGTGCTGGAGATTCTCCCGCCGGTCGTGGAGCGGATGCGGCGGGTGGGCGCGGGTCGCAACCCAGCACTTGGAGCGCGCCGGTGACCTCGTTTCCGGATGGAAGGGGTGGGGTCGTCGTGGCCATGAGCGGCGGCGTGGACTCGGCGGTGGCCGCAGCCCTGCTGGCGCGTCAAGGCATCCCTCTCGTGGGGATCACCCTGCGGGTCTGGCCCAGCCGGCGTCCCGCCGCGCTGCAGGCGCGGTTCGATAGCTGCTGCTCACCGGATGCGGTGGAGGATGCGCGGGCCGTCGCGGAGAGGCTTGGGATCCCGTTTTACGTCCTGAACTACGAGGAAGAGTTCGACCGTGAGGTCATCCAATACTTCCTCGATGCATATGTCGCCGGGGAGACCCCGAATCCCTGCGTCCCGTGCAACTCCCGACTCAAATTCGGCTCGCTGTACGCCCGGGCCATGGGGTGGGGGGCGACACAGGTGGCCACCGGGCACTACGCATGCGTGGAGCACGACGCGGCGACGGGGCGGTATCGGCTTCGACGGGGGGCGGACCCGCAAAAAGACCAAAGTTACTTCCTCTACAACCTGACGCAGGAACAACTGGCAGCGGCGCGCTTTCCCGTGGGCGGCCTCCTCAAAGAGGAAACGCGACGCCTCGCGAAGGACTTGGGGCTGGCGGTAGCCGAGAAGCCCGAGAGCCAGGAGATCTGCTTCGTGTCCGGTGATTACCGGAGCTACCTCCGCGAGCGCCTTGGCGCCGCCATCTGCCCCGGGCCCATCAAGGACACCACCGGGACCATTCGTGGGTGGCATCAGGGATTGGCCTTCTACACGGTGGGTCAGCGACGCGGCCTCGGCCTCGGCAGCCCGAAGCCATTCTACGTGGTCGATCTCGACCCGGAAACGAACGAACTGATCGTGGGCGAGGATCGGGACCTCTGGACGCGCGAGGTGGAGGTGGGTGGCGTCAATCTCATCGCCACCGAGCGCCTCGAGGCACCCGCGCGCGTCCTGGCGAAGATCCGGTCCCTGCACGTGCCGGCGGCGGCGACGGCCACGCCCCTCGCCGGCGACGGCATACGCCTCGACTTTGATGAGCCGCAGCGGGCGGCGGCGCCTGGGCAGGCGGCGGTGTTCTACGGCGTGGACGATCCGGATCTTGTGATAGGGGGCGGGACCATCCGGCGCAGCGGGCGGCGGAATAGGGGGGGCGATGGATGACCGAGAACTGATTCGCCGAACGCTGGGCCTTCTGGGGCACCGCCTTCGGTTCGTGCGCGCGGTGGTGGCCTGCGTGCGATTCCTGGTGATGGGCCTCGCCGTCGCCCTTGTTCCGCTTGCGGTCAAAGGGATTTTCCCTTTGGGTGGGCCGCTTGCGGCGGTGGCCCTGGTCGGCGGCCTGGCGGGCCTGGGATTTCTCTACGGCCTTCTGGCACGCCTTCCTGCGGACCATGCGGCCCGCCTCGCCGACGCGGGGCTCCAGTTC
>Ga0233425_10004671_pt1 | contig 22662 bp, 24 predicted proteins | sample Watercolumn_Towu_2_FD_181712 | JGI IMG/M metagenome (GOLD analysis project Ga0233425, IMG submission 181712) | Freshwater microbial communities from Lake Towuti, South Sulawesi, Indonesia - Watercolumn_Towuti2014_140_MG | ecosystem: Environmental > Aquatic > Freshwater > Lake | place... | reverse complement strand
ATCGCGTTGCTCCTCTTCGCGGTGCTGCTGTTCGTGTCGGAGATCTGGGTGCCGAGCCACGGCATCCTCACCGCGGGCGGTGTCGCGGCGCTCGTCATCGGGGCGGTGATCCTGTTCCCGCCTGGGCGGCCGACGCTGCCGGGTGTCACGGTGACGATCCCGCCGGGGACCATCGCGGCCATCGCGGGTGGGAGCGCCCTCTTCTTCGTGATCCTCGCGCGCGCGTCCTTCCGCTATCTCCGTCTGCCGACGGCGAGCGGGTCACACCTCCTCGTCGGCACCGTCGGCGTGGCGAAGAGCGACGTGGACCCGTCCGGCATCGTCCGCGTCGCCGGGGAGGACTGGACCGCGACGAGCGAGGCCGGTCCGATCCGCCAGGGCGAGCAGATTAGAGTGCACCGCGTCGATGGCGTGCGGCTCGTGGTGATCCATGTCAAAGAGCGACAGGGAGGGACCTGATGAACGTCGATCAGCTCGTCGTCCTCGGCATCGTCCTCGTCCTCGCGGTCTTTCTCCTCAGGAGCATCGTGCACATCGTCCCGGAGTACCAGCGCCTCGTGGTGCTCGCGTTCGGGCGCTATCAGGGGACGATGGGTCCGGGGCTGGTGCTGCTCTTCCCGCCGCCGGTCCAGAGCCAGATCACGGTGGACCTGCGCGAGTTCCTCGTCGAGATCCCGCAGCAGACGTGCATCACGAAGGACAACGCGCCGATCAGCATCGACTTCCTGATCTACCAGAAGGTCGTCGAGGCGGCGGACTCAGTACTGAAGATCGCGAACTTCCGCACGGCCGTGCAGGGCATCGGGACAACGACGCTCCGCGCGGTGATCGGCGACATCCTCCTCGACGACGTGCTCGCCAAGCGCGAGCAGATCAATGAGGTCCTGCGCGTGAAGCTCGACGACGTCACGCAGCGGTGGGGCGTGAAGGTGACGACGGTCGAGATCCGCGAGATCACGCCGCCCCGCGATGTCCAGGAGGCGATGAACCGGCAGCTGTCGGCAGAGCGGAATCGCCGCGCCGCGATCCTCGAGGCCGAGGGCAAGAAGCAGTCGCAGATCCTCGTCGCCGAAGGGTCCAAGCAGTCCGCGATCCTCGAGGCGGAGGGCGCGCGCCAGGCCGCCATCCTGCGCGCCGAGGGCTTCTCGCTCGCGCTCGACAAGATCAACGAGGCGGCCGGTCACGCCGACGTGCGGACGATGACCCTCCAGTACCTCGATGCGCTTCGGCAGCTCGGCTCGTCGCCGGCGACGAAGTTCGTCATCCCGACGGAGTTCACGACGCTCCTCTCACCGCTCGTCGGGATGACCCGCGGGGCGAGTGAGGGGGACGGCCGCAAGGGGTAGCGCCATGGTCCGGCGCCGCCGGCGCCGGCTGCGCGGGACGTAGACGCGCGGCGGGAGGCGCCAGGTGTCGCGGGCGATGGGCAGCCCGCGCGCCAGGCGCGCTTCGGAAGCGATCGGAGCGTCCGTGCCCCTCTCGAGGCCGGAAGTCCGATCCGCTTCCGAGGCCACGCTCCCCGGCTTGAAGAAGGCTGCTGCCAGTGCCATGGAGGCCGCACGATAGAACGTCTGTTCACGTTGTCAAGAGGGCAGTAGGATCGATCCGGCACAGTGAACACCGCGGTGGGGATCGAGTTCGCGCCGCAGCGGGCCCGCTCCGTACGGGAGCGGACGGAGCTCCCCGGGTACATCCTCGAGCCGGAATGGAGCGGCACCCGCGCGCTCGTGCGGGTCGGGCACCCGGAGCCCCACTTCGTCGGCTACGCGGGGCCCGTGGAGGGCCCCCGCGAGCTCTACGACGCGATCTCGAGCGAGGCGATGTGCCGGACGGCGGTCATCGACGGCGTCCTCGTATCGGATTTCGAGGAGGAGCACGACCTCGAGATCGACCACGAGGGGAACGCTTTCACGCGCCAGACGTCGCCGCGCACGATCTTCGTCGCGTTCGACCTCCTGGAGGTCGACGGGCAGTCGTTCGTGCAGGTGCCGCTCCTCGAGCGCAAGCGGCACCTCGAGGGGGTCCTCCGACCCAGTCCCAACGTACGTCTGACGGCCTACCGCTCGCGTGACCTTCGGTCGTGGCGCGACACGTTGCTGGAGCAAGGATTCAGGCGAGTGGTCTTGAAGGACCAGAACAGCACCTACAGTCCCGGCGCGGCCAACGAAAGCTGGCTCGTCGTCGAGAAGATCAAAGATCCAGGGAGACGTTGATGCAGACCGCAGCGGTCATCGATCACACGCAACGCGATCCATGGCAGGTCGCGCTCGAGCAATTCGACATCGCGGCCGACAAGCTCCACCTCGACCCGAACATGCGCGGGATCCTGCGGGAGTGCCAGCGCGAGCTGACCGTCCACTTCCCGGTGCGCATGCAGGACGGCGTCGTGAAGGTGTTCACCGGCTACCGCGTCCAGCACAACACGTCGCGCGGGCCGGGCAAGGGCGGCATCCGCTACCACCCGTCGGTCACGGTCAACGAGGTCAAGGCGCTCGCCATGTGGATGACATGGAAGTGCGCGGTCGTCGGGATCCCGTACGGTGGCGCCAAGGGCGGCGTCGTGTGCGACCCGAAGCAGATGACGGCGCAGCAGCTCGAGACGCTGACGCGCCGCTACACGACGGAGATCTCGTTCCTCATCGGCCCCGATCGCGACATCCCCGCGCCGGACGTGAACACGAACTCGCAGACGATGGCCTGGATCATGGACACGTTCTCCATGCACGCCGGTCACACCGTGCCGGCCGTCGTGACCGGGAAGCCGCTCTCCATCGGGGGCAGCGAGGGACGGAGCGAGGCGACCGCGCGCGGCGCCGTGTACACCGTCATCGAGGCCGCGAAGTCGCTCGGCCTCGACCTCGACGGGGCCAAGGTCGTCGTCCAGGGCTACGGCAACGCCGGGATGTACTCGGCGAAGCTCATGGCCGAGCTCGGCGCGACGGTCATCGCGGTGTCGGACACGAGCGGTGGGATCCACAACGGCAAGGGCCTCGACACCACCAAGGTCGAAGCGTTCAAGCGCGAGACCGGCCGCGTCCAGGGGCTCCCCGGGGCCGAGCGCATCACGAATGCCGAGCTCCTCGAGCTCGAGTGCGACGTGCTCATCCCCGCCGCGATCGAGAACCAGATCGGCTCGCACAACGCGCCCAACATCAGGGCGAAGATCGTCGCCGAGGCGGCGAACGGCCCGACGAGCCCGGAGGCGGACCGCATCCTCCACGACAAGGGCGTCATGCTCATCCCCGACATCCTGTGCAACGCCGGCGGGGTCACGGTCTCCTACTTCGAGTGGGTCCAGGACCTCCAGAACCTCTTCTGGCGCGAGGCGACGATCAACGCGCGCCTCAAGGAGGTCATGGTGAAGTCGTTCAACGACGTCCTCGACCTCTCGCGGAAGCACAAGGTCGACCTGCGGACGGCGGCGTACATGCTCGCCGTGAGCCGCGTCGCCGACGCGACGCTCACCCGGGGTATCTATCCCTAGTACGCTTCGCAAGCGCGTAGACACGCGGAGCCCCTTCGAGGCCAGAAGTCCGATCCGCGACCGCGGAAGGGGCTCCGCCTAGAAGAGCGCCTCTTGCAGCGCCTCGTCGCGATCGACCTCGAGACGACCGGGTTCGACCCGGACGCCGACCGCATCATCGAGATCGGCGCGGTGCGCCTGACGGCCGAGCGCGATGGCACGGTCGTCCCGGGCCAGCGCTTCGTCACCTTCGTCGACCCGGGGCGGGCGCTCAGCGGCGCGATCTCGCGGATCACCGGCATCCACGACGCCGACCTCGCCGGCGCGACGTCGCCGGAGACGGCGATCGCCGCGCTGCGGGACTTCCTCGGCGACGGCGTGACGCTCGTCGGCCACAACGTCGCCTTCGACGCCGCCTTCCTCGAGCGCGCCGGGATCCCTGAGCTACCGCGTCTCGACACGGCCGAGCTGGCCTCGATCCTCCTGCCGAGCGCCGCGTCCTACGCGCTCCAGCGCCTCGCCGCGGACGAGGCGATCGCTCCGGGGGCCGCCCACCGCGCCCTCCACGACGCGCTCACCTGCGCGAGCGTCCTTTCCGCGCTCTCCAAGCGGGCGTCGGCGCTGCCGCCGCTGATCCTCGAGGAGTGTCGGACGCAGGCGGAGCTACTGGGGCTGGCCTACGCGGACTTCTTCGAGCGCGCGCTGCTGGGGTCGTGGGGTTCGGCCATCGCCCAGCCACCGGAAGACATGGAGGGCGGCGGCGAGGTCGAGGGGAGGGCGCGGTCTCACGCGACGGGAGCGAGCCGAGCGGTCGCCACACATGGAAGACCACGTGCGCCGGCGGCGATCCGCGCGAGCGACCGAGCGGGAGACGCGTCCCGACCCGAGGCAACGTCGCCGCCGCCCGTTGCCGAGACCTTCGCGATCCTCTCGCGCTCGTGGGCCGAGTTTGAGCAGCGGCCTGAGCAACTGGAGCTCGCCGGCGCCGTGGAGGCGATCTTCGACACGGGCGGCGTGCTCGTCGCTGAGGCCGGCACCGGCACGGGCAAGTCGCTCGCGTACCTCATGCCGGCGCTCCGGCGCGCGGCCATGGGGGAGCGCGTCATCGTCAGCACCCACACGCTTCCGCTGCAGGAGCAGCTCGTGCGCAAGGATCTCCCGGCGCTGCAGGCCGCGCTCGGGACCGACGTCCCCGTCGCGATCCTCAAGGGCCGCTCGAATTACCTCTGTCCCCGCCGGTGGCAGATCTTCCGCGGGAACGCGTCGACGCGGGACGAGGTGCGGCTCGCGCTGAAGGCGCTCGTGTGGCGGAGCGTCACCGAGAGCGGCGACCGGTCGGAGCTCAACCTCATGGCGTCGGAGGCGCCGCTGTGGCCGCGCATCTCGTCCGACGACGAGACGTGCGATGGCCGCCGCTGCGCGCGCGTCGCGGGGGGCTGCTACCTGCAGCGCGCGCGCGAGCGCGCGGGCGGGTCGGGGATCGTCGTCGTGAACCACGCGCTGCTCCTGTACGACGCCCGGATGCAGCGCACGCTGCTGCCGGAGGCGCAGCACGTCGTCGTCGACGAGGCGCACCATCTCGAGGACGTCGCATCGGACGTGTTCGGATACCGGCTCGAGGACGGACGCCTGCGGCGTGACCTCGACCGCGTCGCGCGGTCGCCGCTCGTGATCGCCTCGCTGCGAGACGACCGCGCGCCGCATGCCGAGGCGCTCCGCGCGGAGGTCGACCGGGCGCGCGAGCGCGGGACCGAGGCATTCGCCGCGCTCGGCGCGCTGCTCTCTGGATCGTCGGGGAGCGACGACAGGCTGCGCATCACGTCCGCGGTCCGCTCGAGCGACGAGCGCTGGCTGCCGGTCGAGCTCGCCGCCGAGCGGCTCGCGGATGCGCTCGCCGGGATCATGACCGAGTGTGACCGGCTCGAAGGGCTCGCGTCGGCCGAGGAAGAGGACGAGCGGGACGAGCTCGCGGGGGCGGCGGTCGAGATCCTCGGGACGCGCCTCGCCATCACACGCGGGATCCATGACGTGCGCCCGTCGGACATCGTCTGGCTCGCGGCGCAGGCCGACGGCTCGACCGGGCTGTACGTCGCGCCCGAGCACGTCGGGGCGACGCTGCGACGCGCGCTGGTGGACCGCTACCGCTCCGTGACGATGACCTCGGCCACGATGGCGGTCGCGGGATCGCTCGGCTTCACGCTCGATCGCTTCGGCGTGCGCGACCTCGCCGCGACGCTCGTGCTCGGATCGTCCTTCGACCACGCGGGGCGCTCGGTCCTCGTCGTGCCGACGGACGTCGCGTACCCGAGCGACCCGGCGTTCGCGTCGGACGTCGCCCTCACGGTCGAAGAGGTCGCTCGCGCGATCGGCGGACGCACGCTCGTGCTCTTCACGTCGCACGGCGCGATGCGCGACGTGGCCGCGCTCCTCGAGCCGCTCGAGGAGGAGGGCCTCGCGGTGCTCGTCCAGGGCGGCGGTGCGTCGCGCCGGGCGATCGTCGAGCGATTCACGCAGGGGAAGGCGGTCCTCCTCGGCACCCAGTCGTTCTGGGAGGGCGTGGACCTGCCGGGCGACGTCCTGCGGTGCGTGGTCATCGCGAAGCTGCCCTTCGCCGTGCCGGACGACCCGCTCGTCGCGGGCCGCGCGGAGCGGTACGAGGACCCCTTCCGCGAGTTCCAGCTCCCGCAGGCCGCGCTCCGGTTGCGTCAGGGGTTCGGGCGCTTGCTGCGCACGCGGACGGACCGCGGTGCCGTCGTGCTCATGGACCGCCGCGTGATCGAGCGCGACTATGGCCCGACGTTCATCTCATCGTTGCCCGACGTGCGCGTGCGCCGGGTCACCCGCGACAGCGTCGCCGACATCGTCGGGACGGCGGCCGGCATCTAGCATTCCGGCGTGGACGAGCGTCAGGCCCGCGCGCTCGATGCCTGGCTCGCCGGGCTGCCCGCGGACATGGCGCAGCGGTACTACCTCCTGCTCGACGAGCTGTGCCGGGGGCTCGACGTGTCACGGCACGAGCAGTTCGGATTCCTGCGCCTGCGCGCCGAATTCGAGACTTCCGGAGAGATCTTCGGCTGCAGCCTCGAAGAGCTGCGGGATCGCCTCGCCGACCGGCTTCCCGAGGGCGTCCGGCAGGGGCGGGACCGTCCTAGGACCCCGCTCGAAACGCTCAGGGATCAGATCAGCCGGCGCGGCCATCCGGACTTCCGCTGAGACCCGCCCGAACGTTCGGCGGTGGCGCTGCGCAATAGACTTCCGGCCGAGCGAGCAGGCCGGAGGGCCGTGTTCAGATCATCGCCGGGAAGGAGGTGAGATGGGTGCTCGAGTTCATCCGTGACGACGAAGGCCAAGGGCTCGTCGAGTACGCACTCATCATTGCCGTCATCGCGATCGCGGTCATCGTCGCCATGATCTTCCTCCGCGGCCAGTTGCAGAACATCTTCAGCAACATCGGGAACAACCTCACCTAGGCGCGGTCTCGCACGACGAAGAGGGCCGCCGGGAGACCGGCGGCCCTTGCTGTTCTCCCTCCGCGCTCGCGGCGCCCGTGCCATTACGCTCGACCGTCCCCCAGGCGCGCAGACCGAGGCCCGCAGGCCGTGGTCGAGCGCGCTTCGCGCACAGGGGCCCCTACCCCTGGGGCCGCTCGGGAGGGCTTTGCCCGACCGACGGGTTAGACTCGTACTTGGACCGAGGACGTTCCTCGGTACTTCGCACGCCGTGCCGACTCCCTGGTCCCCACCCGAGAGGTCAAGCGAGCGGGCACGGCGGAGGCATAAGGGAGAGACCTACGTGGCCGTCGTCACCATGAAGCAGCTCCTGGAGTCCGGCGTCCATTTCGGACACCAGGCGCGCCGCTGGAACCCGAAGATGCGCCGCTTCATCTTCATGGAGCGGAACGGCATCCACATCATCGACCTGCAGCAGACGCTCACGCGCATCGAGGATGCGTACGTCTTCGTGCGCGACCTCGCCGCGAGCGGCGGACAGATCCTGTTCATCGGCACGAAGAAGCAGGCCCAGGAGTCGATCGCCGAGGAGGCGAAGCGCTGCGGCATGCCGTATGTGAACCAGCGCTGGCTCGGCGGGTTCCTGACGAACTTCGTCACGATCCGCAAGCGCATCGACCGGCTGAACGAGCTCACCGAGCGCAAGGAGCGCGGTGACTTCGCCGCGCTGCCCAAGAAGGACGCCCAGACGCTCGAGGACGAGCTCACGCAGCTCGACCGGTTCTTCTCCGGCGTGCGTGAGATGAAGCGGACGCCGACAGCGGTGTTCGTCGTCGATCCCCACCGCGAGCGCATCGCGGTCGACGAGGCGCGCCGCCTCGAGATCCCGGTCGTCGCGATGGTGGATACGAACTGCGACCCCGACCTCATCGACGTGATCATCCCGGCGAACGACGACGCGATCCGCGCGGTCAAGCTCATTTGCCAGAAGGTCGCGGACGCGGTCCTCGAGGGCCGCGTCGAGTTCGACGCCGGCCGCAAGGAGACCGCGACGCCGGAGGAGATGGGCTACGCGCCCGTCCCGGCCGGGGAGCTCGAGGTCGGCATGCCGCGCGCGCGTCGCACGCCGCGCGTGTACGAGCCGGAGGAGGAGGAGTACCCGATCGGCGGCTACGCCGAGGGGGAGGTCGCCGAGGCCGAGGGTGCCGCGCCGGGCGAGGCCGCCGCGACCTCGGCCGAGGGCGGCGCTGCGGCGGCCCCGGAGGCGGGGGCGGCGGCGCCCGCGAGCGAGGGCGCATCGGGGGCGAAGGCCCCGCGACCGGCCGTACGCAAGACCACGAAGAGGACGGAGCCATGACAGCGCATGAAGGGAGCTCCGCCCCCCTCAGACCCCCCGCGGCGGTCCCCGCGAGCGACGTCCAGCGCCTGCGCGCCGAGACCGGTGCCGGCGTGATGGACTGCAAGAAGGCCCTCGAGGAGTCGGGCGGCGACCTCGAGAAGGCGCGCGACCTCCTGCGCCAGAAGGGGCTCGCGGCCGCCGCGAAGCGTGCCGGCCGCGAGGCGCGCGAGGGCCTCGTGGAGTCGTACATCCACGCGGGCGGGAAGATCGGCGCGCTCGTCGAGCTGAACAGCGAGACCGACTTCGTCGCGCGCGGCGAGGAGTTCCGCCAGCTCGCGCGGAACATCGCGATGCAGGTGGCCGCGATGGCGCCGCTCGTCGTGTCCGAGGACGATCTCACGCCGGACGCGAAGGCCGAGCTCGTGAGGGAGCACGGCGACGAGAAGAAGGCGGTCGAGTCCGCCGTGCTGCTGCGCCAGCCCTACATCCGCGACAGCACGAAGACGATCGACGACCTCGTGACAGCGCTCGCGGCGTCGACCGGCGAGAACGTCAGGGTGAGGCGCTTCGCCCGCTTCCAGCTCGGGTCCGCGGCCTAAACTGCGCTCCCGAACATGGGTGCGACATCGTCCCGGGGGTGGAAGGGGGCGGAGCCCCCTGCGAGAGAAGGCGGCGGCTTTGCCGCCTAAGTACTCGCGCGTCCTCCTGAAGCTGAGCGGCGAGGCGCTGCAGGGCGACCAGAGCTTCGGGATCAGCCCGAGCTACACGCGCTACATCGCCGAGGAGGTCCGCACCGTCCACGAGCTCGGCGTGCAGACCGCCATCGTCATCGGCGGCGGCAACTGGATGCGCGGCGCGTCCGTGGCGGAGCAGGGGATCGAGGAGGCGACGGCCCACTACATGGGCATGCTCGCCATGGTCATCAACGCCCTCGCGCTGCGCTCCGCGCTCGAATCGGTCGGCGTGCCCGCACGCGTCCAGTCGGCCGTGGAGATCCGCGCCGTGGCCGAGCCGTACATCCGCCTCCGGGCGATCCGCCACCTCGAGAAGGGGCGGGTCGTCGTGTTCGCCGCCGGCACCGGGAACCCGTTTTTCACCAGCGACACCGCGGCCGCGCTCCGGGCGGCCGAGATCGACGCCGAGGTGATCCTCATGGGCAAGAACAAGGTCGATGGGGTGTACGACGCCGACCCGCGCGTCGTGCCGACCGCGCGCAAGTACGCGAACCTCACGTACCAGGAGATGCTCGAGAAGAAGCTCGCGGTGATGGATCAGACCGCCGCCGCGCTCGCCGCCGAGCGCGACATCGAGATCCTCGTCTTCGACATCTCGGCAGCCGGGGCGATGAAGCGTGCCATCCTCGGCGAGCGCATCGGCACGCTGGTGCACGCGTGAGATGACGGACGCCGACCTCGCCCAGATCATCCCGCAGACCGAGACGCGCATGAAGAAGGCGATCGACGCGCTCCGCCACGAGCTCATGACGATCCGCACCGGCCGCGCCGCCCCGGCCCTGGTCGAAGGCCTGGAGGTCGAGGCGTACGGAACGCCGATGCCGCTCATCCAGCTCGCCCAGATCAACGCGCCCGAGCCACGGACGATCCAGATCCAGCCCTACGACCGCAACCTCATCAAGCCCATCGAGAAGGCGATCCTCGCGAGCGACCTCGGCCTCACGCCGGGCAACGACGGTCACGTCATCCGCCTGCCGATCCCGGCGCTCACCGAGGAGCGGCGGAGGGACCTCGTGAAGCTCCTCCACAAGAAGATCGAGGACGGCCGTGTGGAGGTCCGCACGCTCCGCCGGCACTCGCACGACGAGATGCGCAAGAAGGAGAAGGAGGCCGGGATCTCCGCGGACGACTTCAAACGTCTCGAGCACCAGCTCCAGACCCTCACCGACCGGTACATCCTCCAGGTCGACGAGATCGGCAAGGCCAAGGAGAAAGAGATCCTCCAGGTCTAGGAGATGACCTCGGAGGTGTCGGTCCCGCGGCACGTCGCGATCGTCATGGACGGCAACCGCCGCTGGGCGCGCCGGCGGCACCTGCCCGCGATCGCCGGGCACCGCGCCGGCGTCGAGACGATCCCGCGCACCCTGCGCCACGCGCGCGAACGCGGCGTCCGCTACCTCACGCTCTACTCGTTCTCGACCGAGAACTGGAGGCGGGACCCGACGGAGGTCGAGGCGCTCATGCGGCTGCTCGAGGAGACGATCCTCCGCGAGACGGACACGCTCGTGCGGGACCGCGTGCGGCTCCGCGTCATCGGCCGGACCGGCGAGCTCTCCGACCGGCTCCGGACGGCGATCGCGGGCGCGGTCAAGGCGACCGAGGGCGGCGCGGACACGATGACGATCGCCTTCAACTACGGCGGCCGGGCGGAGATCGTCGACGCCGTGCGCCGGGTCGTGCGCGACGGCGTCGCGGCCGACGCGGTCGACGAGGCCACCATCGCCGAGCGCCTCTACGCGCCGGACATCCCCGACCCGGACCTCTTCATCCGCACCGGCGGTGAGCTGCGCGTCTCGAACTTCCTGCTCTGGCAGGTCGCGTACGCGGAGATGTGGGCAACGCCGGCGCTCTGGCCGGACTTCTCGGTGCGGGACCTCGACGACGCGCTCGCCGCGTACGCATCGCGCGAGCGGCGCTTCGGGGCGTGAGCGAGCTCGGCCGACGCGTCCCGACGGCGGTCGTGTACGGCGCCGTCCTCTTCGTCGGCGTTCTGGGCGGGCCGAGCGCGTTCGCCGCGCTCCTCGCGGTCATCTCCGCGCTGGCGTACGCGGAGCTCGTCGTCCTCTATCGCGACAGGGCCGTCGGCCCCGCGGGAGCCGGCCTGATCCTCGTCGCCACGCTCGCCGCGCCGCGTCTCTTCGTCGGGCGCGACATCACCGTCGACCTCGTCGTGCTCGGTCTCGGAGGCGTCGGCGCGGGCGTCGCGCTCTGGGGCCGCGGCGCGTCCGCGCGGCTCGGCAGCACGATCGCGGCATCCGTGTACGTCGGCTGGCTCTTCGGGTACCTCGCCGACCTCGGTCGCGCGGGGTCGTTCCATACCTTCCACGGGCTTCCACCGACCTTCCCGAGCTGGCTCCTCCTCGCGCTGCTGCCGACGTGGGCGGCCGACATCACGTCGTATGCCGTCGGCTCGGCGTTCGGGCGTCACAAGCTCGCGCCGCGCCTGAGCCCGGGCAAGACCTGGGAAGGAACGCTCGCGGGGATCGGCGCTGCCGCGCTCGCGGCGCTCGGTGTCGGGGCGTTCGCGGGCATCCCGCGGCCCGCCGTCGCTCTCGTCGCCTTCGCGCTCGGCGCGGTCGCGCTCGGGGGCGACCTCTTCGAGTCGTCCCTGAAGCGGCGTGTGGGGGCGAAGGACTCCGGGACGCTGCTCCCGGGTCACGGCGGGGCGCTCGACCGCATCGACAGCCTCATCTTCGTCGCGCCGCTCGTCACGATCGCGCTCTTCCTGGCCGGCACTCTGGGATGATGGGTCGATGACCCCGGCGCGGCTCGCGATCCTCGGCTCGACCGGCTCGATCGGCCGGCAGGCGCTCGACGTCGTGCGGGCGCATCCGGATCGCCTGCGCGTGACGCGCTCGGGTCACCGGGGCGACGACCTCGTCGCGCTCGCCACCGCGGACGACGTCGACCTCGTGCTCGTGGCGACGCCGGGGATCGCCGGGCTCGACGCGACGCTCGCGGCGCTCGAGGCGGGGAAGCGCGTCGCGCTCGCGAACAAGGAGGTGCTCGTCGTGGGTGGGCACCTCGTCCGCGGGCTGACCGGCGGGGCCGGGGACCGGCTGCGCCCGGTGGACAGCGAGCACTGCGCGCTCTGGCAGTGCCTCGCCGGCGTGCGGCCCGCCGACGTCACACGCGTCGTGCTCACCGCTTCCGGCGGAGCGTTCCGCGACACGCCCCTCGACGAGATCCGCGCGGTCACGCCGGAGCGCGCGCTCCGGCATCCGACCTGGCAAATGGGGCCGAAGGTGACCATCGACTCGGCGACGCTCGTGAACAAGGGCTACGAGGTCGTCGAGACGCACTGGCTCTACGGCATCCCGTACGACCGCATCGACATCGTCCTCCATCCCGAGAGCATCGTCCACGCGCTCGTGGAGCTCGCCGACGGCAGCGTCATCGCGCAGCTCGCCGAGCCGGACATGCGCCTGCCGATCCAGTACGCGCTGCTCTGGGACCACGCGGCGTGCCCGGCGCGGCGGCTCGACCTGGCCCGCGCGATGGAGCTGCGCTTCCGCGGCGCGCCGGATCCAGCGCGCTACCCCTGCCTCGACCTCGTCGTGCGGACCGCGCGTGGCGCGGACCCCCGCGCGCTCATCGGGCTCTCCGCCGCGGACGAGATCGCGGTCGAGCGGTTCCTCGCGGGCGACCTCGCGTTCACGGAGATCGCGGACGTGCTCCGCCGCGGCGCGGAGCTCGCGCGGGGGCCGGCGGGCGCGGGAGCGCCGTCGCTGGCCGAGATCCACGCCATCGACCGCGCGGTGCGCCTGGCCCTCGCCGATGCGGCGGTGGCGGCAGGCTAGAGGGAAGTGGTGCAGATCTTCGGCGACGTCCGGACCCTGCTCCTGTTCCTCCTGACGTTCACGGCGATCATCGCCGTGCACGAGTTCGGTCACTACCTCACCGCCCGCCTGCTCGGGATGAAGGTGCTCGAGTTCGCGTTCGGGTTCCCGCCGCGCGTGTTCGCGAAGCGCCACGCCGGCATCGACTACAGCGTGAACGCCATCCCGTTCGGCGGGTACGTCCGCATCCTCGGCCAGGACGACTTCGCCATCCGCCAGGCCGGGGAGGGTGAGCCCGGCTCGTTCACGTCGAAGCCCTGGTGGGCGCAGGCGATCGTGCTCGTGGCGGGCGTCGCCATGAACTTCGTGCTCGCGATCGTCGTCCTCACCGGATCGTTCGCCCTCGGCGGTCCCGCGCCGACGGGCGACGTCCAGGTCGTCGAGGTGAAGGCGGGGTCCCCGGCCGAGGAGGCCGGGATCCGCGCGAAGGACATCGTCCGGGAGGTCGACCGCCAGGTCATCACCGACTCCCAAGAGCTCGTGCGCTACACGCGCGCGCACCGCGGCCAGATCCTCACGATCGTGCTCGAGCGGAGCGGCCAGCGCCTCGCGCCGATCCAGGTCCAGGCGCGGCGGCGGCCTCCCGAGGGCGAGGGCCCGCTCGGCATCGTGCTCGTCGACGCGACCGCGCCCGTGAGCGGCGGGCTGCCACAGGCCTTCCGCAACGCGTGGGTCCTGACGGGCGACATCGTCCAGCAGATCGCGGCGCTCCCCGCGCAGCTGATCGGCGGCGCGGAGGCGCCGAGCGACGGTCCGCCGCAGATCGGCGGCCCCATCGAGATCTATAACGTCACGCGCCAGGTGAGCCAGTTCGGCGCCGCGGCGGTCCTGCGGCTCATCGGCGTGCTCTCGATCAACCTCGCCGTCCTCAACATCATCCCGTTCCCCGCGCTCGACGGCGGCCGCCTCCTCTTCGTCCTCATCGGCGGGATCTTCCGCAAGCGGCTCTCGCCCCAGGTCGAGGCCGCGGTCCACGCGGTCGGCTTCGTCCTGCTCCTCGGGCTGCTCGTCGCCGTGAGCATCGCGGACATCCGCCGCCTCATCGGGGGCTAAAGCTTCCTCCCTTTTCCGACGCTCGGTCGGGCAGAGCCCTCCCTCGCGCCGGGTGCTCGACCTCATCGCTTCGGCTTCGCCTCAGCGCCTCGGTCTGCGCGCCCGGGGGACGATAGGCTCTGACGCCCATGCCCGACGTAGTGATCGACGTCCGCGGCCTCACGAAGGTCTACAGGGTGCACGAGCGCCAGGAAGGCCTCGGCGCGACGCTGCGCTCCGTCCTCCGCAGGACGTTCAAGGAGGTGCCCGCCGTCACCGATGCGACGTTCCGTATCGACGCGGGCGAGGTCGTCGGGTTCCTCGGGCCGAACGGGGCGGGGAAGACGACGACGCTGAAGATGCTCTCGGGACTGCTCTACCCGACCGCGGGCGAGGCCCGCGTCGTCGGGCACGTCCCCTGGCGTCGCGAGGGCGACTTCCTGCGGGCGATCACCCTCCTCATGGGCAACCGGACGCAGCTCGTCTGGGACATCGCCGCGGCGGACTCGCTGCGCGTGCTCCAGGAGATCTACGGCATCCCCGAGGAACGGTACCGCGCGACGCTCGGGGAGCTGACCGAGCTCCTCGACCTCGGCCCGCTCCTCCACAAGCCCGTTCGCAACCTCAGCCTCGGCGAGCGGATGAAGGTCGAGTTCGCCGCAGGGCTCATCCACTCGCCGCGCGTCGCGTTCCTCGACGAGCCGACGCTCGGGCTCGACGTGTCGATGCAGTCCCGCATCCGGCGCTTCGTCGCCGAGCACAACCGCCGGGCCGGCACGACGATCCTCCTCACGAGCCACTACATGGACGACGTCGTCGCGCTGTGCAAGCGTGTCATCGTCATCCACCGCGGCCGGCTCCTGTACGACGGCGAGCTCGGCGAGCTCGCCCAGCGCATGGCGCCGTACAAGGTCATCACGGTCGCGCTGCGCGACGGCGCGGGGAGCGCGTTCCTCGACGACCTCGGGACCGTCGTGTCGCGCGAGGAGGCGAGGGTCACGCTCCGGGTGCCGCGGGAGCACACGGCGGAGCGCACCGCCCGGATCGTGCGCGAGCTCGAGGGCGACCTCGTCGACATCTCGGTCGAGGACCCGCCGATCGAGGAGGTCATCGACCGCGTCTTCCAGGGTGCGGTCTGATGCTCGGTCAGGGGTCGATCCGGGTCTACCGCGCGCTCATCACGCAGGGCTTCCAGGTCCTCTCGGCCTACCGCGTCTCGCTCTTCCTCTACGCCCTGTTCTCGTTCATCCGTCCGATCATCTTCCTCGCGGCGTGGGTCGCGGTCGCCGAGTCGCAGGGCGGACGGCTCGGCGCGTTCTCGAAGGCCGACATCGGCGGGTACTTCGTGATCACGATCCTCGTCACGCACCTCAGCGCCGCCTGGGACTTCTTCGAGTTCGAGTTCGAGATCCGGCGGGGGAGCCTGTCGCCGAAGCTGCTGCGGCCGCTCCACCCGATCAACTACGCGATCGTCCAGAACGTCCTGTGGAAGCTCATCACGTCGCTCGCCGTCGTCCCGGTCGCGATCGCCATCGCGATCACGTTCGAGGCGCGTTTCGCGACGACGCCGGGGCACGTCGCGCTCGGGGCGGTGAGCGCGGTCCTGGGCGCGTCGATCGCCTTCGTCTTCGGGTGGGTCTTCGCGAGCGTCGCGTTCTGGACGACGCGCGTGCACGCCGTCGTGACGCTCTACCAGCGGGCCGCGTTCATCTTCGCCGGTCAGATCGCGCCGCTCACGCTGCTGCCGGGGCCGCTCTTCGCGGTCGCGATGGCGCTGCCCTTCGCGTACATGCTCGGGGTCCCGACGGAGATCCTGCGCGGCGGCGTCGACCTCGGGACGGGCGCGCTCATGGTCGTCGGACAGGTCGTGTGGCTCGCGGTCGGCATCGCCCTGTACCGCGTCGTGTGGGCGGCCGGCCTGCGCCAGTACTCGGCGGTGGGGGCCTGAGGTGGGTCGGTACGTGCGGCTGCTCCGTCTCTTCATCCGGACCGAGCTGCAATTCGCGCTCGAGTACCGCGTCAACCTGCTGCTCGAGGTCATGCAGATGGTCGTCGTGGCGGGCACGAGCATCGCGGCCGTCCTCATCCTCTTCACGTACACGGAGGTCATGAACGGCTGGACGCTCGCCCAGATGATCGTCGTGCTCGGCGTCTACTACGTCGTCCAGGGCGCCGAGGAGCTCGTCATGCAGCCGAGTTTCGAGCGGTTCATGGAGCACGTCCGCGAGGGGACGCTCGACTTCATCCTCCTGAAGCCGGTCTCGAGCCAGTTCATGGTGAGCTTCCGGCACTTCCAGACGGTGCAGACGCTCCAGGTGCTCCTGGGCCTCGGCGTCGTCGTCGCCGGACTGTCGCGTCTCGCGTCGGACGTGACGCCCGCGTCAGCGCTCGCGTTCGCGGTCACGCTGGCGTGCGGCTTCGTCCTCGTCTACGCCCTCTTGCTGTTCCTCAGCACGCTCGCGTTCTGGTTCGTGCGCGTGGACAACCTGCTCGCGATCTTCTGGGCGTTCATCGACGCGGGCCGGTTCCCGACCGACATCTACCCGGGGTGGCTGCGCCTGACGATGTCCACCGTGATCCCGGTGGGCATCGCGGTGACGATCCCGGCGAAGGCGATCGCCGGTCTCGTCGACCTGCAGACGCTCGGGCTCATCCTCCTGGCGACGGTGGTGGCGTGGGTCGTCTCGCGCGCCTTCTGGCAGCGCGGCCTGCGCTCGTACACGGGGGCGAGCGCGTAGAAGATCTCGCTGAACTGACCTTCCGCAGATCAGACGTTCCGATATCGTCCCGCGCATGAGGAGGACCAGCGCGTCCAAGGCGCCACCGCGCTCGCGCAGAACCATCGGTGACCTGCTGGACGCGCTCCGCAGCGCACCCGTCGCGGACGACCGGTTCCTCCGAGATCTTCGGCGCATCCGCCGCTCGCAGGTGTCTCCGAGGATCCGTGGGCAGCGTCCTCGACACGGCGGGCGCGGTGCTGATCCCTAGAGGGTCGGTTTCGTCACCATGAGGAACACGATCGCGACGACGAGCACCGTCGTCAGGATCCCGAGGGCCGTCGAACGGCGCGTCGCCGCGACGTAGTCCGGGTCGGTCGGGCCGCCCCGCTCGAGTCCGGCGCGCTGTCGGCGGACGACGGGTGCGTACAGGACGATCCCGAGGACCACGACGGCGACGTAGAGGACGAGCGCCGCGGCCACCCAGAAGGTCGTGACCGGGAGCCCGCTCACGAACAGCATGGCCAAGCCGGTCACGAGGAGCAGGGCGTAGGCGGGGTTCGCGATGCGGGAGTCGAGGAAGCTCACGCCGGCGAGCGTGAACGCGAGATGCGACGGCTCGCGCCCGGCCCGCGCGTACCAGACCCCGTACGTGAGGTTGGCGCCGAGCGCTGTGATCGCGAGCAGGACGTGCACGAGCTTCAGCAGGAGGTAGAGGTCCATCGCCCGGCAGACTACCGGGGCGTCGCACGCGTGAGCCGGTACGCTGGATGCGCATGGATGCCGCCCCGCTGAGGATCGACCTCACGCCGCCGTCCGAGCGACCCGGGCCGCGCCCGCGCCGGGCGAGCAAGCGCGTCTACGTCGGCGGCACCTCCATCGGCGGCGACGCGCCGGTCCGCGTCCAGTCGATGTGCACGACGCTCACGCACGACCTCGACGCGACGATCGCCCAGATCGCGCGGCTGCAGGAGGCCGGCTGCGAGCTCGCGCGGGTCGCCGTGCCGGACAGGCGCGGAGCCGACGCGCTCCCCGAGCTCGTGCGGCGCAGCATCCTGCCGGTCGTCGCGGACATCCACTTCGACTGGCGCCTCGCGATGGCGGCCCTCGACGCGGGCGTCCACAAGCTCCGCCTCAACCCCGGGAACATCCACAACAAGGACGGCGTCCGCGAGGTCGTGAAGAAGGCGAAGGAGCGCTCGACGCCGATCCGGATCGGCGTGAACCACGGGTCCATCGGCGACCGGCGGCCGGACGAGACGCGCGACGAGGCGCAGCGGATGGTCGACCTCGCGCTGAGCGAGATCGGGATCCTCGAGGCCCTCGACTTCGGCGACATCGTCGTCAGCGTGAAGGCGTTCGACGTCCCGACCATGATCGCGGCCTACCGGCGCCTGGCGAAGCTCGTCCCGTACCCCCTCCACCTCGGCGTCACCGAGGCGGGCACCCTCCTCTCGGGCTCGATCCGCTCGACCGCCGGGATGAGCGTGCTGCTCTACGAGGGGATCGGCGACACCATCCGGGTCTCGCTCTCCGAGGACCCGGTCATGGAGGTCAAGGCGGGCTTCGACATCCTGAAGTCGCTCGGCCTGCGCGACCAGGGGCTGACGCTGGTCGCCTGCCCGTCCTGCGGCCGCGCCGACATCGACCTCATCCCCCTGGCCAAGGTGGCCGAGGAGCGCCTCCGGGCGCTCCCGTACCCGATGAAGGTCGCCGTGATGGGCTGCGAGGTGAACGGCCCCGGGGAGGCCAAGGACGCCGACGTCGGCATCGCCGGCGGCGTCGGGAAGGGGGCCATCTTCCGCAAGGGCAAGGTCGTCGGCGTGTACCCCGAGGCCGAGCTCCTGGACGCCCTCCTGGCCGAGGTCGACAAGATCCTCGCCGAGAACGGCCTCGAGCCGTACTCGGACAAGGCCCCGAAGCTGACGCACGAGGGGCAGCTGACGCCCGGGAGGTCGGCGCCGGCCGGGCAGCGGACGTAGCCGAGACCCGGCGGACCCGACGCCGATCCCGAAACCGGTAGCCAGGAGCGCTCGGGAAGCGCCCGAGGGGACCCCGCCGCTTCGAAGTCGAGACACGGATCCGGGACAGCCGCGGTAGGCTCTGCGGGCTTCCACATGAGCATCGCCGAGATGAGCCTCCCGGGACTGGTCCTTCTCCAGCGCGCGACGATCGCGGACGTCGACTTCGCACGCGCGACGTTCGATCGCCTCGCGCCGAGCGCTTGCGTCTTCGTGCGCTGTGACTTCAGGCGAGCGACCCTCGACCGCCGCCTGCTCCCGCTCTTCAAGGCGCGCCAGCGGAACGTGTTCCGTGAGTGCCGGTTCGACGGCGCGGACCTGCGCGGCATCGACCCGGGCGCGTCGCGGTTCGAGCGCTGCACGTTCGACGGCGCGGATCTCACCGGCTGGAACGCGGTCACCGCCGAGTTCGTCGAGGACCACTTCGCGGGACGTGTCGCGCACGCCCGGTTCTACGGCCGGCCCTGGGGCCCGAACGCCTCCGACCTCGACCCGCACCGTACGACCAACGAGTTCCGCGGCAACGACTTCCGCGACGCCGAGCTCATCGACGTCGCGTTCCTCATGGGCATCGACGTCGGCAAGCAACGCTGGCCCGAGAGCGAGGAGTACGTGCGCCTCGACCGGATCCACCAGCGGCTCACGCGCGGTCGCGCGGAGATCCTGCGGTGGAAGGACCTCGAGGAGCGCGGCGAGGCGCTCGAGATGGTCCAGGCCCTCTCGTTCCTGTACATGGCGCAGAACGACGTCGTGGCGCGGCGCGCCGAGCCGACCGTCGCGGCGCAGCCCGACGTGCAGCGCAAGGTCTGGAGCACACTGGCTTCAGCGCTGTGACGATCGCACCGATGATCGCGACGCGGGGATCACACCACCGAGACCCGCGTTAGCCCGCGCGCTCGCGCGGGCATCCCCTCACGCGCGCCCACCTATGATCCTCGGAGAGCTCACATGAGACAGTCATCGCTGTTCGGTCGCACCCTGAGAGAGGCGCCCACGGAAGCGCAGACGCCGGGTCACCAGCTCATGCTGCGTGCCGCGATCGCGCGTCCGCTGGCCGCGGGCCTGTACACATGGCTGCCGCTCGGCTTCCGCGTCGCGCGCAAGGTCGAGCAGATCATCCGCGAGGAGCAGGACCGTATCGGCGCGCAGGAGCTGCGGCTGCCGGTCATCAGTCCCGCCGAGTACTGGAAGGAGACGGGCCGCTGGGACACCCTCGAGCCCGTCGCGTTCCGCACGCGCGACCACGGCGAGCACGAGTACATGATCGCGTACACGCACGAGGAGCTCGTCATGCACCACGCGCGGAACGAGATCCAGTCGTACCGCCAGCTCCCGGTGATCGTGTACCACTTCCAGGAGAAGGGCCGCGACGAGCCGCGCCCGCGCGCCGGCCTGCTGCGCGTGCGCGAGTTCGTCATGAAGGACGCGTATTCGATCGACAAGGACTGGGAGGGTCTCGACCGCTCCTACAGGGCCGAGTACGGCGCGTACGCGCGCTCGTTCGAGCGGCTGGACCTCGCCGCGATCAGCGTCGAGTCGGACACCGGGAACATGGGCGGCGACGTCGCCCACGAGTTCCAGGTGCTCAGCGAGGTCGGCGAGGACCGCATCGTCATCTGCGACGCGTGCGACTACCGGGCGAACATGGAGAAGGCGACGCGCCGGATCCCAGCGGCGGCCGGGGCCGTGATCGCCGCGGCGCCACCCTCGGAGATCGCGACGCCCGACGTCGCCACCATCCGCGAGCTCGCGACCTTCCTGCGCGCGGCGCCCGAGACGCTCCTCAAGAGCATGGCCTTCCGGATGCCCACCGGGCCGCTTGTGCTCGTCCTCCTCCCCGGTGACCGTGACCTGAACGAGGCGAAGCTCCGCAAGATCCTGGGCATCGCGGACCTCACGTACGCGTCCGACGCGGACCTCGCCCGGCTCGGAACGGTGGGCGGCTCGATGGGCCCCGTCGGGCTGGACGGCGCGCGCATCGTCGTCGACACGAGCGTGGACGGCCGCCCCTACGTCACCGGGGCGAACAAGGCGCGCACGCACCTCCGCGACGTCGTCCTCGACCGCGACTTCCAGGGCGAGCGGGCGGACGTCCACGACGTGAAGGACGGCGACGCCTGCCCCACGTGCGGCGCCGGGCTGCGCATCGCACGCGGCATCGAGGTCGGGAACATCTTCAAGTTCGGGCCCTACTACGCCGACAAGATGGGGGCGACGTACCTCGCTGAGGACGGGACCCGCAAGCCCCTCATGTTCGGCAGCTACGGGATCGGCATCAGTCGGTCGGTGCAGACCGTCATCGAGACCCACCGCGACGACCGCGGGATCGTGTGGCCGATGAGCGTGGCGCCGTTCGAGGTCCACGTCATCGCCCTCCCGGTGAAGGACGCGGCCGTGCGCGACGCGGCCGAGCGGCTCGTCGCCGACCTCGAGGCGCAGGGCGTCGAGGTGCTCTACGACGACCGCGACGACTCGGCGGGCGTGAAGTTCGCCGACGCCGACCTCATCGGGATCCCGTTCCGGGCCACCGTGAGCGCGCGCGGCATGAAGGCGGGCACGGTCGAGGTGAAGCCGCGCAGCCGCACCGAGGTCGACAACGTGCCCGCGGCGGACGCGGTCGCGCGGATCGCCGACCTCGTCCGTCAGGAGCGCGCGAGGTACCGGTGACGGACGGGCGCGCGGTCGCGGCGCAGGCGCGCGAGGACGATCGCTCGCTCGAGCAGACCCTGCGCCCGCGCCGTCTCGCCGACGACGAGTACATCGACCAGCGCAAGACGAAGGAGCAGCTGCGCATCCTCATCGAGGCGGCGAGGCGACGCGCGGAGGTGCTCGAGCACGTCGCGCTCTACGGACCGCCGGGGGTGGGGAAGACGTCGCTCGCGCACGTCATCGCGGCGGAGCTCGGCGTGCCCATCCGCGTGACGAGCGGTCCGGCGATCGAGCGGGCCGGCGACCTCGCCGCGATCCTCACGAACCTCGAGCCCGGTTCCGTCCTCTTCATCGACGAGATCCACCGGCTGCCGCGCGTCGTCGAGGAGGTGCTCTATCCGGCGATGGAGGACTACCACCTCGACATCGTCCTCGGGAAGGGTCCAGGCGCGCGCACGCTCCGCCTGCCGCTCCCGCGGTTCACCCTGGTGGGCGCGACGACGCGCATCGGCCGGCTGAGCTCGCCGCTCCGGGACCGCTTCGGCGCGCAGTACCGCCTCGACCTCTTCGAGTCCGAGGACCTCGAGCAGGTCATCGCGCGGTCGGCGCGGATCCTCGCCATCCAGATCGACCCCGACGCGGGACGCGAGATCGCCGTGCGGTCGCGCGGCACGCCGCGCATCGCGAACCGCTGGCTGAAACGCGTGCGCGACCACGCCCAGGTCCTCCACGACGGCCGGATCGACCTCCGCGTCGCGCGGGAGGCGCTCCGCGCCCTCGAGGTCGACGAGGCCGGGCTCGACGCGAACGACCGGCGCGTCCTGCGGACGATCGTCGAGAAGTTCGGCGGCGGGCCGGTGGGGCTCGAGACGCTCGGCGCGGCGGTGAGCGAGGACGCCGAGACGATCGAGGACGTCTTCGAGCCGTACCTGCTCCAGCAGGGCTACCTGCAGCGCACCTCCCGCGGACGCGTGGCGACGGAGCGCGCCTACAGGCACCTCGGCGTGACGCCCCCCGGGGGCACCCCGTTGTGGGAGCGTTAGTTTGTTGGTCGTTCCCCGGGCGCGCAGACCGAGGCGCGACGCGACGAGGTCGAGCACCCGGGCCGAGCGAGGGGCTTTGCCCTGAGCGAGGTCGGAAAAGGGTGGGTGACGAGAAGGAAGGCGCGACATGCTGAAGCGAGCCTTCGGCGAGCAGAAGGGTCAGGCCGAGCCGGAGCCGGCGCGGCCGGCGACCACCGCGACGCAGACAGAAGCGACCGCAAGGGAAGGTGACAAGGTGATGGAGAAGTAGGCTCTTCACGAATGAGCGGGGATAGCCGCTGAAACGGCGGCATCCGCCGGCTCCCTCAGACTCGCGGTGATCTCACCCACACGCGAGGAAGAGGAAGGAGTCGACGGATGCAGGACGACTGTATCC
>Ga0233425_10004670_pt1 | contig 22664 bp, 23 predicted proteins | sample Watercolumn_Towu_2_FD_181712 | JGI IMG/M metagenome (GOLD analysis project Ga0233425, IMG submission 181712) | Freshwater microbial communities from Lake Towuti, South Sulawesi, Indonesia - Watercolumn_Towuti2014_140_MG | ecosystem: Environmental > Aquatic > Freshwater > Lake | place... | reverse complement strand
TACATCGACGCCTGGGAGAATGACCGGAACAACCGGCAATCAAAAATAAATTGGCGTTTCTCTACCGCCGATGCCAGGATAAAGCTGAAACGCCTTTATCCGAAATAATAGATGTTACATGGTACTAGCCCGGCGGCCACGCACTGGCAGACGATCCTTTCAAAGAAGTGTTTAAAGGCAGCCGCGCCCCAGCGGCTTCTGGCCTTGCTCAGAACGCTGTGATCAGGGATCTCGGCATCTAGGTCGAAATCGATGAACCAGAGCCAGTCAAGCCTCTCGGGCAGGGTGGCCATGAGTTCCCGCTCGGAGCGGACATTGTAGAAGATGAGCAGGAGCATCAACTTGAGAATGACCGGAGGAGGTACGGAAACGTTGCCGTTGACCCCATAAGAGGGCGCAACTTCCTGATAAATAAAATCAAAATCCACCAGTTTCTTGACCTGGCGCAGGGGGTGATTAGGGCGCACCCTCCGCTCCAGACACAAGCCTTGATAAAACATTTTAAGTTGCTGGCCTTTGGCCTGCCGCCCCATCATCGGGATGCCCCTTCTCGACTCTGAAAGATGGGCTATTTTACCATAATGATCAATAATTACCAGTAGTTATTGTATTTTTTGGGGACTAAAAACATGTTTCTGGTAATCAACCAAACAGCACCCTAGGCCGATTTGGGCAACAGCCCGTTGAACTTTGAACTTTGAACTTTGAACTATTCCGGGGGCTTCGGCTTCTTCACCCAGTCCGGCGTCACCGCGTCCGGGATAGAATCCCCTTTAGGAATATAGGGCTTGAGGTCCACGATGGGGGAGCCGTCCTGGGCGTCCAGGTCCGCCACCTTGACGATATTGCCCTCCACCTTTAGTATGCGGCAGGCGGTGAGGCCGATGAGGTTGGGCCGGACCGGCGAACGGGTGGCGAAGACTCCGGTCAGGGGATTGGCGGGGTCCCGCCGGGGATGGACCTTGAGGGTGGCCCGGGATTCCGGGTCATCGTTATCATGGAACCAGTAGAAGACCCAGACGTGGGAAAACCCGGCCAGGCCGTCCAGGGCCGGGGCGTATTCGGGGAGGATTTCCAGGAAGGTCCGCTTATCCTCATGTCTTACCGTGCCGATGGGATTTAGCTGCATGGGTTTGATGGTCTCTTTCTTCGGGGCTTTTTCTTGACTTTTAAGGGGTTGTCCGAACATTGTTCCTGCCAGGGCAAGGAAGATCACCGCTGACCAGGCCAACTTTTGCAGGAGTTTGGGCAGCATGATAATATTCCTTCTCTACTTCAGCAAAAGCAGCCCCAGGCCCGGAGTTCCGGCAGGCAAAAATTGATTCTGCCAGTTGGGAGGCAGATCCAATTGCGTCAGAGTTAATTTCGGCGTCTGGGGTTCGGGGGCCGGCCGCCCCCAGTTGTCCACCCAGATGATCCGGGCGCCGTCGTTAGTGATGGTCCCGTGGGTTTCTTCCCAATACTGGGCCGTGGTGTTGTAAATCTTCGCCAGGTAAACGGCCTGGGGGCTGCTCCGGTCCAGCCGGATCAGAATCAGGCAGCGGTCCAGCCAGTTTTGCTCCGGCAGGTCCGGCCCGATATTGGTGGAAATGAGGCAATAACCGGGATAGTTGCAGGAGATATGGACGCCGCTGTTCAGTCCCAGGGGCGATTCGTTGTTATAATAGAGGATCACCAGGGGCTTGATAAGATTGTTATTATAATCCGCCAGGCTATTGACCGGTTTGGCCCCCAAATCCAGAGGAATCAAGTCCACCCGGTCGGTGCGGCTGTTTTGTATGACTAGGACTTCCCGGCCCTGGGCATCCAAACCCACGTCCGCGTGGGCCGTGTCCGGGGAGAGTTGATGGAGCGCGGCAAAGTCTTTGCCGGCCATCATCAATCCCCAGGCCGGGGGCACGCCTTGCTCGGACAGGCCGCCGATCACCACCCAGTTGCCCAGGGGCGACATGCCCACCCAATCGAGATTCTGGCCCTGGGCCAGGGACAACTGGTAGGTTCCCAGGACCTTATCCTGCAAGCGGTCCCAGGTAAAAAGAAATTTATGCACATAGGACCATTCGGGGTGGTCCGGGTCGTCGCCGTTTTGCAGGGATAAGGCCCAATATCTCTTATCCCGGGAGGATTCACCCTCGTCCATGCAGGTAATGCGGTAAATCAAGGGGTTGGCCGCCAACAGGGGAGCGATGGCGGGGTCGGCGCTGAAGTCTTTGACCAGGGTCTCCTGGCCGGTCTCCACGTTGAGCTTGATGATGCTCAAATCCCGGAAACCCCAGAGAATGGCGGGATCATCAGGGTCCCAGCGCATCTCCGCCAGGTTGTTGATGGTCCGCACCAGGTTGCCGGCCTGGTCATAGGGCTTAGCCGTGGTGCGGTAAACCCGCCAGTCGCCGGTGGTTATCCTGGTGGCCAGCAGCCGGGATTGATTGCAGTTAAAGGGATCGAAGCGGGAATATTCGTGTCGAACCGTAGAGCTCTGGGTGACGCGGGTCTGCAAGGTGCCGAAACGCAGGTCGAAGAAGGACTCCCCCGGATTCGGAATGGGCCTGGAGATAAGGGGGTATGCGGGATTATCGGCGGCCAGGGGGTCGGGCACCCGGATGAATCGGAAATTAGGAGGATAGACCTGGGCCGGGCCAGATATGGGCCAAGACAGGAAGACCAGAAGCACAACTATTGACAGGATTTTTAAGCTAATCGCTCGGGGCAGGGGAAAGGGGTTTTGGTTCATCGGAACCTCCTTGCTGCCAGGTCAGTTCCAGATGGCTATTTTCTATCCGATGCGGGGTATTTTGTAAAACGAATTTTTTCCCCGGCTAAGGCAGCGGCAGGCCGAAGGTCTCTGAAACCGCCTGCTCGATCAATGACCTCGGCACATCGTCCCGGATCACCGGCTCCCCCAGGCTTTTTAGAAGCACGAAGACTACCCGGTCGGCCTGGCGCTTTTTGTCCAGGGCCAGGGCGGAGAGGACCGCCCGGGGATCGAGGGCCGGCAGCGGGCGGGCGAGGCCGAAACTGCGGATCAATTGTCCGCCCCTGGCCGCTTCGGGGGGAGCCAGCCCCGCAAGTTTTTCCGACAGTCCCAGCGCGGCCAGCATGCCCCAGGCCACGGCCTCCCCGTGGGGCAGGCGGAAGTTCGAGGCCTGTTCCAGGCCGTGGCCCAGGGTGTGGCCGAAATTGAGGATGCGGCGCAAGCCTCCCTCCCGCTCATCCGCGGCCACCACTTCGGCCTTGATGGCCGCGGCCCGGTGGATGGTGGCCGTCAATTCCGCCTCGTCCTGAAAAATGCGGTTCATTCCTTTTTCCAAGCGCTCCAGCAGGTCCGGGTCCCGGATGAAGCCGTGCTTGATGACTTCGGCCATGCCGTTGCGCCTTTGGGTCAGGGGCAAGGTTTGCAGAAATTGGGGGTCGATGGCCACCATCTGGGGTTGATGGAAAGTGCCCAGGAGGTTTTTCCCCTCCGGCAGGTTGATGGCGGTTTTGCCGCCGATGGCCGCGTCCACCATGGCCAGCAAGGTGGTGGGAACCTGGATGAAAGGCAGCCCCCGCATGAAGATGGAGGCCACAAAGCCGGTCAAGTCCCCCACCACGCCCCCTCCCAGGGCGATGAGGGGGGAGCTGCGGTCCGCGCCCCGGGCCAGGAGTTCTCTAGCCAGGCGCTGGGCCACCGGCCAGGTTTTGGCCCGCTCGCCCCGGGGCACGGTGAGCAGGTCAGGGGAGTAGCCCGCGTCTTTCAGAACCGCCGCCGCCTGGTCCCCGTAAAGCTCGCCCACCCGGGTGTCGGTGACCAGGAAGACCCGGCCGCGCAGGCGCAGTCCATCCAGCAACCCGGGCAGGCGCAGCCGCAGGCCCGGATCGATGAGGATTTGATAGCTCCGGTCCCGGCCGGGGAGCGCCAGGGAGATTGCCCTCAATGCCAGCCTCCGGGCCGCAGTTTCTGGAGTTCCTCCATGAGCACCGCGAATTGGTTGGGGTACAGGGATTGGGCGCCGTCGGACAGGGCCTTTTCCGGTTCATGGTGCACCTCGATGATCAGGCCGTCGCAGCCCGCGGCCACCGCGGCCCGGGCCAGGGGCGGCACCAGGTCCCGGCGGCCCGCGGCGTGGCTGGGGTCCACGATGATGGGGAGATGGCTCTCCTTGTGGACCACGGGGATGGTGGCCAGATCCAGGAGGTTGCGGGCGTGTTCGCCGATGGCCCTGATCCCCCGCTCGCAGAGAATCACCTGGGGATTGCCTTCGGAGAGGATATATTCCGCGGCCATGAGCCATTCTTCCAGGGTGGCGGACATCCCTCTTTTTAAGAGCACCGGTTTTGTTGCCTGCCCGGCGAGGCGCAGCAGGGTGAAATTTTGCATGTTCCGGGCGCCGATCTGGATAATGTCGCTGTATTTGGCCACCAGCTCCAGCGAACAGGGGTCTACGGCCTCGGTGACGATGAGCAGGCCGGTTTCCTCCCGCACTTGGGCCAGGATTTTCAAGCCCTCTTCGGCCAAACCCTGATAACTGTAAGGGGAAGTGCGGGGTTTGAAAGCGCCGCCCCGAAAAATTCGGGCTCCCGCGGCCTGCACCATCCGGCCGATGGTCAGGGCCTGGGTTTCGCTTTCCACGGCGCAGGGGCCGGCCATGACCACAAACCGGTCCCTGCCTATCTCCAGCCCCGGCAAGGAGATGACGGTATCCTCCCGCTTCATCTCCCGGCTCACCAGCTTATAGGGCCGGGACACGGGGATGGCCTGGACCACTCCCGGCATATCCAGGAACAGGGCCGGGTCCACGGGCCCGGGATTGCGGAGGATGCCGATGGCCGTGCGCTCGCCCCCGGGCATGGGCTGGGCCGCGTATCCCAGGGCCTCGATTTTGGCCGCCACCGCGTCTATCTGGGCGGGGGTGGCGTCTTTATCCATGACGATGAGCATGGCTGGTTCTCCGGGATTAAGACGGTTTCCGGTTTCCGGTTTTCCGGTTTCCGGTTAAAAGAATCAAGATTGTCATTGGATTTCCGGAATCTTTGGGCATGTAATCAGCATTAAAAGAACCGCCGGATTAAAAACAAGCCAGAGAAACCGCTCCTTTGGTCCCATATTACCTTCTTCTATCAATGGAGGGAAAAAATGTCAAACGGGGGCGGAACGGAAAAGTACTGCAAATCTCGGATAAAACTAGATTGAATGTTGCGGCGAAGATAGTGGGTAACTTGGAACTTGAGACTCTGCGAAAGTCTCCCCACCGGTCATTCTGATCTGAGGGAGCGGCGCGACCGGAAAATCTCTTGGTTAAGGCCAGCTTGGCTTGCCTACCCCCGGTTCCCAAGCACAGCTTGGGAACCAGATGAAAAAACTGTCCCCTAACCCCTGACCCCTGCTCACCGCTCCCTGCTCACTGCTCACTCACTCCACCGGCAGTCCCAGTTCCGTCTTAAATTGGGCCAGGCCGATCTCGTCGATGACTTTCCCCAGGCGTTTCTTCTTTCCTGCCGCCTTGAACCAATCCAGAACCTTGGCCGCCAGGGCCAGGGCCTCGTCGTCATTGAGGCCGGAGGCAATTACATCGGCAAACCGGGGGTTGAGGCCGGAGGCAAAGCCCCCAGCCAGCACCCGCCAGCCTTTGGCCGCGCCCACCAATCCCAGGTCTTTAATGGAGGCCTCGGAGCAGTTGTTGAGACACCCGGAAACCCCGATCTTAAGTTTATAGGGGAGCGGCATGCCGTGATATTGTTCATCAAGGTGCAACCCCACTCCCACCGCATCCTGCATCCCCATGCGGCAGAAGGTGGTGCCGGGGCAGATCTTGATGGAGCGGACGCACAGGCCGATGGCCGCGCCCGGCACCAGGCCCAGTTCCTGCCAGACCTGGTCAAGATCGCCGGGCTGCAGCCCCACCAGGGCAAACCGCTCCGCGGAGGTGAGTTTGACCGCCTTGACGCCGTATTTCTCAGCCACGTCGGCAAGCCGGCGCAGCAGGTTAAAATCGGTAATGATGCCCCCGGGAATATGGGGGGCAATGGCATACGTCTCTTTATCGCGTTGCACGATGGCTCCTTTGTCCAACAGGTCTTCGGCCATGAAAAAGCTCCTTTTCAACTCGCACGAATCTCACGTGATCGATGGCTTGGTTTTGGTCCCTTAAGATTAGGTAAAAGGCTGCCGGAAATCAAGGGAGGACGGGAGAACAAGTTTCTTTCCCCGCCTATTTCCATTGACACCCTGAAGAGATTCCCTATATATTAAGTCGTTTAGTTAAAGTTATTGCAAGGCAGGGAGATGACCAAGGAATCTTGGGAACCGGACCGGAACCCCGCCGGTCCTTCAGAGACCCCTAAACCCAAGGGTTTTTTAAGCCGTATCTGCAGCCGCATCACCGGCTGGCTGGGGGGGCACGGCTACCATTACGCCGGTTTTCTGCCCAGACGTCCCGGCTTCCTGTTGCGCTGGACCCTGGACCCCTTTTTCTCCCGGGTGACCGTCCACCCCCGGCAGCGGGAGCGCCTCCAGGAATTGGCCCGCCAGGGAGCCCTGGTTTATACCCTGAAATACCGCAGCCACCTGGATTTTCTTTTTTTTAACCGGCGTTATCAGGACTTAGGAATAGTGGCCCCGGAAGTGGCCTTCGATCTCAATCTCTGGATGTGGCAGCCTTTTTCCCACCTGATCCAGATCATCTCCGCCACCCTGGACTATTTCACCCGGCGCCGCTCCTGGCCTAATCCCTTCCAGGACGGCTATTTCCACCGGATGCTCGGGGAAAAACGCGGCTCCCTGATGTTTTTGGTGGACCAGGTGGGTTTCCGCCAGCGTTTTCTCAAGCCCCGGGAAGACCCCATCCGCCATCTCCTGGAAATCCAGGCGGGGGTCGATTTTCCCATCTTCCTGGTCCCCCAGATGATCATCTACGAAAAGGACCCGGGCCGGGAAGACAAGGGCATCTTCCAACTGCTGTTCGGCGACAGTGAAAACCCCGGCAGGCTCCGGAAGCTGGTACTGTGTTTCTTTAAGTCCAAGAAGGCGGTGGTGGAGATGGGCGAGCCCCTCAACCTGCAAGAGGTTCTGGCGTCGGTCCCCCAGGCGGGCCCGCTCACCCCAATGGCCCAGCAAATCCGCCGGGAATTGATCCAGCGCATCGATCTGCAAAGACGGATCATCACCGGCCCGGTGATCAAGTCCCGGGAGGAATTCCTGGAGCTCACCCTGACCGACCCCGGCCTGAGCAGCTTCATGGAACACCTGGCGGAGACGGAAAAGAAAAAGATCTATAAGATCAAGAATACCGCCCAGGGTTATTTTTGGGAAATTTCCGCGGATTTCAGCGTCTTTTACCTGTATCTCTTTGACCGCCTGTTGAGTTGGATGTGGCAGGGCCTGTTCGAAGACATCGTTTTCGATGAAGCCGGGTTTGAAAAGGTCCGGGAGGCGGGGCAGCGGGGCAATATCATCTTCGTCCCCTGCCACAAGAGCCACATCGATTACCTGATGCTCAACCACCTGATTTACCGGCACCACCTGCATCCTCCCCGCATCGCCGCGGGCAAGAATCTGGCCTTCTGGCCCCTGGGCCACTTCTTCAGGAAGTCCGGGGTCTTTTTTATCCGGCGCCGCTTCCTGGGCAGCAAACTCTACCTGGAAGTGCTCTACGCCTATCTCAAAACCCTGATTAAGTCAGGTTACAGCCTGGAGTTTTTTATCGAAGGAGGCCGGAGCCGCACCGGCAAACTGGTGCTGCCCAAACTGGGACTCCTCAACATGATCCTCAAGACCTATTATGACCAGGCCACTCCGGACCTGATTTTTGTCCCCACTTTCATCGGCTATGACCAGGTCCTGGAGGAGAAGGCCTACCTCAAGGAATTGGAGGGCACGAAAAAGGAAGACGAAACCGTGGGGCAACTGGTGAAGGCCAGGAAGTTCCTGAAAAAACGCTACGGCCGGGCCTATATCCAGTTCAGCGAACCCATTTCCTTGAAAGACTATCTGGCCCAAGCCCCCCAGAGCCCGGATACGGCCGCGGCCATCCGCCAAACCAGCCAGGACTTGGGATATCGCATCATTCAAGCCATCAATCGCATCTCCACCGTTACCACCTTCGCCCTGGTCTGCGCCGCGCTCCTCACCTACCCCCGGAAAGGCGTCTATCGCCGGGAACTGTTGCAGATTATCCAGGTCCTGCACGATTACCTGCAGAATCAAAAGGCGCCCCGGGCCGACTCCCTGGACCACCTGCCCCTGGCCGTGGAGGATACCCTGAAGCTCTGCGGAGCCCGGAAGCTTATCACCCCCATCGAAAAAGAGGAAGGCCTCACCGATGAATTGGGCCTGGGGGGCTACAGCATCGACGAAACCAAGCGCCCCCTGCTGGAATATTACAAAAACAACATCATCCACTTCTTCCTCCCGGCCTCCCTGGTCTCCATGGCCATTCTCGCCAGGCAGGGATTCGAATTCGGGCGGGATGAAATCCTGGCGGATTTTATTTTTCTCACCGATTTCTTTAAAAACGAGTTTTTCTTCAGTGAACTTCCCCCGGAACAACAGGTGGAGGAGACTCTGGACTACTTCAAAACCCGGGGGGTGGTGGTCAGCCTGGACCGGGAAAAGGCCCTCTATACCCTGTCCGCGTCCGGCCTCAAGGAACTGGCGTATCTCGCCAACCTCCTCTATGACTACCTGGAATCCTACTGGATCGTCTTTCGCAGCATCAAATACCTCCAGAAAAAGCCCCGGAGCGAAAAGGAATTCCTGAAGCGCATCCAGTCCATCGGCCACAAGCTTCACAAACTGGGAGAAGTGGAGCGGGCCGAGGCCCTGTCGGAATCCACCTTCCAAAACGCCTTGAAACTCTTCGGAGAAAAGGGCATCGTCGTCAAAAAGGCCCCGGAAGGCAAAGGGGCCACCACCTTCAGCCGCCCCACCGACGAAGACGCCAAAGAATTCTACGGCCGCCAACTGGCGCGGTTTTTGCGGAGGTAGGAGGGATGCGAAGTGCTTTTATTTGTGTAGTGATCCGTTAATCTTACGTTCAAGCGGCCTGTGTTGCCTTGGGCATCTCATCCCAAGTCCGACCGTTTAATACCCGACCTGCCTGTTTTTTGTTTTTGCCACCCCATTGCTTGAAGAAAAATGCGATGTTAGCTTTCTGGCACTGTTTTTGGAGATCTAAGACCCATTCAGGCTGCATTGGCCTTGCCTTAAAGCCCGATTCCCCCCCGACGATAACCCAGTCTATCTTTTTCAGGTTCAACTCTGGGATAGGACCCAGCAAAGGTTCTAATGACAAGAACTTAATTTTTGCAGAAGTTTTACGCAGAAAATCAATTCTAAAGGCATAGTTATCGTTCTCTACGCTTGTTCCCATCCAAATATTTGGTGTCCATTGAAGCTTATTATTTAGCTCAATAACCCTCTCCGGACGCTTCGTCAATATCTGGAATTGATGCCAGTAAGCTTTTTTCATTATCTCGAAAACGGCGATAATAAATGTTTCTGGCACATCCTTGTGGAAAAGATCGCTCATTGAGTTCACAAAAATCATTGAAGGCTTTTTCCATTCCAACGGTTTTTCAAGCATATGGGAATGAAGTGTCAGCTTAAAACCATTTTTGTAGTTACCAGCCCCCATAGATTGGAGCCTATGCGCAAACTTTTCAGCGTAACAAAATTCGCACCCCGGACTTATCTTGGTACAGCCCGTCACCGGGTTCCACGTTTGCTCTGTCCATTCTATTGAAGACTGTGTCATTTTTTTCCTCTGAAGGTTACCGATATTATTCGGTCCCCGTTTATGTGATGATCATAGTTGATATAAAAACCCTTTCTTTGGCGCTTCTTATCAGGAAATTCAACGACTTCAATCCCACCGCTGTTTTCAAGCTCTATCAGTTCTTTGTTTAGCTCTCTAGGCAAAAAACCAGATTTTATTCCAAGCTCGTAAAGCAAAACATTATCATATGGTTTCCCATATTCGATAAAGTCCAGAATTGACCTTCTTTTGAGATCAGCAACAAAGTCAAAACTGCGTTGGCGCTCACTCGCTGTAATCTCTTTCTCAAGCTTGCGTTGCGCTTCGAGAAACTTCTCTGCACCACGAATATGATGGGTAATGAAGAAAAGACAGTAACTGCTATTATAAACCCGGTTCTCGATAATTTGTTTGTAAACCCATTGCGTAACGGAAATTTTCCGCAGAGCTTTTACAATCAAGTCAGCAAATTTATTAACATCATCCGCTTTTGCAAGGTCGCTTTCATTAACGCCAAGAGCCTTGAGAAAATCCGACACGGGTTTTGTTTGTGCTACATCCACTTCTTTAAACCGGAAAAGATGATAAATTGGCACAAATATCAGAAAATCACTCCTTTCCATTGTAAACAGGTCCTTAAGATTTTCGACGGATACCTGAGTGTAGCCATGAGGATCAATAAAAAATAGGTTATGACTTCGAAGAGCCGGTTCCCAAGATTGAATATATTGATCCGCGTCTTGATTGGTAATGTGAACAAATGGATACTTTTGCAGGTGCTTTTGTAATGCCAGGCAGTTTGCTTTATTGGCGTCGTTAAGATTTAGAATGATGTCTTTGTTTCTACGATTGCGGTCTGCCTTAATTTTTTCAATGGTTTCTGCGGCAATGAGGGCACTACCCTTTTCTTCTTTCTGTGCAACGCCACACCCAGCAAACACGTCGCTTACAACGATTCTATCAAAAAACGGAGTAGTCAGTAGTACGGAAAGATAGCGTTCCAAGTAAAGCCGGTAGAGTTCCAACTTAATTTTACTGTGCGCTTGAATGAACCCCTTTTTGTCCATTATATCATCCTCGACTGCGGCAAACCCACGCCTTATCTATAACATGATTTTTCCAGGTATACAAAATAAAGCCTTCTATCTCTTACCAGGCATTACTCTTTTTTAACTGCTCACTGCTCACTGCTTACTGCTCACATCTCCGAACGGCAGCAGCACTTCCTCAATCGCCCGATCCAGCAGTTCCAGATAGTGGCCGGTATCATAGCCGTCCAGGCTGTCCAAAAAAGGCGCGGCCCGAACCCTCGTCTCCTTGGGGCCTTTTCGTTCCAGTTGCACGTAACGGACCTTTTCCCCCGGCACCAGGTTGATGCCCGCGGCCTGGAGCTGCCGGGCCGCCAGCGCGGTGGCGGTGTCCACCCGGTATTCCTCCACGGACTGGGACAGCACCCGGGTGATCACCAGGTCCCGGGGGGTCAGGTCCCCTTCCCGGAGGCGGCGGCGAAAATCTGCGGCCAACTCCTCCAATTCCGGCCACAGCCGGGCCAGATCCGCGGCGTCTGTAGCAGTGGATAAAAGTTCCAGCAGCGCCTCCTGGGCCCGGCGCACGAAGCGCGGCGTGTCCCGGCGCCGGCAGATGAGGCCCCGGACCTTGAGACCGCCGTCCTCAAAGACGCCGAAATAGCGGGTGGCCACGGGCCGCTTGGGGTCCTGGCGGGAGGCCAGGAAGACGATCCAGCGGTAGATGCCTTCCAGAGCCAGCTTGACGCCGGTGGCCGCTGAAATTTTCCGGCACAGCCCCTCCAACTCTTCCCGATTCACCCCCGGTTTTTTAATCCACAGGCAATCGGTTAGGCCGTGGAGCACCCGGTAGCCCGCGGCCTCGCAGATCTCCTTGGCGGTGAGCAGCTTGTCCCGGCCGTAAGCGGTCACCGCCTCATGGGCCTCGATGCGGCCGAAGCGGGCGTTTTTGTAACCGAGGTACCCGAAACAGGTGACCAGCATCCATTTCAGGGCGTTCTGCCGGGCTTTATACGCTGCGGCCTCCCCCGGCCCCGCTTCCTTAGCCCGGGCTTTGAGGTTTTCCCGCAACACCAGGATGGGCCGGAGCGTCTTGGGCACCAAGCCTTCCCGGCGGCGGCAGAGGCGGTACTTGGCTTCGGGTACAAGTCCTTGTTCCAAACCTTCTCCCCCAAACTGCGCTTTAGGGGTCAGGAGCCAGGGGTCAGGGGCCAGAGGGCTCTTTTGACTACTAGCCGCTGGCCACCGGCCATTGGCCAGTGGGGAGGACCGGGGCTTTAATCCGGGGGGAAAAGGGGAAAAGGGAAAAAGGGGAATCAAATCTTCCCGATCCAGGTTCATATCCTCCGAGTCCTTTTCTCCTTTTCCCCTTTTAACCTTTTCCCCCTGCATCACTACTCCGGCCCTCTCCCCCACACCACAACACCCGCAATTCACCGTCTCCGGCGAAATATTATGAATGGCCATGATGGTGGGGTACATGGACGCGAAGTCCAGTTCCGCGGTCTGAAAATGCACGCCCACCGGGGGCATGAAGGTCAGGCCCCCTTTGTCGATGACCAGGAGTTCCGCCGCGCTTTTGAAGCGCTCCGGCTCCCCTTTGCGCCAGGGGATGAGGATGCCGTCGGCCACGGCCTTCGCCAGTTGCATGGAGGTGATCAGCGTCCCGGGGCTGGTCCGGGCCGCCTGCTGGAGCGGCATCTGACCCAGGCGGGCGATCTGCGCCAAGCCCTCCAGACCCGCCTCCCGGAAGAAGAAGGAGTTGCGCCGGTCCACATGCCAGCGGCCGAAGAAGGCCGCGGCCGCGCCCTGGTAGATGATCTGGCCGTAGGAAAAGTAGCTGCGCCCGTTCTTGAAACGCCGGGGCACCGGCCCCTGCTCCCGGTCCAGGGGGAGAGGCACACCGTGCTGCCGGCTCCAGTGCCACAGGGGCGGAATGATTTCTTCGTCTCCCCAATCGCTCAGCACCAGGTCCGGGTCCTGGCGCTGCAGCACCCCGGCCAGTTCCCGGACCAGGGCCGGAGCGTCTCCGGCCTCCAGTTCCAGGCGTTGCTCCTCCCAGCCCACCACTATCCCATTCCCCCGGCCCAGGGGGATGAGATGGTCCCGGGTGAGGCTTAGGGTCAGGAGGCTTAAGGGAGGCAGGGAAAACTCCACGGCAAACTGCTCTTCCAGGGGGGAGATGCCCAGCAGCCGCCCGTCTTCGGCCTCCAGGCCGTACCAGGCGCAGGGCCAGAGCCTGCGGCTATATAGATAATAGGCTGCCGGATCCAAATCGCAGTTGTACCCGGCCAGGCCCTCCTTTTGAGTCCCCAGCCAATTCCTCAGCCGGGGCAGATGGGCATAGGATTTGAGTTCCAGGGCCAGCACGGTGATTTCCTCGCCGCTCCACAGGTCCCGGCCCAGGGCGGCATAAACCCGGCGCACCCGGCCCCCACTGCCCCAGGCCCGGGCCAGACTCCGGAGACGGGCCTCGGTTCCCCCCAGATAGGCGACATAAGGAAACTCATCCTCCAGACGCAGGCGTTTCCCGTTCGCGGTGATGAACCACAACACCATGCGGTCGTGCAGTGGATAGAGGTCGAAAAGCCAGCCAGCGGTTTCCATGGGTGTCTGGATAAGTGGATTATCAGGCGAAGGGTTAATGCAAATTGCGGTCAGAAGGTTGTTAAAATGTCATTCTGAACGGAGCGCAGCGGAGGAAAGAATCTCGTATTTGCCAGTACTTAAGAGTTTCTCTGCCTCGTTCCCAAGCTCCGCTTGGGAACGCAAAATTGGCCGAAGCTCTGCTGCGGCGGCCCGAACGTTGATTCAAATCTCGTCTAGACATCAGCCTCCAGGCGGGCGCGGAGGCCCGCCCCACCGTACAGACTCCACCCCATCATACAGACTATTTTGGCAGGGCGGCCATCCCCGGCCGCCGCCAGGCATATCCGGCAAAAACCATTTTTATCTAACGCGCAGGATCTCTTTCTCTACGCCCCCTGCGCCCTGACCTTCCAGGCGCCGCAGGCGCTCCTCCAGAGCGCTGATGGCCTTCTCGTGCTCCAAAAGCATGGACAGCAGCATGGACTCCAGGGGCCAGGGGTTGGAGGCGTAGACCCCGGCCTGGAGGTGCAGCCGGGCCAGTTCAAAGATCCGGTCGAAATGCGCCTGGTCCTCCCGGCGCAAGGCCCGGCGAAATTTCTGCCAGCGGCTCCGCTCCTCCTCCCAGATATGGCTGTATGGTAAAACCGTGCGTCCCATGTTCAGTAGCCAGTAGCCAGTGGTCAGTGGTCAGTTTGATTAATTCTTTTCTGGCCACTGGCTACTGGCTACTATCCTCCCCTTCACCCCGCCAGCATCAGGAGCAGGCCGGAGACTGTGATCAGGGCCACGGTTCCCAAAAATTTCAGGATTTCCCGAAGATAAATAATGGAGTCTTCCGGAATGGCCGGCATCACCGCCGTCTCCTCTCCGCAAAAAACTTTTTCCAAAGCCTGGCTGATAGCCGGTGACATCGTCTTTACTCCTTCAACTCTATGGTATGTCCGTCCCAGAAATATCTTACCTGGGTGTTAAATCCTCTATTCCTTCTCCCTTGAGGAGGAAAGTGGGGTGGCGTCCTTTGCTCCCTCCCCGCAACCTCCTGGAGGCGCCGGCATAAGACTCATTTATCATTCTGAGCGCAGAAGCGTCTAAAATGTTAGGCAAAATAGATTCTTCACTCCGCTGCGCGCCGTTCAGAATGACAAACCTGCTTAAGCCCCGGCCTTCCGTAAGCAGCCGGCAAGTGCGGGGGAGCGGGCGGATAAGCTTCGCGGCGGCGCTCCTCCGCCCCGGCCCCGAAGTTGCCCGTCACCTCCACCAACGGCGCCAGCATCCGCCCGAAATGGCGGTTGGTCGCGCCTTTGGGCAACAGGGATTGCAGCAGCAGGATGGGAGCCCTGGTCTTGATCATGGTAAGGGTCTCCACCATTTCCCGGAAGAGGCGGCGGCGCTCCTTTAAAGGCACCTGCTCGTCGTAAAAGAGGCTCACCGGCCCCAGGAGCAGCGCCAGGCCGCCGGGGGTGAGTTCCCGGGCCAGTTCCTCTTTAAGCAGCCGCACCAGTTGGTGGGAGGTGAAGGCCCGGGCCACCCGGGTGCGGGCCAGGGCCTCTTGGGGGTCCAAACCCCGGGTCCGGGCCTCCCGCACCAACAGATAGGGGTCGAACCGGTTGGCCGCGTCCACCACCAGGACCGGCGCGCCCCGGGCCACGCCCCAGGCCGCGGCTGCCGCAGCCAGGGGCCTTAAGGGTTCGCCCCAGAGGAGCGCGGCCCGTCCCGGGCGCAAAGGCGCCAGCCAGCGGCTCAGGGCCTTCATCTGCCCTTCTCCAGGCTACGGTACACGCCCACCACCTTCCCCAAAATCTGCACCATCTCCGAGGCCTCCTGGGGAGAGAAGCGCAGCGGCGTAAAGTCCGGGTTGTCCCCTTTGAGGACCAGGCCGCCTGCTTCCTGGTAGACCCGCTTCAGGGTGGCCTCGTCGCCCACCAGGGCCACCGCGATCTCGCCCCGCTCCACCCGGCGCTGCACCCGCACCATCACCAGGTCGTCGGGGAGGATCAAAGGCGCCATGGACTCGCCGCTCACCTTCAGGAGAAAGACCTCCTCCCCCCGGACCCAGGCCCGGGGCAGCGGCAGGGTGTCCTCCACGTTCTCCTCGGCCAACAGCGGCTGGCCCGCGGCGATGCGGCCCAACACCGGCACCTCCACCACCTGACCCGGCCCCTTAAGAGAGAGGACCAGCCCCCGGGACAGGCCCGGCTCCCGGCGGAGGTAACCCTTCCGTTTCAGGGCCTCCAGGTGGTCGGCCGCGGCCCGGGGCTGGATGGCGAAATGGGCCGCCACCTCCCGCACCGTGGGGGGATACCCCTGGCGCACGCAAAACTCCTCCACAAAATCCAACACCGCTTGCTGTTTCTCGGTCAAAGGCTTCATGGCTTCTATATACTATACAACAGTATACTTGTCAAGAGAATAGCATACGTTCCAAAGAAATTATTTTGAGGTACTTTTTTAGCCCTTGATTAACTTTTTTGTGTGTCCATAGAATTCAAAAAAATCGCTGCGGGATAAGCACTTTTGAGAAAACAGAATAAATTTATAGAAAAGCCATGTAGGGTGCGTCTCACGCACCAAAGAAGGTGCGTAAGACGCACCCTACGAAGACTTGTCAAGAAATAGGGTTAGTTTAGTGATTCAGGAGCAAAAATTTTGCATTTTGCCGGCCTTTAAATGCTTATAATGACCTTACCGATAAGGAATACAGAATCCCGCGCGGGGATAAGGAAGGAGGTGGAAGATGCTTAAACGCAAGACTTTCCTGGCGTCCATGGTCCTGGCGCTGCTGCTGCCGGTGGGGTCGTCCCCCGGCTTCTCCCAGACCATCCTGGGGCCTTCGGTGCAGGAGCAGTACCTGCTGCAACAAGGGATACAGCAGCGGCAGCAGGAAGAACAGCAGAGAAGATCCCAGGAGGAGCAACGGCAGCAGCGCTTGCAGCAGCAACAGCAGCAGCAATGGCTGCGGCAGCAGCAGGAGCAGCAAAGAAAGGCCCAGCAGGAACGGAAAGCCCAGGAACGGCAGCGGGCGAAGCCGCAGCAGCCGCCGCAACAACAGCAGCCACCTAAAACAAACACCCCGCCCAGCCTTTAAGCGGCTTTTATAGGTTTGCGCAGAGGGTGGATTTTACTTCCCCTCCCCCGATACCCCCTCCCCAATAATCTTGTCAGCAGGCCCCGGCCCTGCTATGTTAGTGCCTGATGAGCTCAAAAACCTCTGATACCGCCGTCTCCCGCCGGGCCCAAGAGATCACCCCCTTTCTGGTGATGGACATCCTGGAGCGGGCCAAGGAGTTGGAGCGCCGGGGCGAACACATCATCCACCTGGAGATCGGCGAGCCGGATTTCCCCACGCCCAAAGTGGTGGCGGACGCGGCCTTCAGGGCCCTGGCGGACGGCGAGACCCAGTACACCCATTCCCAGGGTCTGCTGGAGCTCAGGGAGGAATTGTGCCGCCACTACCTGGAGAAATACGGGGTAAGCCTCACCCCGGAGCAGTTCATCGTCACCTCCGGCACTTCTCCGGCCATGCTCCTGATCTTTGCCGGGCTGTTGGACCCCGGGGATGAAGTGCTGTTGACCGACCCCCATTACGCCTGCTATCCCAACATGCTGCGGCTGGTGGAGGCCGTGCCCCGCTACGTCCGGGTCCGGGAGGAAGACGGGTTCCAGTATCGGCCGGAAGAGCTGGGGCCCCATGTGACGCGGCGCACCAAGGCGATGATCATCAACTCTCCGTCCAATCCCGCGGGCACTTTGCTTTCTAAAGAAGACCTGGCCGCGCTGGCCGAGTTGGGGCCGTTTATCGTCTCCGACGAGATCTACCACGGCCTGGTTTATGAGGGCAAAGAGCACACCATCCTGGAGTTCACCGACCGGGCTCTGGTGATCAACGGTTTTTCCAAGCTCTACGCCATGACCGGCTGGAGGTTGGGCTACCTCATCGCGCCCCCGGATTTCGTGCGGCCCTTGCAGAAATTGATGCAGAATTTCTTTATCTCCGCCAATCCCTTCGTGCAGCGGGCCGGCATTGCCGCCCTGACCCAGGCGGGTGCGGAGATCGAGAAAATGCGGGCCACTTACGATGCCAGGCGGCGTTTTTTCCTGGCGGGCCTGGAAAGGCTGGGTTTCCAGATTCCGGTTCCCCCCACCGGCGCGTTTTATGTCCTGGTCAACGCCCGGCACCTCTCCGGCGACTCCTACGCTTTGGCCTTCGATATCCTGGAGCAGGCCAAGGTGGGGGTGACCCCGGGCATCGACTTCGGCGCCGGGGGTGAGGGTTTTCTGCGTCTGTCCTACGCCAATTCCCTGGAGAACCTGGAGGAGGCGCTGCGGCGGCTGGAAATTTATCTGGCGGATCGACAGTCTTAAAAACCGCGACCCTCCTGGGTTTTTCAATTTGATAAGCAAATTCTCATTTTTTTGCCCTTTCTCTCAAGTTTAGACTTTCCCGGCTGACGCATCCCGGCCTTTTATGCGGCAAAGGTCACCGGCCCCTCGCCGCTTCTCTCAATTTAACATTCCATAGTTTTAAATCCCGGGACGATAATTTTTGTCATCAATATTATCTAATGAATTTAGTAATTTATAAAATATTTTCGTTTGTTGGCATTTGGCAAGGCTGATGCATTAATAAATAGCAATCGCCTTTGGCGAGCAACTCAACCGAAAATCGGGAGAAAAGAAAGCAAATGAAGAAAGTTGTCACCACTTTAACCGCCGTGGCCTTTGCCCTGGGAATCGCCGGAGCCGGGATGGCTCAATCCGTGGCCAAAGACGCGGAGAAACCGGCCGCGAAAACCGAAATGAAGGTGACCCAGTCCCAGGTGGCGCCTAAGTCCGAGAAGCCCGGCGAGGCGGTTAAACCCGGCGTCAAAGAAGAAGTCAAACCCGGCGAAACCGCCAAACCCGCGGCCAAGGAAGATGTCAAGCCCGGGGAAAAGGCTAAACCCGTGACCAAGGAAGCGCCTAAGGCCGGGGAAAAAGGCAAGGAAACCGTGAAGAAGACCACCATGCCTGAAAAGAAGGTGGAAAAAAAGTCCGAGACCCCGGTGGAAAAGCCGGTGAAGTAAGGGAAGAAGCTGTAGGCGGCAGACATAAGGGCTCGCCGCCTATCCCGGACAACTCCTGATTAATGGCGGAGATAATTCCGGGAACATAAAAAAGCCGGGCAGAAATCCTGCCCGGCTTTTTTTATCTGTACTCCAAGCTAGGCCAGCGGTCATTTTATAAAATCAGGGCCTATCCTCTTTTTCCTAAAACACTCTCCCATCTTTTTGATAAAGTGTACATATTCCTTAGGCAGCCAAATCTTTACCCTGAGGGGTAATTCCCCAATGATAGATGAAATTAAACATGATGTTTCCGGGACGGCGTTTGTGGTCAATTATTCACGATCAAGAATTGTGAATATCAGCCAAGATCTGTATGCTCATCTTTGGGTTACACCCGAGGCGATAGCCTTATGGAATGATCTCTCCCTTGCTGTTTATCCTAATGATGATCTTAATATAAGCCTTCGGAACCGATTTTTCCTGGAGCAGATCAAAAAGTTTGTCACGGTGAAGAACAATACGGTATTTATCAGCATCGCCGCAGGATTCGATAATTACCCCTTCTTGATCGAGGCTGATTTCAGGTCTGTGGAATACGATCTCCCCAATATAATGGATTTGAAGAAACGTCTGGTGGAGCAATGGATGAAAGAAAAGAAGCTTCCTGAGCGTAATATAGAATTCATGGGTATCGATCTGAATGAAGCAACACAGAGAATTAAGATGAAGCAAAACTTGCAACAGGTGATAGGCCATAATCTTTCCTTTGTCCTTATGGAAGGACTGACATATTATTTAAGAAGAGAAGTATTAAGCGATATTTTCAAACTACTGGCAGATATCCAAGAGTCAGGTTCTCTGGTGGCTTTCGACTATTGGGGGCCTGATGCCATGGAATATCCGGCGATGGTGAGGCTTAAAGCTTATCTCGACAAAAAATTCGGAGATAGCGGGAAGGCCTGGAATTTTCTTGATGAGACGTACATAAAAGGAAGAGAAGGTTTTGCCACAATAGAATCTACCGACATCGCCTCCTTGGAGGTGAAATATGCCGAGACCAGGATCTTGCAGGGTAGAGACAACAAGATTCCCGCCCATTATGCGGTTTTAAAAAAGCTGTAAGCATGGTCCTCAGTAGCACAGGCTGGAGGCCTGTGCCATCTGAAGTTCCTTTTTTATCTAAATTTTCGATTTTTGAGTCGCCACATCCTTACTTTCCCAGCAAACTCGCGGCCTGTTTGGCAAAATAGGTGAGAATCAAGTCCGCGCCCGCCCTTTTGATGGACAGCAGCGACTCCAGCATCACCGCGGTTTCATCCAGCCAGCCGTTAGCGGCCGCGGCCTTGATCATGGCGTATTCGCCGCTTACCTGGTACGCGGCCAGGGGCAGATCGAACTCCGGGCGCATCCGGGCTAAAATATCCAAATAGGGCATGGCGGGTTTGACCATGAGGATGTCCGCACCTTCCTCCACGTCCAGGGCGGCCTCCCGGATGGCCTCCCGGGCGTTGGCCGGGTCCATCTGGTAGGCGCGGCGGTCTCCGAACTGGGGCGCGGATTCCGCCGCGTCCCGGAAAGGCCCGTAGAAGCTGGAGGCGTATTTCACCGCGTAAGAGAGAATGGCCGTCATTTCCAGGCCCGTTTCATCCAGGGCCTCCCGGATGGCCCCCACCCGGCCGTCCATCATGTCCGAAGGCGCGACGATATCCGCGCCCGCCTGGGCATGAGACACCGCCACCTGGGCCAGGACCTCCAGGGTGGCGTCGTTGTCCACTTCCCCGCCTTTGCGCAGCAAGCCGCAATGCCCGTGGCTGGTATAGCCGCAGAGGCAGACGTCGGTGATCACCACCAGGCCGGGAACCTGCTTTTTGAGCTGGCGCACCGCCTGCTGCACCGCGCCCTTGGGGGACGAGGCCTCGCTGCCGGTTTCGTCCTTCTTCAGGGGCAATCCGAAGAGCAGGACCGCGGGAACGCCTAAGTCCGCCGCGGCCTTGGCTTCATCAACCAACTTTTCCACGGACAGGCGGAAGACCCCGGGCATGGAGGGGACTTCCTGGCGCACGCCCTTGCCGGGGGTTACGAACATGGGATAGATGAGGTCCTCCCGCTGCAGCCGGGTCTCCCGGACCATGCGCCGCAAAGTTTCGGACCGTCTGAGCCGCCGGGGCCGGAATACTGAGTCCATATCTGCCTTCTTTCTTTTAAAATAGGTAACTTGTGGTGAGAATTGATTAATCAATTGTTACCCAAGGGAGCGGCCCTGTCAAGGATGGTATCCTTCTTAAAAAACTGGACAAAATAAAATATCTTATCCATATTCAAAAACGCTCGGCAAAAAAGGCAGCAGGAAAAAATTATTGTTAATAGATATTTACATTGTGTAAATACGCTTAATGCGATATACTTGGGATAAAGAGAAGAACCGCTACAACATCCAAACCCACGGTATTGCTTTCGAGGATGCAAAGCGGATTTTTGAGGGGCCAACGGTTGAGCGGATTGACGATCGTTTCGATTATAGGGAAATCCGAATCTATGCCATTGGCCTGGTAAACGGCATGGAAATCACAGTGATTTATACCTATAGAAATGATGATGAAATCCGCATTATCTCCGCATGGAGGTCCGAACCTCATGAAAAACGCAGCTACTGGCAAAAAATCGAAGGATAAGCTGGGCACGGACTGGGATAAGCTCCGCAACATGAGCGATGCCGCCGTGCATGCCGCGGTTGAAGCCGATCCAGACGCACATCCCACCGACGAGGAGTTCTGGCAGGACGCACAAGTAGTAATGCCACAGCGCAAGGAAGTTATAACGATCAGGCTTGACGCTGATCTGCTGGCATGGTTCCGGCAGCAGCCCGGTTATCAGACAAGGATCAACGCCATCCTGCGCACCTTCATGAAGGCCCACACCCGCAAAAAAGACCAGCACACCCCTGCTTAAATAAATGCCGAAACCCGAGGGTCCGGGCTGAGGCCACCGGGATTTTGTTTGACAATTATTAGATTTTCTTTTAGAAGTCGTAAGATGCAATCATTTCTGCTATCCAAGGGGGGTGGCATGATTTAGGGAGGCAACTCCCTGATTCCGCCAAATTTGCCCATCCAAGGAGGGTCGCCCATGAAACGGGAGCTCTTAATCCAGAACCCGCGGCCGGACGGCTATCATCTGATGATGGAGCTTTTCGGCTGCGATTCGGAAAAGATTAATTCCCGCAAATTTCTCCATCTCCTGGTCAAGACCGCGGTAAAAAAAGCAGGCTTAACCAATCTGGGTTCCCGGTTCCATCAGTTCGACCCCCAAGGGGTGACCGGTTTCACCCTCCTGGCCCAATCCCATATTTCCCTCCATACCTGGCCGGAATACGGCTATCTGGTCCTGGATATCTTCACTTGCGGCGACCAAAACCAAGCCGATTCCCTGGCCGACCAGTTCCTCCAGCGTTTGCGTCCGGCCCGCGTCAGCCGCCAGGTGGTGCGCAAGGGCTTCCAATATTTCCGGGACTAGCAGATAGCGGCCTCCGCTTCGACAGTCAAAAGGGTTGACGGAGTTCCGGGGGATGGATAATAATGTCTTGATCTCCCAGAAGTGAGGATGGTGGCGCGTGGTAACAATGAAGCTCTGGTTGCTCTTGCTGATGTTGGCTCTGGCTGGTTGCGGAGGGGCCCAGGTGGCGTCCCTGCCCGAAGCCCCGCCGCCGGCGCCGGCGCCTGCCGCGGGCCAATCCGACCAGATTCTCCTGGAGGAGGCCCTCCGGGGCCGGGCCCTGGGAAACGCCGAAGTGGTGGCGCTCAGCGACCGGCTGCTCCAGGAGGGCAATGCCGCGCTTAACGACCAGACCACCATGGCCCGCCTGGAGATCCTGCTGCTGAAGGCCTTGAAGACCGAGGACAAGGTGAACCGGCCGGCGGTGCTGCGCAACCTGGGGATCATCCATTACCATCAAGGCAAATACAAGAAGGCCCGCCAGGAACTGCAGCACGCCAACGAGCTGAACCCCAAGGACCCCCGCACCCACTTCTATCTGGCCCGGCTCTTTACCCTGCAGGGGGAAATCTATCAGAAACAGGGCAAGAAGACCCAGGCCAAGCAGCAATTCAAACGGGCCTCCATTGAAATGGAGATGGCCCGTAAACTGGCCCCCGGCAACCCCGCCTACCGCCAGGAGATCCAGCCGGCCAACAAGCAAGGTCAGGGGAAATGAAGATTTCCTGTCCTTATTGCGGCAACGACGACGACTTCTACGAAGTGGCCGAAGGGGTCACCAT
>Ga0233425_10004669_pt1 | contig 22667 bp, 19 predicted proteins | sample Watercolumn_Towu_2_FD_181712 | JGI IMG/M metagenome (GOLD analysis project Ga0233425, IMG submission 181712) | Freshwater microbial communities from Lake Towuti, South Sulawesi, Indonesia - Watercolumn_Towuti2014_140_MG | ecosystem: Environmental > Aquatic > Freshwater > Lake | place... | reverse complement strand
CGCTTCATCATTTCAATCAGTTCAACCGAGCCTTCGGCGGAACGGCCGTTCTCCGTTGCGGGCGCTTTTCCTTGAGCTTCTTTTTCGGCACGGGCGCGTCTCAAAAGTTCGAGCCATTCGACGGAGCCCGCCGCGGTGCGCGCGGCGCCGGCAAGGTCAGGATCGCGAGCCGCGTTCAAGCCATATGACGCGGGCGCTTCATTGCGTCGAGCGGGATCATGCATCTGCACCATCACATCGAGAATGCGGCGCACGAGCCATGGGTCCGAGCCGACGATCGCGCGCAACAGCTCGTTGCGATTGATGGTCTGGCTTTCGGCGGCGCTGAATTTCGGCTGCGAGGCCGTCAGCTCGGCTCGGGCGGCGCCCGGCATGTCCGCGAAGATAATAAGCGCGGCGAGAAGCGCTTCAAAACGCATGGCGACCTCCTATAGAGCGGCGATGGCGAGACGCATCTCGCGCAAACAAGCGCCGAAGGTTTTTTCCATCACGCCCGTCGAGGAAACGATCACGGCTCCATAGACGGTGCTGGCTCGGTTGAGGAAGCCCGCCTCGGCGGAGGCATGGATGAGCTTGCGCGAGGTTTCCTTCGACATTTGCGGCAAAAGGAAGCGTGCGAGATTGGATTGATCGATGGCGCCCGGCGCGTCGCGCCAGGTCTGCTCCAGCCGTGGCCGCGTATCGCTGCTGAAAATGGCGTCGAGCATGCGTTCCTCGTTCAGATTCCGTTGGCGCATCGCCTTCTCGTTCTTGCAGAGGTCCACAATGCGCTGATTGTGCATCTCCGCGAGAATTGAGATGTCGTCGGGACCGGTGAGTCTCATGGCGTCCAGGGAAAAATAGAATTCGGCGAATTCATACATGCTGTCGAGCCGCAAGTTCTTGAGCACATCGCCGTCCTGCGTTGCGCTTGCCTCGCAAATGCGCGTCTCGAAGGTCATGCGCGCGCGCCGCATATATTCGAGCGCCGCAAAATCCTTATCGGTCTCCGAATGAATCATTGTCTTTCTATCCGCGCCAGTCGATTCCGGATCGCCTCTCATCCCATATCGCTCGTCCGCCGCCAATCGGGGCGCCGGCGCCGATCCCACCAATCGGATGGGAGCCCAGGCCCTTGCGGGCGCGGGCCGTTGTGGAGAAGATTGTTGCGACAGGCGGATATCGCTCGGGCCTGACGTGGGGCGATAAGGTCGTCTGGGCTTGATTTTGCCGACGCCGACGGCAATTCGGCGCCGTTCAACGGACGCTGATGGGCAAAGCATATTGTTTCCGAAAGCGAAACGGGGGCGCATTTCGTGACGACATTTGTGCAAAGGCTGTTCCTTACCGTCCTCCTTTTGGCGTTGAGCGGCGTAGATGCCGCGCGCGCCGCTGGCGACTGCTCGTCGCTGATCACGACATTCGAGCGGGCGGTCGCCTCAAAATCCATCGACGCCGCCAAACGCGCCGTCGGCGAAATCGCGAGTGATATTCTGTGCGGCGCGCGGGCCGAGGAATATCAAAGCAGATACACCGAATTCCTTATCGCGGTCGCCGGCGACGCCGCGACGGGGACGGAGGAGCGCCGACGCGCGCTCGCCGCGGCGGAGGACGCCATCGCCGTCGCCGGCGCCTGGCGCGCAGCGGCGGCGCTCGGGGACGCCTACTTCCGCCTTGGCGAAAGGTCCAAGGCCTTCACCTGGTATGAAAAAGCACTGTCCTTCATGACCTCGCGTCCCGCGACAAGGGCCAGCGCATCCGAGAAGCAAGCCCTGCTCGCCAAGGCGGGGGCTGCGAAGTCAGGGGCGAACGAACAGGCGCCGGAAGGCCAGTGGCTGCAATCGACCCGCGAACTCGACGGCAGGATGGGCGGCATGTATGCGCCGGGATTATTGCGCGAGGTCGAGGTCTTGAGCGTGCCGCTGCCCGTTCGGTTTTTCACGGACGAAACCCGCTTTACGCCGGAGGGCGAAGCCGCGGTCGCGGAACTCGCGCAGGCCGTGAAGGAGCAGCAGTTGACGCGTCTCAGGCTGATCGGTCATGCGGACCCGCGAGGCTCGGATCAGCACAATCTGGACCTCTCCAGGCGCCGGGTGGAAGCGGTGCGCGCCGAGCTCATGCGGCGCGGCGTCAAGGCGCGTATCGACATCGACTGGAAAGGATCACGACAACCCTTCGACGCAAGCGTCCTGCCATATGCGCCGAATCAGGAGGACCGTTGGGCCCTAGATCGGCGCGTCGAATGGATGCGCGAGGCGGGGGCGGAGTAAGCGGAAAGGTCGGGGCGATGGCGAACACGCTTGGTGAAGAAGATGCCGAAGAATTGGAGTGAGGTGCTCATGTCCCCGCGCATTGCTTTATTCCTGTTCATGGCTCTTGCGGCCTACATGCCACAAGCGGTTGCCTTCGATCCATCGCCGGGATGGTGTACAGCCAGTGATGACCTGAATCAGAAGATTTTGGCCTGCACGAAGTTACTAGCGCGTTCGTCGGAGCTGAGCCGGGACACACGCTTCGCAATATACTTCAATCGAGGGCACGCGTATTTTAGAAAAGGTCAATATGATCTCGCCATTGCTGACAGCAGCAAAGCTATCCGCCTTTTGAATGCGCACAGCTTTAGCTTTGTTGTCTCCCAGGCTTATCTCCTGCGTGGAGGTGCATATGAGAGAAAAGGTGAATTTGACCACGCGATTTCAGACTACAACGAGGCGATCCGCGTCAAACCCGACCATGCCAATAGCTATAATTTTCGTGCGCAATTTTACGCGCGAACCGGGGATGATGCGAAAGCGCTTGCCGATGCCGAAACAGCCATCCGCCTCAATCCAAGGTCAGCCAACCCGCACGCCTATCTTGCCTATGTATATGCCAAGAAGGGCAACTTTGACAGCGCCCTTGCCGAACTCGAGGAAGCCTTCCGACTCGACAAGCAGAACGAAGATACCCTTCTCTATCGGGCAGAAATTTACCTGTTGCAGAACGAACCGCGATTAGCTCTTGACGACTTCGAAACCGTATTAAGTAAAGACCCACATAGTCGATATGCACAAGCAGGGCGCGAGAGGGCGCGCGCGACGCTCGCGGCCATCGCTCCCGCGTCGCAGGCGGCAGCTCAATCAGCGGCGGTGCCTTCTGCGGCTATCGTCACTAGCTCCTGTCTCGACAACAAGCGCCTTGCGCTCATCGTAGGCAACAGCGCTTATCCGAGTGCCTATCTCACAAATCCCATCAACGATGCCGACGACGTGACGGCGCTGTTGCGCGAAAAGTTATGCTTCAAGGTAATCGAAGCGAAGGACGCGAATTTCGCAACCTTCTCGCAAAGGATCAGCGAGTTCGTGGAGGAGTCGGAAGGCGCGGACGTGGCGCTCTTCTATTATGCTGGGCACGCAATGCAGTTTCAGCAAACGAACTATCTTCTGCCCGTCGACGCCAAGCTCGCCAACGAGCTCGATCTCTCTCAAAAGACGATTTCGGCGCAAAACGTGGTCGCGGCGCTCGAATCCCGCGCCAAAGTCTCACTCGTCTTCCTCGACTCTTGCCGCAACAATCCGATCGAGGACGAATTCCGCAGAAGGATGAAAACCGCGCAGCGTGGCTTCGGGGAGACCCGCGGCTTGGCGCCGATGGCGACGCTTGGTGCGGAGACGCTTATCGTCTACGCGACGCGGCCCAACCAGCAGGCTGCGGACGGCTCGGGCCGCAATAGCCCCTTCACTCGCGCCTTCCTCGAACATTTCGCAACGCCCGGCAAGGATGTCGAGCTCGTCATGCGCGACGTGACCTCGAGGGTGCTCGAATTGACCAACGGCCAGCAGATCCCTCAGCGCCTGACGGAGCTGCGTCACGGCCTCGTGCTCTTGCCGGCGAGGTGAGACGGCGGCGATGGCGAGACGACTGATCATCACGCTCATCTGCGCCGTCGCGATCGTTGCGAGCGGTCTATCGGAGCGCGCCGCCGCCGCGTCTCTTCGGGCTCCTAGCGGAGGGACCGCACGCGCGCTCGTCGTCGGCATTGACGCTTATCCCAAGCTGGGCACCGCGGCTCAGCTGAAGGGAGCGGCCGCCGATGCAAGGGACATCGCTCGCATATTGACCAACGCCGGCGTCCCGACTGCGCCCATCCTCGACGGCGACGCGACGCGCGCGCGCTTTATCTCGGAAATGGACCGGCTGGTTTCCGAGTCCACGCGGGGCGACTTCGTCGTCATCGCCTTCGCGGGGCATGGGATGCAGGTTCCCGAATATCCCCAATGGAAGGGCATAGAGCCGAACGGCGTCAATGAGCAGATCGTCTTTTCCGGCTACGGCTTCTCGGGCGACGGCGCGCAAGAAATCGTGGTCAACAAGGAGCTACGCGCCTGGCTCGCCCGGCTGGACGTCAAGGGCGTCGACGTCCTCGTCGTCATGGACTCCTGTTTCGGCGGCGGGATGACGAGGGCATGGGATTCGCGCGCGGGCGAGGTGCGCATACGTTCGATTTCCGGCGATTCCGCGAAGGGCGATCGCAGCAAGTTCACGCCTATCCCGATGACCGAGGAGGAGGCGCGCGCCGAAATCAGAGCGATGCCGCATGTGACCTTTCTCGCAGGGGCGACGACGAATTCCGTGACGCCGGAAATGTCGGGCCTCGATCCCGGCGCGCCGATGGCGATGCGGGGTGCCTTGAGCTTCTTCGTCTCGCGCGCAATCGAGGCAGCCGCGTCAAGCGGCCGGAATCTGACGCGCGAGCAGTTGTTCCGCTATGCCGCGCAAAATGTTCGCCAGGCCACGGCGGAACGCCAGATGATCGACTTCGAGCCGCGCGTTGCCGATCCGGCGGCGTTGCAGCGCGTCGTGCTTCATGCCGAGGCGGCCGGACCAGCGCCATCCGCCGTTGCCGACTCTCAGCCCTTGGCGCCGCTGACGGACAATCCGGTTCGGGTCGCCGTGCTTGACGGCCCCGCCGGGGCATTGGACGCGATCGAGAGAGGGCGCGCTCCCTTCGCCGAAGCGACAAAAGCCGCCGACGCCGACCTCATATGGGATGCGGGGAAACGCGACGCACTTACGCATGGCGACGTCGTCATGCATGGCGTCGACGGTTCCTTGCTCGGCGGCGTCATCGACCGGACATGGGCCATCCGGGCGGTCCAACGCCTCTCCGCGTCGCGGATTCTCATGGTCAAGTTGCGTCAAGAAGGGAAGAATTACATTCCGGGCGAAGATCCGGAGATCGTCGCCAGCGATGTTGGCGATCGTCACCTGACCGTCTTCAACATCGCCGCGGACGGCGAAATCCAGATGCTATTTCCGACCGGCGGCCGCCATTCGCTGATGAAGGCGGACGAATGGACCTATCGGCCGGTCGTCGAGAAGCCCTTCGGTGCCGATTGCGTCGTCGCGGTTTCAACGCAACGTCCGGCGGCGGATTTCATCACATGGCTGATTGAGCACAATCACAGGAAAGACGCGGCCCTAATTCCCGATCAGCTTGCGCGGCTGGTCGGCTCGGACCCGACGGCTCGGATCGGTCTCGTCGGCCTCTACACAAGCGCTGCACGTGACTGAGAAGCGAACAGGGACGATCATGAGACGAAACCCAATTGCATTGATGATCGCCATAGCCGCTTGGACGCAATTGCCTTTCGTTTCCGCGTTGGCGCAATCGATGCAACGAAGCCTGCGCGAACTCTCTCCCAGCGCGTCCTTGCGTGTGATTGGCGGCATCAAGGCCGACGACGGCGCATGGCCGTGGCAGGCGTATATCCATATACCCTTTGTTGCCCCGGACGGCCGCAAAGCGAGCGCCGGCTGCGGCGGCTCGTTCATCGCGCCCAAATGGGTCTTGTCCGCGGCCCATTGCTTCTCACGCAAGAACGCCGCTCTCGATCAATCGAAGCCCATCGTGGTCGTCGAAGGCCTCAAGCGCATGAATCCCGGATCGGATGACGCGCCAGAATTCGCCGCCCTGCACGAAACGACCGAGGTTTTGGTCAATCCAGGCTACAGCGCGGACACGCATGAGAATGACATCGCGCTGGTCCGCTTGAGCGAAGCTGCGAAAGTCGACAGCGTCACGCCCTTGCTCACGGCGAACGCCTTTCTGGAGAATCCCCCCGCGACGGCGCTCGTCACGGGCTGGGGCAGGATCAGAAAGGTCGAGCAGCTCGCGGACGGAACCTTCGTGGACCAGCAGTCTCACGCCAGTTTCACCGCCAAGGAGGTGATGCCGACCCATCTCATGCAGGTCGAACTGCCGCTCGTCGAGCTGGACGAATGCAAGACCAAGAATCATTCCGCGCCCGGCGCGATCGACGCGCGTAATCTTTGCGCCGGCGTCCCCGAAGGGGGCAAGGATTCATGCCAGGGCGATAGCGGCGGACCTCTCCATGTCAAGCGGGACGATGGCCGTTGGACGCAGATCGGCATCGTCAGCTGGGGCGTCGGCTGCGGACGGCCGGGGGTTCCGGGAGTCTATACACGGGTCTCCGCGTTTGGCGATTGGATCAAGTCCGTGGCGGGCCGTGATCTCGTCGTCGCGCCCGAACCGGCGCCGGCGGCGTCTCCGCCTCAAAGCGAGCCGATCCAGAACCCCGCGATCGACAATGCGGCGGGGGTCGCCATCGCATTCGACAAGGGAGACCATGTGCGCCTTGGCGACCTCGTAGCCTATCGAGTCACGACCCGCAAGGCCGGCCATCTCGTCATTCTCGACGCCGCGCCCGACGGCAAGCTCACGCAAGTATTCCCTAACGCACGTTCGCTGGCCACGCCCGGCGGCGCCAAACTCGTCAATGCACGGGTCAGCCCGGAGCGGCCTCTCCTCGTGCCCAATTACAATAACGCCTATCGCGGATTCGATGTGCGGGTGACGGGCCAACGCGGCAAGGGAATGATGGTCGCCGTGCTCAGCGACGAGCCCATAAAGAGCCTGGAGCTTCCCGACGCGCCGAAGACCTTCGCTTCCACGACGGAAGCGCTCTCGGCGCTCGGCCGGCTGCGCAGCGAGTTATTGAGCCGTAATCTTGCGATCGAAGGCGGTGCGGGCGCGCGGGCGAAGGCGAAGCCGAACTGGTCGATCAACATGCGCGAATATATTGTGGAGTGAGCAATGTGCGGCGTGGGTTACTCTCCGGTAAGATGAGAGCGGGGGAGGCGATGTTGCATCTATTTCTGACCACCTTTGTCGTTCTTTTGGTGTTCTTCGGATTTTCGGCTCCTGCTTTCGCTGAAAAGCGTGCGGCGCGGGATAAGCCTTGGTGTGTGGAAGCGAAGGACTTGGCGAAGCTGCAACGAGCCGCTGCGTGCCCGCCGAAGCCATGTTGAACTGGAATTATTCAGTGCGGCCGCGGACGTTTTGGGGCGAAAGATGCGTCTCTTTAGACTGATCTTCAGCATCATCCTAGCGCTGATCGGCTTAGCGGCGCCAGCGGCCGCTGAAAAACGCGTGGCGCTTGTCATCGGCAATGGGGCCTATGCGCATGCGCCGAAGCTGATGAACCCGCCGAATGATGCGGCTGATATTGCCGTCGTTTTGCGCGGCTTGGATTTTCAAGTCGTCGAAGCGACGGATGTGAGCAAGAGCGCTTTCGATTTGAAGCTGCGCGAATTCGCCCGTGCTCTGCAGGAGGCGCATACGGCGCTATTCTTCTATGCGGGACACGGAATGCAGGTCGCTGGAAAAAACTACGCTGTGCCGACCGACGCTCGGCTAGAGAACGCCACAGATCTTCAAGTGGAAACCGTGGACATCGATCAGGTGCTCTCGATCATGCAGGCGAGCGATAGCCGGGTGAGTCTCGTCTTCATCGATGCCTGTCGCGACAATCCTCTTGCGCAGAATTTTGCCCGTTCGTTGCCAGCCACGCGATCCGCGTCGGTGGGCCGAGGCCTCTCTCCAGTTGAAGCGGGCCAAGGCGCTTTGATTGCTTTCGCCACTGCGCCGAACAGAATCGCGTTCGATGGAAATGGGCAGCGCAACTCGCCTTTCACCGCCGCACTGCTGAGGCACATTCGCACGCCAGGACTCGACATAGGGCTGATCATGCGCCGGGTGACCGCGGATGTGGAGAGCGCCAGCAACGGCGCGCAGATCCCATGGATGCATGCCTCGCTGACGACCGACGTGGTTCTGGCGCCTTCGTCGGATGGGAGTCCGAATCTTCCACCACCGCCGTCGCCGGCGGCTCCTCCCTCGGACGAGATTGCCTGGAGTTTTATCAAGGACACGAAGGACGCGGATCAGCTCCGGCGGTTCATTCAGAAATTTCCTCGAAGCGCTCATCGGGCTGAGGCCGAGGGAAGGCTAGCTGCTCTTGAGGCGCCGGTCGCGGAGCCGGAGCCGCAAACGCCTATTCCGGTTCCACACGGGCCGCATACCACCATCGAGCGTCCGACGAGAACCACGGTTCAGGGTGAGAGTCCGCGACGAGCGGCGCGGCAACATCCGGGAGGCGGCTGTTTTATCTTTAACGGGGAAAGGTATTGCCAGTGAAAGACAAAGCAGAAAATGTCGCGGGCTCGATCCTCAGCGCAGAGCAGGTTAACAGGAGTCGGAGACGGAGGATGGGCGAGAAACGTCGCCAGTGGAATGAAACTGCAGTCTGGATGTTCATTCAGTTTCTCTCGCTCGTTGTGGGTCAAAATCAATCATACGCGGAGTCGTTTCCCGACTGGTGCACTTGGGACGGATGTAGGGCGGCAATACGCGAGGCGCGTGAAAATAATCGCCTCCGAGAAGGACATCAGAAGCCTTTGCGCCATCTACAAACCAAAGCGTGCTCGGAAAATAGCTGCCTTTACAGAATGAAGCCAATTGCTGTCCATCAAAAGGGCTGGCATGGGCTTCAAAGCAGCTACTACGCTGGCTCAGGCTTTAAATTTTTTGACGACAGTAATCTTCTCGATGACCAAGATGACGCTCGTCTGGTCGACCCTCAGGGTCGCACTACGATTCTTGGTTATCGTATAGGAGATCACGATGGCTATTACACGTATATTCGTGGCCCATTGAAAGGGGCGCGTATCGAGATGCACAAAGGCGATTACGTTCTAACCGTATCAAAATGACGGCGTCGCCTTCCGGAAGTGGAATGTTGTCGATACAACGAATCGACCACTCTGGCTAAAAGGGCGAATAATGTCGGAGAAAGATCATGAGCACGAGTAGCAAGCTATTGAACAAAACCAGCATCAAGCGCTTATGGCTTGCAACGCTTGTAGTTCAGCCGCTTTTGCTTGTGTTTCCCCCAAACAAGTTGCTTGGGGCGTCTTTTTCATGCGACCGCGAATGGGAGCGTAGCGCCGGTGACGGGCGGGCCTGTGAAGCGGAACGAATGGAGGAAGAATCCCGTGCACTGAAAGCCAAGGCGTGCTCGAAAAAGGAGTGTATTTACCGATTAAGTTTCTTAAGAAAACAAGGGCGCGTGCCATATTATTCTGGGTCTGGATTTATATTTGTTGACGAAAGAAACAAAAATGGTCTTGATCCGTCAGATATTGCCCAAACGGCTGTCGTTCGGAGTCGATTAATTGATTCTAATGGTGGGGTCACCATTGTCGAAACCTCTGGCGCCGCGAGTTCGGGTGAGTACGACTATGGTTATGTCAGCGGACCATTGAAAGAGGTGTGGCTGGGACGCCATGGCAACTTCTACATTTTACACATCCCAAAATGAAGTACTGAAACCGCGAGGAAAAAAGAAGCTGAGCGGTCCGTATTCTCCGGTTCCTACCGAATCGTCCGGCTGGTGGGTGGTGCCTTATAATAACGCGCCATGACAGTGCTTATATTTCTTCCCCGAGCCGCAGGGACACGTCTCGTTGCGCCCGACCCTTCCCCAGGTTGTGGGGTCGCTGGGATCACATTGCGGCGCGGCGCCGAGCGCACGCGGCGACAGATCCGCGGCGGCGAGACGCGCGTTAATTTCATCCAGGGCCATCTGGTCCGCCGCAGCGGCATCCATTGCGGCACGATCGGAATGGACCGTCTCCGTGAGCATCAACCCCTGCGGCGACGAAGGCGGCGCCTCGAAAGAGACCTCGACGCGCATCAGCTGCGATGTGACGGCCATGTCCCAGTCCAAAAATAGATACTTGAATCGCGCTAAGGCCTCGGAGTTGTAATCGTTGAGGAGATCACGCAATTTAGTGTCCTGCCAGCCGATCAGCCCATTCGTACCTCGCCAGGCGCTTGTCTGCCGCAAACGGTCCAGCGCCATGAGTTGCTCGCGCCAGAGATGGTCGAGCGCTTGCAACGCGACCTGCTTTTCGATCATCCGGGAGAGATGCGGCGTATTCCTCTGTACCCGCGCGGCGTAAGCGTAGTTTGCCGCCTCGACCAATCGGTCTGTGAGCTTATCATAAGAGATCCGTTTCTCCCGTGCCCATTCGGCGATCGGCAAGTTGAGGTTGAATGTGGACCGCACGTCCTCGGCCAGCGCTTCGACATCCCACATGGCCGCGTTGGCGCCTGGGGGTATCCGACGCTTGACGATAGCCTCGACCGCGTTCACGCGCATCTTGTTCACCGTCTCCTCGATGCTCTCCTGCGCCATAATCTCGCGTCGGCGCAGGCAAATGATCATGCGCTGGTCATTCATGACTTCGTCAAATTTCAAAATATTCCTGCGTATCTCAAAATTGCGCGCCGTGAGTTTGTGTTGCGCCTCCTCAATCGCGTTGTTGATCCAGGAGTGGACGACAGCTTCGCCTTCCTGACGGCCGAGTTTCACGAGAATTGAATCCAGGCGGTCGGAGCCCAAAATGCGCATGAGGTCATCCTGCAGCGACGCAAAGAATTTGGATCGGCCGGGGTCACCGTCGCGACCGGAGCATGCGCGCAACTGATTGTCCATGCGCTGGTTCTCGTGGTGCTCTGTACCGATGACATAGAGGCCACCGGCTGCGATGGCCTTTTCCTTGAAGGCGGCGACCTCCTCGCGAATCTCGGCCTCCCTGGCCTCGCGCGCCGCGCCCTCCAATCCTGAGCATTCCAGCGCGACGCGCATCTCGACGTTGCCGCCAAGCTGAATGTCCGCGCCGCGGACGCCCATGTCGGTCACGATGGTGATGGCGCCGGGCACTCCGGCTTCGGCGACAATATAGGCCTCCTGCTCTTGAAAGCGGGCGTTCAGCAGAGTGAAGAGCTTCGACGGCTTGCCCGAGCGTGCGGCTTCGTAAAGCTTGACGAGTGCGGCTGGGGCCGAGAAGTCGATCTGCTCATAGCCTTGCGTTGTAAGGAACGCCGCGAGCTGCTCGGATTTTTCAAACGACGTTGCGCCGACGAGCAACGGCTGCATCTTGGCGCTCGCGTTTTTGATCTCGGCGACGATCGCGTTTATTTTTTCTTTCGCGGTGCGATAGACCTCGTGGTCCTCGTCCAAGCGGAGCGCCGGCTGGTTCGTCGGAATTTCGACGACGTCGAGCTTATAGATTTCGGCGAATTCATTGGCCTCGGTTGCCGCCGTACAAGTTACGCCAGCGAGCTTATCGTAAACGCGAAAATAATTCCGGAAGGTGATCGAGGCGAGCGGGACGTTGTCCGGCTGGACTTGCAGATGCTCCTTGACTTCGAGCGCCTGGTGCAGCCCTTGCGGGTAACGGCGACCCGGTGTGGGGCGGCCGGTGAGTACATCCAAGATGACAACCTCTCCTTTCCGCACGATGTAGTCCTTGTCGCGCTGGAAAAATTTATGTGCGCGTAAGGCCTGATTGATGTGATGAACGAGGGTAACATTTTGCGGCTCATCTAATCCACCGCCGGTGAGGAGACCAGCTTCGCGGAGCAGATTTGCCATGTGTCCGTTGCCGGCATCAGTGAGATAGATCGCGCGCTGCGTTTCATCGACTTCGAAATCCTCCGACCCGAGATTGGCAACGAGCTTGCCGATCGAATTGCAAAGGCCGGATTCGTCGTCCGATGCATCCGACTCCGCTGTTATGGTCAGCGGTGTGCAAGCCTCATCGATCAGGACGAAATCGGCTTCATCGATGATGGCGAAGTTATGCCCGCGTTGAACCATTTGAGCGAACTCATATCGCATATTGTCACGAAGATAATCGACGCCAAACCCGTCATGGGTGCCGTAGGTGATGTCGCAGGCGTAGGCGGCCGCGCGGTCCGCATCCGAGAGGTCGTGCACAATGACGCCGACGCTCATGCCGAGAAATCCGTAGATAAGTCCCATCCACTCGGCGTCGCGCTTGGCGAGGTTGTCGTTGACGGTGACGACATGCACCCCTTTGCCCCGGAGGGCGTTGAGACAGGCGGCGAGCGTGGTGGTCAGCGCCTTGCCCTCGCCGGCGCCTATCTCGGCAATGGCGCCTTCGTGCAGCGCCATGCCGCCGATGACCTGCACGTCGAAATGGCGCTGGCCGAGCGTGCGCTTGGCCACCTCGCGCACCGTGGCGAAGGCGGGAACGAGCAAGTCGTCGAGCGAGCGGCCGTTGGCCAGCTGGTCGCGGAACTCGTGGGTGCGCCAGCGCAACTCCTCGTCAGAGAGACGCGCGATCTTCGGCTCGAGATCGCTGATCGCCTTGACCTTCGGCGCGTAGGCTTTCAAGCGGCGGTCATTGGGCGAACCGAAGATTTTCTTAGCGAGAGCGTCGAACATTCGTGGGCCCCTTTGGACATTATCACTGGCTCGCCACCGCCGCGTGACGAACGTAAGACCATCTCCGACCGCTTCTGAGGTAGCCCCGCAGCCGCCTGATTTTCACTGATGTGAAAGGTAATAGCAAAAACATTTTCGTGATCGTCGCAAGCTGCGTCGGACCATGGCTGGCTTCGGCCGGCTCACCAAGATTGCGGGCAAATTTCAAGCGACATTCCCCCGGTGAGGCAGAGAGCCGCACGAAAAGATCGGAGCCTCGCCCGAACGGCACCCAGCGGAGACACTATGGGCGGTCATTGACGAGCCCGTCGTCAACAAGCATGTCGAAACGATCAACGAACTCGACGAGATCGTCGCCAAGAGATGCGTCACCCTGGCCAACAAGCGCGAAACCATCAGGAGATGCGTCGGATTCCGCTGGTGGCCGAAAATCGCTATTCCGAAGTAATCAGCAGGAAGCAGTATCACTCCGATCAAACCGGCCAAAACGCCGCGTTGATAGAAGCGTCCCGTTTCCTCGCGAAATATCCATCGGGTATTATAGAGAACACGGCGCGGCGAGAGCGAGCGCAACTTTCTCGTCCTTGTTTGGCGACGGGTGAACCCGCACATCATCCCAATGAGGTGTGGATGCCAGATGCTCAATGAAACGCGAAAGCTTGGCTCGCCACGAATTCTCCGCCGGGAGGCGGAGGCGGGCGGATCGACGAAATGATCTTGCACGCCATCGCGACATGGGGGGCGCTGGAGCCAGTAGCCGAAAGATCGGCGATGGCCCCGCTCGCGGTCACCCGAAAGGTTACGGAAGCGTCGCCCACGCCCAGACTAACGGTGCCTGGCGTGTGCCGCTGTACGGCGATGGCGAGCAAGTTCAGATATTGCTGCTTTCGGATCGCAGTTTTTTTCTTCCTTAGTTTCGGCGGCGTTTCCTCGAATTTGATCTTCTCCCGAAGGTCGTCGGGCACGACAGCCTTGTCGCAAGCCGCCTTCATCTCTTCGGTTGAGAGAGGAGTTTCAGGCGGCGGTTCTTGATCGGAAGGCGCGGGAGAAACCTCGTCAGGCAAAGCAGCGGTGAGAGAGTCATTTTTGTTGTCCGTCGCTGCCGACGTTCCGGCGGCGGCCGGCGGTTTGTCGGTCGTGACCGGAGCCTGGACGGGCACCGGCGTGATGCCGGCAGGGAGCATCCCAAGCTTGCGCACGCGCCCAAAATCCAGCACTAGCCAAACACGCCCCACGACGTTCTCGAACGGCACGAATCCGGTTCCGCCCATTTGAGGCGCCACACGCGAGTCGCTCGAATTGTCGCGATTGTCGCCCATCACAAAATAGCGGTTCGGCGGCACGACGAAGAGTTCCGTGTCGCTGATCAATCCGCGGCCGCCCTCACTATGGATGATGGAATAGGTCGAGCCTCCCGGGAGCGTTTCGACGTAAGTCGAAACCTCGCGCCAGCGTCCCGCGCCGTCGGCCGCGCGTTCCTCCCCGATCAGCTCTCGCGGCGCGACGACGCCATTGAGGTGAAGACGGCCGCCGATGAGTTGCAGTTGATCGCCGGGGAGGCCGATGATGCGGCTTACGGCGTCCGTCTCATTGTCATTCGGCGATTTGAAGATGACGATATCGCCGCGTTCGGGTTTGAATGTCGAGGGAATTCTGCCCGTGAAGAGGGGCGGCGAAAATGGAAAAGAATGATAACTGACGCCGTAAGAGAATTTTGTCGCCAACAGATAGACGCCATCGCCGATATTGGGCTCCATTGACGCGCCGTTGATTTTGAAGGGCTGGAGCAACAGCGTTCGGAAAGCGATCGTCAAGATCAGCGCGACGGCGACGACGGCGGTTTTCTGGAGCTTCGATAAGGGCGGCGAGCCGTTCGTGAGACGCTTGCGCCGCGATATGCTCCACCATCCCGCCAAGAAAGCGCCGAACGCCATGAGTCCTGCAATACCCGTGTGAAATGAAAAAAGCGCGTTCGCGAAAACGCCTGTGAGCAATGAAACGCAGCCGCCTATCAGGAGAATCGCGGCGTTTGTGAGAATGCGCAGCCAGGGACGCGGGCGTCCCCGACCCGCTAGAGGGGAGATGGATGGCGGCGAAATTTCCTTCATGCGAAGCCTTTTTCCTTCGTTGCAAATCCGGGAGCCAGGTTTATTCGCCATCTATTTGCGTGGGGGCGGCAGCGCCGCATCCGCGAGGCATAAAAAGCTTCAGCGCGCTGGCAGCAGGATCAGCCCATGTTGAAGCTCCGTCAGCCGTTGCGACGCCTGTCGCCCACCGGTGAGTTCGCGCACGCGCGCCGTCACGTCGCGCAGCACCAACTCCAGTCCTTGCCCGGCGTCGCGATATGTTCGAGAAAGGCGCGGGTGAAGGGACTGTTGCGGCCCGATCCGTCCGCCGCGCGTTCGTTGGGGCGCGTGGCGAAGACCACCAGCGTCTCGCCGCCGCGCGTCGTCATGGGCGCGAGTCTGCGCGCCGCGCCATAGTCGCGGCTCGCAACGCTCATGCGGCGGCGGAAGTCCTCTTCGATCGGATTGTTGCGGCAGGCGTCGAGGAGGACGAGCGTGAATTTCGCGCGCGACTCCAACATCGTCACGACATCTTGCGCCGAGACATTATTGTGCATCGCTTCATATTCATTGGCGAGCCGGGAATCGACTGGCAGCAGATAATTGGTCTGCTGGAACTGCATGCCGTGGCCGGCGTAATAGAAAAGCGCCACTTCCGCGCCCTCCGCCGCCTCGGCGAATTCTCCAATCTCTTGGGAGAAGGCGGCGAACGTCGCATCCTTTGCGAGAATGACCCTGAAATAGAGTTTTTGCTGGAGCAGGTCGGCGACATCCTCGGCGTCGTTTGCCGGATTGGCGAGAAGCGCGGCGCCGGGATAGGCGGCGTTGCCCACGACCAGCGCGACGCGCCTGGAGCCGGCGCAAGAGTAGGAGGTTGATGACTGTTGCGGCGCGGGCGCGCTCGCTGAGGGCGAAACAATGGTGGGCGTTGGCGTGACTACGGGCGCTTTTGCCGGGAGAACCTCTAGTAGTAATTCCTTTACAAGTTGGTTTCGTGGATCAAGAGCCAATGCGGTCTCCAAATCGGCTCGCGCTCGTATTGGGTCGTCGTTCCCCAAATGTGCGGAGGCGCGGAAGAAGTAGGCAGGGACCAATTTCGAATTACGGAGGATCGCTTGACTGAAATCGGCTATGGCATAGTTGAAATTTTTCTTCTTAAGGTATGCGAGACCACGAAATATGTAGATTGCGAATTGCGTCGGATTTCGCCGAATTTCTTCGTCGTGATCACGCTCACTTGCGATTTCCGAAAAGAGCTGCAGGACGCGATCAAAATACGCGATAGCGTTGGCGCTTTTGAGATCAAGGCGGATCGCTTCGTTGAGATCGACGATGGCGCGATCGTAATTGCTCTTCTTACCATAAGCGACGGCGCGGCCTATGTAGCTATCAGCATGTTTCGGGTTGAGGCGGATCACTTCGTCAAGATCCGCGATTGCGTGGTCGTAGTCGTCTTTCTGGAAAAGGTATGCACTACCGCGGTTGTTGTAGGCAGCAGCGCGCTTTGACGCGCTCTCAGCGTCGCCGCGCGCGAGGAAACGTGAGCAGCCGCGAATGCTGCGATCTCGATCCGCCTTCTGCGCGCAATCCTCCCACGCCCTGTCCGCCGCTACCACCGGAGCCGTAAGAGTTCCGATCGCGATCGACATCCCGAGCAGGACGCGAAGCCGCCTTGCGAAACTTATGGATCGCCGCGCCCTGGCGCGTCGATTTACGACTCCCGCCGCCGTCGCGGCGGAGAAGATAAGGATGGAAGACAAAGACATCGCTCTAAGCATCGCTGCTATCCGGCAATCAGCTCTTGACGTCATGATAGCAAGCCGCATTTTCCCCGCAACTTGTGAACGCGGCGTCGGGCGGCGGAAGTCCTCGGCGCCCTCCCATCCGATTGGAGGGCGGGACGGTTCCGTCGAGAAGGCGGAAGGCTCATTGTCTGCCCGTCGGCGCCGGGGCGTCGATCATTTCCAGGGAGAGGACCATGACCCGTTTCAACAAGACGCTTCTCGCTTGTTGTCTGTTTGCTTCGCTTGCCGGCCCTTCGCTCGCGGAGGAAGGGAACGATCGCCTGCTGATCGTCAACGGCAATAGCGGCCGCGTTATCTACGACGACGGCCGCGACGACCTCTTCTGCGTCACCCGCCGGCGCTTCGTCGGTTACAATGATTATGGCCGTCGCATCTGGCGGCGCACGATGCGGTGCCGCTGAGAGGCGTGACGCTGTCGAGCCGCTTGACGCGAATATACAGCGCGAATGTTACGCCTGCGCGCTCTCTGGATTGCCGGTGCGGGAGATGTGAGACATGATCTTACGCTCGCTGTCGCCTCCATACGAGCCGCGCCCTGTCGCCGTTTTCGGATGGGAAGAGGGCGGCGACGAGAGGTTTGGGAAGGCTCGGGTCGTCGAGCCGGATTTGCAGATAGCCCTTCGAATTTCCTCCCTGGCTCTTGACCTCCCAGGCATCGCCGATGTGGCAATTACCGATGAAGATGCGAAAATCCGAGGCGTTGTCGTGGCTGCGGTCGTCGTTGGGGACGACGCGGACCTTGGCGTCGATGGCAAGGGTGCGGATATAGCCGATCCACCCTCCATCTTTGGCGGGGGTGAACATGCCGATATGCATGGCTCAGATCTCCGGTATTGAGGGAGATGATGAAGCCGTCTCGCCGCCGCGCGGCTTGCGGGCGCGGCGCGTGGGCTTTTCTTTGCTGGCTTCGGGCAGGCGTGCTTTGCGCGTCCTGGCGAAAGCCTTGTCGCCATCGAGGAAGGCTTGAAGCATGAAGGGAATGAGGTCCGTGACGGATTCCGCTTCGCCGTAAGCGTCGCGGTAGATCGCGGCATAGTCGCGCAGCGCGCCGTTCAGTTCCGGCGTGAGCGCGATGGTGATCTTCGCCGGCGTGCGATCGGGGAGTTTGCCGAGTTTCAACATAGGTCAGCTTCCGCGCCAGGGTTTGAGGATAAGGTCCTTGTGGACGATGACACGCAGCGGAAAACCGGGCCGGACGGTGATGGTCGGTTGAATGTTGAGATTCTTCTCGGTGATGCGGCGGCCCGCCGTGGCGGCGTTCTGTTGAGTCGATTGCTGGATCGCGCGGACGAGATCGCTCTGGCTCGAGCCGATGCTCAGTTGCGTGCCGACGCCAAGGAGCGTGGAGAGGGCCACGCCTTTGAGAAGCGTAAAGGTGTGACGGTCGACCTCGTCTTCGAGTCCGGCGTAGCCTGCGGCGTCGGTCGCCGGCAGATTGTCGATCTCGATCGACGAGCCGTCGGGAAGAATAATGCGCCGCCAGACGAGCAGCGCGCGCGATTGGCCGAAGGCGACGACGCTGTCGTATGTTCCGACGAGACGCGCGCCTTGCGGGATAAGCAGGATGCGGCCGGTCACGGTGTCGTAGACGTTCTCGGTCACCTGCGCGACGACGAGGCCTGGCAGATCGGAATTGATCCCGGTGATGAGGCTCGCGGCGATGACGCCGCCCGCCATCACCTGATAGGGCGAGACCGGCGTTCGCAGCGCGCGCGGATTGTAAACGCCGCTCGCATCGCGCTGATTGAGAAAATCGAGCTTGCGCTGCTGATTGTTCTGGTCGCGCTCGGGATCGAGCGCAAGGCGGCTGGAGTCGGGCTGCGGCAGCGCCGCGGCCACCGGCGGCGCTGCCGATTTCCCCGCGACAGGGGCGGCGTTCGGCTGCGGCCTGTTCTCGATGCGAAAGAACACGCCCGCCTCGCGCGCATGAAGCGCTTGCTGGGCGATACGCTGTTCCTCCGCCGAAAGCTCCTGCCCGCCGCCAAGCGCGCGCTGCTGGGCGAGGATCGGCCGGCCAAGATCGCCGGGAAGCGGCGGCCCGAGGACGGGCGTGCGCGGTTTCATCTGAGAATAGTCACCGGGGAGCGCCGCGAGGCCGTCCGGCGTCGCCTTCTTGCCCGTATCGTAAAGCTCCTCCGGATTGCCAAGACGCGGGGCAGGGCTTCTCAGCGCCATCATGGTGACGCCGAGAACGGCGCCCGAGGCGAGCGCTGTGGCGCCGATGAGGAATCCGCGTTTAAACCGCACGATGCGTTGCGGCGTCGCGCGCAATCGCAAGTTTTCGGGATCGGCTTTCCGCGGCGCGTTCATAGGCGCCACCAACTTGCAAGCGCGATCCCGTCGCTGCGGGAGATGCGCACCACCTGCTGGTTCGTGGCGCCGAGGCGCAGTTCGGCGGCGGCGAAGAGGCGATCGACGATGTAGTAATTCCCCTGCATGCGGTAATTGACGAGTTCGTTGCCGCCGTCGGCGCCGACGACGAAGAGCGGCGGCGCCTCGCCCTGATCGATGCGGCGAGGAAATTCGATATAGACCTTGTGGCCGTCGTCGAAGGCGCGCAGCGGCCGCCAGGGCGGATCGTCGCCGGAAATGGCGTAACGGAACCGGATGTTTTCGAGCGCGACGTTGGAGGCGATGGGCGCAGCCGCCTCCGCCTCCCTGTTCTGTCGTTGAAGGGCGAGAAGCGCGCCCTGCGGATAGGTCCAGGAAATCGCCGCCATCGACGTTTTTTCCGTGCTCTCCAATTGCAGGTGGTAGGAGCGCCGGTCCGTTGTGATGACGAGATTGGTCTTGAGGCCAGGCGCGAAGGGTTTGACGAGGACGTGCGTGCGCTGTCCGTCAGCCGCGCCGCTCAGCGTGTCGCCGATCACCCAGCGCACCGTGTCGCCGGCGGAAACCGAGGTGAGTTTCTCGCCTGGCTCCAGCGCGATGTCGCTCACCCGTTCCGGCGCGGCGTAAAGTCGGTAGAGCGCGCCGTCGGTGAACGGATAGACCTGGATGGCGTTGATATAGCCGTGCCGCGTAGGCTCCTGGGTCGCCGCCTTGTTGGCGTCTTCGACGCGCGCCGTGGGCGGACGCTTCTCCTCTTGGGGCTCGCCCGGCGCCGGCTGAAGCTGGCCGGGCAATGGCAGGACCTTCGGCACTTGGACGATCTTGACCGGCTTCATCGGCTCCTTTTCGATCCTGGCCGCTCTGAAATCTTCCCGATCATAGGCGATCGACGGCGGAGGAGTCGTCGTCATGCAGGCTGATAGCGTCAGCGCGGACGCGGAAGTTATCAAGACGGGAGGCAACTTCTTCATGGCGCGATCTCCTTGTTGGATGCGGTTGAGGGCGCGGCGGCCTCGAGTTCGCGCGACCAGTCGATGGCGTTGACCAAGAGGCCGAGCGGGTTCTTGCGCAGGACGTCGGCGTTGCGCGGCGGTTGGATCGCGACAGTCAGGATCGCGGTCCAGCGCTCGGTCTTCGCGAGACTGCCGCGCTCGAAGACTTGTTCGGTCCATTTGACCTGGAAGGAGGAGTCGGAAGCGCGCACGACGCTCGTCACCTGCGCGGAAACGCTGCGCACGCCGATCTGGCCGAAGGGATCATTGTTCTTGGCGTAGTCGTTGAGGAACAGCGCCGCGCGGCCGGTGACGAAGTCGTAGGCCGAGAGCCAGTTCTTGCGCACCAGCACCGGATCGGTCGAGACAGCGCGAACGTTCGCGATAAAATGCGCGAGATGCCAGGCGATCTGCGCGTCGCTGGGCTGGTAGTTCTGAATGGCGGGCGCGACCGCACGCGCCTCGCCGAATTTGTCGACCTCGACGACATAGGGCGCAACGCGGCTTTGCATCGACTGCCACAGAAGGCCGCCCGAGAGGCCGGCGGATAGCGCGAGGCAGCCGAACGCTATGAGGCGCCAGTTCTTCGCCTGGACGCGGGCTGAGCCGATTCGCTCGTCCCATAGTTGCGCCGCTTTCTGGTAAGGCGTTATCGGCTGCGGCGTCGCGCCGTAACGCTGGATCGGTCTCTTGAAGGGCGGCATTCAGTCTTCCTTTTCGTGAAGCGAGGGATTGGCGCCATGGCCGGGCCGGTCGCCGTCATGGATGGCTTGGCGTGCGGCGTGGGCGCGCGCGCGGATGGCCGCATCAGTATGCAAATGCATCGCCCAACCGGGCGCGCGATCGACTGGCGCCTTGACGGAAGTGGGGGCGCGCGCGCTCACGGCCGCGCCCATTTCGCCACCCGTCGCCGTCCACGCGCTGTCGCGGCCGGCGTCGACGCTTTCTTTCAGCGACGCGCCGGCGCGCCCGGCGACGTTGCGCGCGCCGGCGAGAACGGATCCTCCGGCAGCGCGCGCGACGCCTCTGAGGCCGGCGGCGGCGCCGGCCGCGCCGGTGTCGCCGGAGGCGGCCTGGCCAAGCTCGAAGGCGCTCATAGCAAAAGAGCCCATCGACGCCCCGGCGCGGATGGCGGCGAAACCGGCTCCAGCGCCCATGCGCGCGCCGGCAAGCGCTGCTCCCCCGGTCAAGGCGACGGCGCCCGCCGCCGCGCCTGCCGTCCCGAGAGCCGCGCCCGCGCCGAGCTGGGGAGCGCCGGAAACGAGGCCAGAGGCGATGGCGGGACCGAATATCCCAAGGCCGAGAAGCGCGAGCGCGCCCAGCACCTGCGACATGGCGGCGGCAAGATCGGGGTCCGGGCCTTGCGGACCGTTGGTGAATTGACCGTACAGACCGGAGCCGATGCCGACGATGACGGCGAGCACCATCACCTTGACGCCCGAAGAAATCACGTTGCCGAGCACGCGTTCGGCGAGAAACGCCGTCTTGCCCCACAGCGCGAAGGGCACGAGCACGAAGCCCGCGAGCGTCGTCAGCTTGAATTCGAGAACGGTGATGAAGAGCTGAATGCTGAGAATGAAGAAGGCGAGGATGACGAGGAACCAGGCGAGGAGCAGCACGAAAATGGTGAGCGCATTGCTGAAGATCTCCGGGAAGCCGACGAGATTGCCCACCTGTTCGAGCAAGGGATGGGCGGCCTCATAGCCTGTCGCGGCGATCTTGCCCGGCCGCAACAGATCGGCGGCGCTCATACCGCTCCCCGAGGCCTCGAGGCCAAGGCTCGAAAAGGAGCGGTAGATGATGTCCGCAAGATTCTTGAAGTTGTTCAGGATGAAAGCGAAGGCGCCGACATAGAGCGCCTTTTTGATCAGCCGGCCGAGAACATTGTCCTCGCCGCCCAGCGCCCAGAAGAGTGCGGCGAGCGTGACGTCGATGCCGATCAATGTTGTGGTGAGGAAGGCGACGTCGTTCGACAGCAGCCCGAATCCGCTGTCGATATAGCGGATGAAGGTCTCCATGAAGCGATCGATGACGCTAAGATCGTTCATGACGCCGTCTTCCCTTGCCTCGTCGTCGCGATGTCAATTTGCCGAATAGGCCGTGCCGTTCCCGAGAAACCGCTTGGTCGTTTCACGCGCGGCTTCCTCGGATTGCGCCTTGCGGGCCAGGTCTTGCGCCTCCGCCCGGTAATGCGCCGCCATCAGATTCTGGATTTGCATCTGCTGCTTCGTGGAAAGCGCGACGAGCTGGTTCATCGCCTGGCTCGCCTGCAGGGCGCCGACGGCGCCCTGGCTCTGGTTGACGAGATCGCCGAGGAGTTGCTGGTCGCCTCGCACATTCTCGACGATCTGCGATTGCACGCGCATGGTCTCGCGAAAGGCGCTCATCGCGTCGTGCCAGCGCCGGCGCGCGGCCTGCGCCATGTCGTTCATTGTGATGGTCGCGTCGTATGAGGCCGGATATTGCGCGCGCCACTGCGAATCGAGACGTGCGACGTCGAAGCTCAACCCTTCCGCCTGGCTCATCAGGCCGTCGATCCGGCCGAGCGCCGTGTTCATTTGGCCGAGCGAGGAGAAATCGAGCCGCTGGAGATGTTTGGCCATGTTCTCCAACATGGCCGCCTCGTTCTGAAGCGACTTGATCTGGTTGCTGATCTGCTCCAAGGCGCGCGCCGCGGTCAGCACGTTTTGGGCGTAGTTCGAGGGGTCGAAGACCATCAATTGCGCGCGCGCCGGCGGCGCGTCGAGAGCGGCGACAAGCGTCAAGCCAAGCGCGGCGGAAAGGCGAAGAACGGCGAGCGTTTTGCGCATCATCAAATTTTCTCCGTCGAAGGGGAAGGAAGGTCGTCCAGGAGATCGGCGGCCCAATCGAGGCCGCGCGCTTTCAGGAATTCTG
>Ga0233425_10004668_pt1 | contig 22674 bp, 18 predicted proteins | sample Watercolumn_Towu_2_FD_181712 | JGI IMG/M metagenome (GOLD analysis project Ga0233425, IMG submission 181712) | Freshwater microbial communities from Lake Towuti, South Sulawesi, Indonesia - Watercolumn_Towuti2014_140_MG | ecosystem: Environmental > Aquatic > Freshwater > Lake | place... | reverse complement strand
ACCCGCCGCTGCCGGTGTCCTCGGTCAGCGCCTTGAAGAAATCCTCGGTCGAGTCGAGCTTGCGGGTATCGGCCTTGACATCCTCGGCGATGAGAGCGTGGTAGCGCTCGGCGATCGGCCCGAGTTTCTTCCAGTCCAGCCAGTTCTCGGCGATGTCACGAACGTGGGCCAGGTAACGGGCGCGCAGCGAGGGCACCGCCAGCAGCTTCGAGATCAGCGGCTTGTTGGGGTCGTTGGCGGCGTAGAGCGGGTCCAACTCGACTCCCTTGATGCGCGAAGCGTTCGTTTGTTGCCCCGGACCACCACCGGGACCGCCGCCGGGGCCGAAACCGCCGCCGCCCTCCGGCCCGCCGTCGCGTCCGCCGCGTCCCGCCCCCCGCCCGCCGAAGTTCGGACGCGGCAGCGCCGCCATGAGCCCGGACTGAAGCTGCTCTTCGTTGAGTTCGCCGGTCTTCCCGCCATCCCACTCATCGAACCATTTCCCGAACGTCTGCTTGAGCTCGTCCCGAACCAGCGAGCCATCCTTGTTCACATCCAGAGCGGTGAACAGCCCCGGACCCAGGAATCGGCCAGGCTCGAACCCGCCACCACCCGGCGGGCCGAATCCTCCACCGCCGGGAGGCCCGAATCCTCCGCCGCCTGGAGTGGGGAGAACTTCGCGCAAGCGCTCGGTGAACGACTCCTGACTTACCTTGCCCGTCTTGTCGGGGTCGAGTTTGTCGAACCACCGTTCAGCCAAGGCGAGGAACTCGGACTTCGAGAGTCTCTCGTCGTTGTTCTTGTCCGCCTGCGAGAGCATCCGCGGCGCCAGCATCATCCCCGGCCCGAAGCGCCCCGGACCTCCGCGTCCGCCAGGCCCGCCGCCAAAGCCCGGCCCGCCGGGCCGCGCAAAGGTCTCGTTGATGTCCTGGGGAATCAGATGGAACCGGCGCTTCTCATCCTGGTAGATGGCGTAGTCGCTGGTCCGGATCCAATAGCCGTCGTTGTTGATCAAGGTGACATCCAGGGCGATGAACTTCAACGCCTCGTCGATGTCCAGCAGCGGTTCGAGGGCCGCCTCGAGCTTGTCCGGCGGGGTCTCGTTGAGCACCTTGCAGAGGGTGATCAGGTCCGCCCAGCGCTTGCGGTCGTCCTTGGTCTTGATGGTGTAGATGCGCTTGTAGGGAGCAATCTCATCGCCCAGGTAAGCAAGGCTGCCCCGCCCGTTGGGGCTGCCGCGGACCTTCCAGCGCGCGCCCTTGGTGGTCCCGAACCACTCTTTCGCGAAATCCTTGTTGAACTGCTCCATGTTCACATACACACCCCAGCTTTCCCCGTTGATTGCCACGCGAGCGAAGTTCGCCTTCGGGGCGGGCAGATAGGCGCGCGCGACCTCCGAGGCCAGCACCACGCGCAGGAACGACGGGTCCTCGTGCGAGTTGAGCAGGTTCAGCGTGCGATAGCCCCCGAGATTCTGGTCTTTGTGGACAAAATCCAACGACAGATTCAAGGAGCGTTTCCACCCCTCGCCGACCATCATGTACGACGACATGCCGCGGAAATGTACGCCCACGTCCCGGTAGGTCTTGCCATCCACCGTGAGCTTCGCGGGCACTTCGACGTCGGTGTTGTGAAAATCGGCGAGTTCCTTTTCCCAGTCCGAATTCTCGAATTCGAGGAAGAACGTCCGCAGCACCTGGGGGTCGTACAGCGGCGCCTCGGGAAACGACTTGACATTCGCAGGCGCAAGTTTCACGCCGGGCTTGGCGGGTTCCTGGTTCCCGCCGCGTCCCCCGAACCGGCCCCCGCTGCCCGGCGGTCCGAAGCCGTGCCGCCCCCGCCCCGAGCCTCGTTCCTTTTGCAGATGCTCGCGCGCCGCTTTGCGCTCGGCGGCGTTCAACCAGCCGTCGCCGTTCTGGTCGAACTGTTCCACCAGCTTCGTCTCCTCCTGCGCCCCGCCGAAGCCGCCGGGCCCGCGGCCAAAACCGCCCCCGCCGAACGGTGGACCGTCTGGCCCGCCGTCCTGCCCGGGGGGCGGGGGACTTTCCTGGAGCTGCGCGCCCACGAATAAAGTCAAGCCGATTGCCACGGCCATCACGCCGCCAACCACGTATGCTGTCTTTTTCTTCACGTTGCTCATGACCCGATCACGGGTCCGTCGGTTTCATCATTTCGAACGGGTCGTGCGGGCAGATTACCAGCAGTCGATTAGGCTGCGATTAAGATCACCCGTTCTGCTCCCACCACCCGCTTGCTTTCCGAGCGGCACCCCACGCGTAGAGACGCGCTCCCCAAGGCGGCGCCGGGAGGCTGCGCGCCGTTACGCCCGGATCGTGTCTGGACCTTGGGTTCCGGCTCTTGCGGCAGACCTCCGCTGCAGGAAGCGCCCGAGGCCGAGCGCCACGATCGCCAGCGCGGCCAGATGGTAACCCGAGAAGGCGCCCGCGACACGCGGCGTCGCGCGCAGAAACTCGTGGAGGAAACGGAACACACCGTAACCGATCAGGTACAAGTGAAAGTGCTGGCCGCGCAACTGCCCGGCCCGGCGCAAGAAGAAAAGGCCGACTGCCGCCGCCAGGTTGAACGCCAACTCGACCTGGACGGCCGGCCAGCGCGACGTTCCGGCAGGGTCGCGCAGGGTGTACCAGGCCGGCGAACAAACCTGCCCGAGGCAACAGCCTTGCAGCCAACAACCGATCCGTCCCACCACCAATCCCAGCGGTGTGATGAGAGCGAAACCATCGCCGGTGGGTTGCCGGTAAGCCACCAGGTGCTTGGCCAGTTCCACTCCGCCGTAGCCTCCCAACAGCGCGCCCAACACCGTCTTGCCCATCGCCAGCCGCATCCAGCGATCGGGCTGGCCCCAGTCCTGCCAGCCTTCGATCAGCAGATAGACCACTTTCCCGCCAAGGAACGCGCCGAGCAGCGCCCCGGCAAACACCACCACCAGCCGCGCATCGCGGCGCGCTTGCCTTGACCAATACCAGGCCCCAACCAACACGGACACAAGGACCAGCGCGCCGGACGGAGCTACGCGCGGGGGCCAGGGCATGGGGTGTGCGGCGAAGTTCCGGGAGCCGTGGGCTACGGCCCTCCCCTGGTATCGGCGAAACCCGAGTAGTACCGGCAGAAGGAATCGAGCTTGCCGTCGGGCCGGATCACATGCGTGCAGCAACGATCAATGCGGTCCTGGTCCCAGCTCCACGCATCCATGAACGGCTTGATGAACAGCCGGAACGTGTGCTTCTCGTCCACCTCGAGCCGCTTCAACAGACGGCCCAGCGGCTCGGATTCACAGCCGCACTTCTCGAGGTCGGCCGGTTCGTAGCGAAGGCGGTCGTGCAGGAAACCCTGGAGATTCGCGAAATCCACAAACTCGCTGATGGACCGGATGCCGGTGGGCAGCCGGAACAGGTAACCGATCACGGCGCAGTTCGGGTCACCGCAGGGCAGGGGGGTAAAGTCCGAAAACCGCAATTGGCCGCGCGAGGCCTCGACCGCCGCCAGGATGATGTCGGCCGCCGTGATGCGCGGCGCGGCGGCGCCTCCGGCGCGCCGGCCGTTGACACGGTCGGTCTCGGACGAGCCGGGGAGAACCAACCGCCCGCTTGCGAAGCGGGGCTGGAACGCGACGCCCCGAACGTGCGCATACCCAAGTCCAAATTCGATCGTCGCCCACACGTGAGGCAGCGTCTCGGGTGTGACGGTCATGGCCAGCGTGAGCGGGAGGCCGATCCGCCCGCAGTGCTCGATGGCCTGGGTGCGGACCGCCCGCAAGTCGGCGCCGCGCAACGCGACTTGTCCCTCGAGCTGCGGGCCGTCGAACTGCAAGTACACCTGCATCTTGCCGTAGCGGAACGTCCTGCCTAGTTGGTCCACGAATGCGTCGTCCCGGGCCAACCGAACGCCGTTGGTGTTGAGCAGCACATAATCGATGCGCGGATGCGCCTGGGCCCAGGTGAGCAAATCGAAGAAGTCCGGATGCAGCGTAGGCTCCCCACCGGACAGTTGTAAAATATCGATCTTGCCCTTGCGGTCGATGACACCCTGGATGCGCGCTTTGAGGTCCGCGACCGGCGGCGCGGCCAGCCGCGACCCAACGCCGGCCGGCGAATCCGCGTAACAGGTGGGGCAGGCCAGGTTGCACGAGTCCACTACTTCGATGAGCGCAACGCAGGTGGACAGGCTCTCGAACGCCCCAGTGCTCTGCGCGGCGGCGTTTCGCCCGAGTGTTCCGGCGGGAGCAAGGTCGGCGGCGCGCAAGGCCTGGTTCGGTAGTGTGGGAGGAATCGGGGCGGTTTGACAATCGCCGCCCGAGCAGCCGCACGCGTTGGCCGGGTGACCGTGGGCGAGCCAATAGAACTGGGCGTCGGAAGCAATGCACTCGGAGATGGTTCCGTGCTCAGCACAGGTTCGCTCGAGGATAACCCGGGCGGGGGTCTCGCCCACTTTGAAAACCTCGGCGGGGCAGAGCCGGCCGCAGACCGGGCACCGGCTCGTGGTCCGCTTGAGCAGCTCGGCCCCCGGCGCGACCGTTGCTTCCGTTGCGCGCATTTGTCGAAGGGGAATGGCGCGAATGCCGGCTGACCGCTCAGTGCCCGAGGAGCGGACCGCCGCAACAGGCCATGAACATGCTCACCGCCGCATAGAAGCAGACGAACGCCGCCAGCAGAGCCCCGGCAGCGAGACCGCGCACGAGGACGTTCGCCCGGATTTTCGCCGCCGTGAACACCGCGCAGAAGCAGGCCGTCAACAACATCAGCAGGCCGATGACATAGTAAATCCAGGCGCTTGGACCAACGACCGACATGAGCACGATCATCAGGAGCGGCGGCACGAGCAGGATCGCCAGGACCCGTTCCTGAAACGGCCGTGACTCCGCCCCTTCAAGCTGCTCGACATGAGCGTCCCATTCTGCCTCGGTCCAGAAACGCAAGTTGGGAGGCTTGGGATAAAGGCCGGCGGATCGGGTGGGCCCGCCGGCCTCAATGCGGGGGGCAGCGGCCGTCGGAACCATGAGCGTGCCGCGGCAGGCCGGGCAGTCAACCGGGAAACCGGCGTAGGCTGCCTCGCACGCGATGTGCTGCCCGCAATGAGGGCAGCCGAACTTGATGTCGCTCATACCTGCCCAGCCACTTCAGCGAGTGCCCGGTGCGCCGGTCGCGCCTTGAACGAGGCGGGGCCCGCGCGGGTAGAGGATCGCGTATGCCACAGAAAAGGCCGCCGCCAACAGCAGTCCTGCCCTGGCTTGCTCGAGATTCACCGTGCCCCGCGCCACGTATGCCAGTCCCACCATGCACTCGAGCAGGCCGCGGGCAATGCCCACCTGCACCCAAACCAAGTGCCGAATCGGGTTCCTGGCCGCCACCAGGTACCCCAGCGCCATCGTCACCAGCAGACACCCCCACATCCCCAGAATGTAGTTGGCCCCGAGCGGCAACTCGCGAAACTTGAACGCCACCTCGACCTGCCGCGGCGCGAGGATCAACAGCGCGCCCAGGAGGAACAGCACCGCCGCATCGAGCCGCAGGACCACCTGGAGCGCCAGGAATCGGGAGAGGCCGGGAGCCGAGGGCGCGCCGGTCACAGACTCGAGCGCTCCGCCGCACTTCGGGCATGCGGTCGCCGCGCCGCCGCCCGCCTCTCCCAAGGGCTGATGACAATGGGGACAAACCGGCGCTGGGTTACTCATGAAAGGCCTGGCTGGTTGATGGCAATCGGAGGGGCCCCGCCGATGAGGCGCCTCGGGACGGTGACAGGGGCTTCAGCGGGTGTGACGCCCTCAGGACGCCGCTGGGGCCGTGCCCGTAAAAGCGGGGTCGGCCAGCCCCGGCAGTTCGCCGGTGCTGTCGGCCAGTTGCGCCACCGGGGTGCCCATCCGCGCCAGCACGCCCCGGTAAAGGTTCGTGAGCGGCGTGTTCTTTTGATAGACTAGGTGGCGTCCCGTCGCGAGGGTCCCGCCCGCCTTGCCCGCCAGGACCAACGGCAGGTTGTGGGGATCGTGCGCGTTGCCGTCGCGCAGCCCGGCTCCAAACAGGACCATCGAGTTGTCGAGCAACGTCCCTTCGCCCTCTTTGATCGCGCGCATCCGCTCGAGCAGATACGCGAACTGGCGCAGATGCCAGATGTTGATGCGCTTGTATTGCTCGAGTTTGGCGGGGTCGTTCTCGTGGTGTGAAAGCTGGTGATGTCCCCCGCTGACGCCCTCGAGGAAACTGAAGTTCCGTCCGCTGACGGCGTTGCCGAACATGAAGGTGCTGATGCGCGTCGAGTCGCTCCAGAACGCCAGCGCGATCAAGTCCAGCATCAGCCGGACCTGTTCGGTATGATCGCCGCCGCGCTCGCTCGCCCGCGCCGGGTCGGTGTAATAACTCTGGATGCGCCCGCCGAGCTTCTCGATTTCCTGCCGCGCGAGCGGGTCGGTGTTTACCTGGCCCGCCTGACGGCGGGCGGCGAATTCGATGCGCTTTTCCACCGCGCGCACCGCCTCGAGGTACTCGTCCAGCTTCGCCTGATCGGCCTTGCCGACGCGGCGCTGCAGACGCCGGGCGTCCTCGAGCACGAGGTCGATCACGCTGCGGTCGCTGGCGGAGGCCGTCGTTGGACCTTGCGCGTTGGCGCGGAAGAGCCGGTCGAACGCCTGGCGCGGATCAATCTCCTTGGCCAGCGGTGTCGTGGGCGTGCTCCAGGAAATATGCGAGCCGTACAGCCGCGTGAAGCCCACGTTCACGTCCACGCCGGTGGTCACGGGCTCGATGCCCAATTCGAGCGAAGGCAGCAGGGTAAGATTGCCGATGCGTTGGGCCGCCATTTGGTCGATCGAGACCCCGCCGCTGCACAGGTTGCTTCCCGTGGTGCGCGTGATCGTCGTGCCGGTGAGGAAGCCGCCTGTTTTGACGTAGTGCCCGTCTCCGGTGTTCGTCGCGGCATTCCAGAGCTGCGTGAGCACCAGCAGGTCGTCCTTGAACGGCGCCAGCGGCTCCAACACAGGTGAGAGGGCAAAATCGCGTCCGGTCCCCGTGGGTGTCCAGGCGTGCGGATTCACCCCGTTGGCCATGTAGAGAACGGCCAGGCGGACGGGCGCCTTGCTGGGCGTGCCCGGCGCGCTGGCATCTGTGGCCGCCGCCAGCGGGCGCATGACCTCCAGCAACGGCAGTCCTACCACCGCCCCCACGCCTTTGAGCATGGTTCGGCGCGAGATGTGCCAGGGTTTCGTGTTCAAGGGACGATCAGGTGACGCTGCGCGCGCCGGGCCCGCCGTGAACGGGCCGCAGACAAACAGAAGGCGGGCTTCATGGCGGCATTATGACGGCTTGATCTTTATTGTCAACGCAAACCGCCGCCCTAGAATTGAAGGCAATGAAATCCACGAGATTAACCGCCCTTGTATTCGTTCTGGCGTTGTTGGCCGGCGCCCTCAGCCCCTGGCGGGGACTGGCCGTCGATGATTACGTGCTGGGGCCGGATTCCCAACCCCAGCCCGGCACGCCCGAGGGCCGCGTCGAGCGGTTCGAGTTCAAGGCCTCGAAAGTGTTCCCGGACACGACTCGAGATTGCTGGGTGTACGTCCCGGCGCAGTATGACGCCGCTCGGCCCGCGGCCTTGATGGTCTTCCAGGACGGCCATGCTTATGTGTCCACCAACGGCCAGATGCGTGTACCAGTGGTCTTCGACAACCTGATCCATCGTGGCGAGATGCCTGTCACGGTCGGGCTCTTCATCAATCCCGGCGATCGCAGCGGCGAGGCCCGCACCAACCAGTGGAGGGCCAGCAATCGCAGCTTCGAATACGACTCCCTCGGCGATGCCTACGCGCGGTTCCTCATCGACGAACTGATCCCGTACGCCGCCGAGACGTTCAAACTCAATCTGAGTTCGGACCCGCGCCTGCGCGCCCTCTGCGGCATGAGCAGCGGCGGCATCTGCGCGTGGACCGTGGCTTGGGAGCGCCCGGATGCGTTCCGCAAGGTGCTCAGCCAGATTGGCAGCTTCACCAACATTCGAGGCGGCCATGTGTATCCGGCCCTGATCCGCAAGACCGAACGCAAACCGATTCGCGTGTTCCTCCAGGACGGCTCGAACGACCTCAACAACCTGCATGGCAACTGGCCGCTGGCCAACCAGGAGATGAGCAGCTCGCTCGCGTTTGCCGGATACGACTTCAAGTTCGAGTTCGGCGACGGCGCGCACAATGGCAAGCACGGCGGCGCGATCCTGCCCGACTCGTTGCGGTGGCTGTGGCGGGCCGATGCGCCCCTTCCCGCGCCGCTCACCAAGGACAACCTGGGCGGCGATGAAGCGCTTTCGAAGGTGCTCGCCGGCGGCGGCAGCCCGGGGGATTGGGAATTGGTGGCCGAAGGCCTCGGGTTTACGGATGGCGCGTGCAGCGACGCCGAGGGGAACTTCTATTTCAGCGACCTGCCCAAAGCGACGATCCTCAAGGTGGGGCTCGATGGCAAGGTGGGCCCCTGGCTTGAGAACGGTCCGAAGGTGAGCGGGCTCAAGATCGGCCCGGATGGCCGGTTCTATGCCGCGACGCAGGGAGGCGGCGCGGATAACAAGAAGAAGATCGTCTCGATCGATCCGCAGACCAGGGAGGCGCGGGATGTCGCGGTGGATGTGACGCCCAACGACCTGATCGTCTCGGGCGCCGGCTGGATTTACTTCACGGACACCGGCGCGGGCCAGGTGGTGCGCCTGCCGATCACGGCGCGCGGGATGTCGCGGCCCGCGGCCGCCGCCGGCGGCATCAACAAACCCAACGGCATCGGGCTGAGCGCGGACCAACGCCTGCTGGTCGTAAGCGAATACGGGGGCACGAACGTCTGGAGCTTTCTCGTCGCGGCGGACGGCTCGCTGCGGGGCGGCGAACGGAACATGGAACTGCGCACCCCACCCGGCCGGCCCGACAGCGGCGGCGATGGTCTCACGACGGATGCCCAGAACCGCTATTACGTGACCTCATACGCCGGCATCCAGATGTTCGACAGCACCGGCCGGCTCGGCGGCGTGATCCAGAAACCCAGCGACAAGGGTTGCGTGAGCGTGGCTTTCGCCGGGCCCGGGCGCAGTTTCCTCTACGCTTGCGCGAGCGACAAAGTCTGGCGCCGCAAGACGCTCACGCATGGTGCGCCAGCCACTCCCGCCGGAAACTGACGAACGGGCGCCGCGCCGTTATTTCGGCGCGTCCGGCGTGGGCACCACCTCGGGTTTGCCGGGGATCTCGAGCACCACCACGCCCACATCCAGCGACGGGGAAGCGGCCGGCACGCTCACCGTCTTGCCATTGCTCCCGGTTTGCACCTCGAGGGTCTTGCGTTTGTCGGCCAGCAGGTACGCCCGGGTCACCGGGCTGGCCAGGGGCACCACCAGCTTGCCGTCCGCCGGCCAATCGAACACGTGCAGGAACAGTTGGCCGGGCTTCTGCGTGCAACGCCCCCACGCGAGCTTCTTGAACGGGCTGGCGCTCGTTCCGTAGATCGCCTCGTGGTTGACCTTCATCCACTGCCCAATCTCCGCCAGCCGCTGGATGGACGCCTCGGGGAATAGCCCCTCCGCCGTCGGCCCCACGTTCAGCAGGTAATTGCCTCCCTTGCTGGCGCAGTCCACCAAGTTGCGCACCAGCACGGTCGTGGACTTCCAGTTCTGATCATTCTTGTTGTAGCCCCAGTGGTTGTTCATCGTCATGCAGGATTCCCAATCCACCCCCGGGCCGAAACCGGTGGGCGGGATTTCCTGCTCGGGCGTGCCGTAATCGCCTACGCGGTCCTTGCCCTGATCCATCCCGGCCATGCCCGCCCGGCCCTTGCCCACACGATTGTTGATGATGATCCGTGGCTGAAAGGCGCGCACGTAGTTGTAGAGATCGACCCCGCGCTCGTGCGTCCAGGGCTCCTCCCATTCGCCGTCGAACCAGAGGATGCCGATCCGGCCATAGCCGGTGAGCAGCTCGCGGAGCTGGCCTTTCATATACTGGACGTACTTGTCCATGTCGGGCGTGCCGCTGGCGCGATCATTCCATGCCCGCCGCTTGGTGTAGTCCGGGTGATGCCAGTCCATGATCGAATGGTAGAGGCAGAACGCCACCCCGGCCTCCTTGCAGGCGTCCGCCAGCTCCTTGAGCGGGTCGCGCTGGAACGGCGTGGACTTGATGCACCAATCCGTGAGGCTCGAGCGGTACATCCCGAAGCCGTCATGGTGCTTGCTGGTGATCACGATGTAGCGCATGCCGGCGTCCTTGGCCATCCGGACCCACTCGCGCGCGTCGAATCTGACCGGGTTGAACGCCGCGGCGAACTGCTCGTACTGGGACACAGGCATTTTGGACTCCTCGAGGAACCACTCGCCGAAGCCCTTGTTCTCCTTGTACTCGCCCGCCGGCACCGAATAAACGCCCCAGTGAATGAACAGGCCGAACCGCGCTTCCCTGAACCAGGCCATGCGGCGATTCAAGTCGGCGGCACGCTCGGCGGCCAGGAGGGAACCAGTCAGACCCAGCGCCAGCAGGGCGACGCGGGCGGTGCGGGAAAGAAACAGGCTGTTCTTCATAGTTGTGGGCAAGGAGGTGGCGCCTCGGTCGGGATGCATCCAAGCGCGCGCACGTTCATGAGGTCGCAGGATACAACCGCGCCCGGCCAGAGACAATGCTGATCATGCCGGCCGGAACCCTTCTTCGCCGTCAAGGGGTAGCAACGGTCGCGCCCAGAGATTTCACAGGAACGTCACGCTGGTCACAAATGACCCGGATAGCATGACCTGCGTGAATATAATGCTCGAGCCGATCCGGCGGCCGGTCAGCACACCGGCCACCTATGCGACGCGGCTTGCGCGAACTCCGGACGAGGTGGCCGCCGCACAAACCTTGCGCTTTGAAGTGTTCAACCTCGAGCTCAACGAAGGTCTCGAAAAGTCCTTCGCCACCGGCCTGGACGCCGACATGTTCGATGCCGTGTGCGACCATCTGATTGTCGAGCATCTGCCTTCGCAACATATTATCGGCACGTATCGCTTGCAGACTGGCGCGAGCGCCTCGAGGAACCGCGGCTACTACTGTGCCCAGGAATTTGGATTTGATTGTTTCGAACCGCTGCGCGCGGAGATGGTGGAACTCGGGCGCGCGTGTGTGCATGCGCAGCACCGCAATCTGCGGGTGCTGGGCATGTTGTGGAAAGGCATCGCCGATTATGCGAAAGCGCGCGGCGGGCGTTACCTCTGCGGTTGTAGTTCGATGCCGTCGCAGGAGCCGGCGGTGGGCGCCGCGGCCTACGCGGAGTTGTGCCGCGAGCATCTGGTCGAGCCGCCGTGGCGGACCCGGCCGCTGCCAGCCTACGATTGCCCGCTGGATGAAATTGCCCGCGGGCCGGTCGAGATTCCCAAGCTGTTGCGCGCCTACCTGACGCTGGGCGCAAAGGTCTGCGGACCGCCCGCGCTCGACCGCCAGTTCAAGACGATCGATTTTCTCACGCTGCTGGATCTGGAGACCCTCAAGCCGCTGGCCCGGCAACGGTTTCTCGAATGAAGCGTTCGAAGGCGGGTCAGCGTTCAAGCGTGAGAGCGTTCTTCACACATCCACGCCGGGTTGCCGGGCGGTTGATCTGGCTGATGGCGGAGCTTGCGTTGGCCGGGGTGAATTATGGGCGTTGGTGCGTACTGGGATCAAACCGCTTGACGGCGGCGGCTCGCGCCGCCTGGCTGCAATGCTCGGCTCGGCGTATGCTGCGTTGCCTCGGCATCCGCGTCGAGGCGCGCGAGCCTGCGCCCTCGAGCGGACTGCTGGTCTGCAATCATCTCAGTTACCTGGACGTGCTGGTGCTCGCGGCGTTGACGCCCGTGTTGTTTGTGGCCAAGAGCGAAGTAAGGGGCTGGCCGATCCTCGGCTGGTTCGCGCGCCTGGGGGGAACGATATTCGTGCAGCGCGATAGACGCAGCCCGGCGGTGCAGTCCGCACAACAAATCGAGGCCGCCCTCCGCACCGGAGTGGTGGTCGTGCTCTTCGCCGAAGGAACCAGTTCGGGCGGTGAGACCGTGTTGCCCTTCAAGAGCGCGCTGCTCGAACCCGCCACGCGATCGAGCCATGCCTTGACGGCCGGGCTCCTTCAATACTACCTCCCCGGCGGCAGCGTGAGCGAGGAGGTCTGCTACTGGAAGGACATGACGCTTGTTCCCCACCTCATCAACTTGATGGGCAAACGCGGCGTGCGCGCCTCAGTCCGATTCGCCACCCTTCGAGGTGGCAGCGCGAACCGCAAGGAACTTGCGCGGCAACTCCATTCGGAGGTCTTGAAATTGAGGGAAGCTCCCGCGATGAGGGCATTCGAGTTTGCGAACGGGCATTAGACCGGGCGGATTTGCCCCGGTTCGTCCCGTGAGCGCGCAAGACCTGGCGGCCCTCCGGATTCCTGCGGGCAGGTCCCAGCCTCACACTCTTGGTCGGTCGCCCGCCCTACCGTTCCGGCCGGAATCGCCAGATGCACGCGCGGCAGAACAAGGCGCAAGTGACGACGCGGCCTTCAGCATCCCAACCCGAGCCGGGCATGTCGGCCTCGTAATCCAGCGCGATCTCCATCTTGCCCGAGCGCGGGTCCAGGATGGCAGCCCGCCAAAACCAGGAATCCAACGGCGCCACCTGCAGCAGGATCCTCCCATCCGGTCCAACCGCGTTGGGCGCGACCGGCAGGTTCGCGAGTGAGAACCCCCGCGGAACGGTGAACCGCTGCACGCTTTGGTCCGCGAGCGAGTAACGGAACACCTCGCTTGGGGAGGACTGGCCGTAAGCATTCGCAACCAGGTATTGGCCCTTCGGGTCAACCGCGACGGATCGTCCGGCGCAAAGCTTGGTCGCGCTGCCGCCACGAACCGGGATCGCGTACACCCAGCCGTCCAGCGCGTGATAGACGGTCGTCCCGTCCGGCGAGCCCGCCACCGAGACGCTGCGGCTTCCCGTCCAGGTGACCGCGCCAAGCGACGCGAACCCACGGCCCTCGAGCGAGGCTGTGGCCAGGGAGGCGCGTGGACCATCCCAAACCGTGAATACCACCTGGTTCGATCCCAACCGGGCGAATGGGACGCCAGACTCGATCTTCGATTCCAGGAACGGGTGTGGCTCTTTGCCGGGCTCCAGGATCATGAGGCGGCTGGCGCCGCGCCTGGGTACGGGGAAGAGAAAACGGTTGTTGGGCAGCGGAAGCACACCCCGATCCAACCCCTCCGCCACCTGCGAGGGCAGCGGAATCCTCTCGGTGAGCCCGGTGGTGTCGCGCCGCAGGATCTCGCGGCGCCATTCAATCTGATCCAGGTAGAGATTCCCGGCGCTGTCCACCTCGAGCGAAGTGGTCCAGCCCGTGAGAGTGACAAGCGGTTGGACGCTGCGCGGGTTCCGCAGGTCCACCGAAAGCACGCGCCGCAGACCCTCGGAGCGGTGGACGAATAGGAAGCGGCTGCCGTCGGGAGTGAACACAAACGGGAACCCCCCTTGCGAAGGGAATCGCGCGACGAGGTTCGACAGGAACGGCTGGACCGCGCCGGTGGCGAGGTCGATCTGCCAGAGCCTGTCCACCTGCAGCGGGCTGTCGAGGCCGTTCGTCGTTCGGCCGAAGAACACAACGGCATCACGACCGGGAACGGGGGCGATCGGTCGCACGGGGTCGTTCCCAACGATGCCGTTGAGGGGAACTTCCTTTTCGTTTTCGATCGAATAACTAACCAACTGGAGGTTCCCATCCGCCAACCGCCGCGTCAACACCGTGCCACCACTGGCCAGGACAGTGGGATTGCCGGCGCGGTCCAACACCAGGCGTTCTTCGCCCCCATACTTCGAGATGCGATAGACTCCATTCGGACCCCCGGCGTCATAGTCGTAGAGAATCTGGGAGCCGTCCGGCGACCACGCGGGCTTCACCACCACCCCTCGCGTCCGGTTGGTCGTAAGTACCTTCCAGTCTCCAGATTCGATATTCATCACGGCGAGCTGGGTTATCCCGTCCACCATGGCGCTGAAGGCGATCTCCTTGCCGTCCGGCGACACGCTCGGAACCAGCGCCATCGAAGGACCCTCGAGGCGCTCGCCACCCCAGATTGGGGGTACAGCCTCGCCGCTCGGACGCTGCATCCGTCCGAGGAGAAAAGCCGCGACGCAGGCCACGACGAGGACCGCGCCGCCCGCCAGGGCTCGGCGCGAACGAAGATTCACCGGGCCTCGCGGTGCCTGCCCTGCCTGTGTGAGACCGGTCGTGCCAACGATGGTCTCGAGCGCGAAAGCGAGGTCCGCCGCGCTGTGGAATCGCCGGTCCGGCGATTTCTCGAGACAGCGGCGGATGATGCGATGCAGCGTCGGGGCAAGGTTCGGCAGGCTCTGAGCAAGGTCGGGCGGTTCTTCGTTCAGGATCGCCGCCAGCGTCGCGATGGACGTGTCGCGCCGAAACGGCCGTTGCCCGCTCACCATCTCGTACAGCACGCACCCGAACGCGAACAGGTCGGCGCGATGATCCACCACCTCCCCGCGCGCTTGCTCGGGGGCCATGTAATTGGGCGTCCCCAGCACCTTGCCGGGCTCGGTGGCCTCCGAGGCCGGCCGGACGACCGTCGCGGCGCTCTGATCGGCTTCGGGCGCTGGCGTCCCCTTGCCGGACGCCGGCGCCTCGGCGAGCTTCGCCAGGCCAAAATCCAGAATCTTCACCCGCCCGTCTTGGGTGACGAAAATGTTCTCCGGCTTGAGGTCGCGATGGATGATGCCCTTGCCGTGCGCGGCGGCGAGCCCCTGGGCCATCTGGAGCGCGTAGTCGGTGACCTTGTGCGGCGGCAAACCTCGCGCGGGGCGGTCGGGCGCTGACGGCGGGGATGACGCGGCGGCGATCGAGTTCAACACCTCGCGCAAGGTCTGGCCCTCGAGCAGTTCGCTCACCAGATACGGCGCGCCCGCGTGCACCCCCGCGTCGTGGATTGTGACCACGTTCGGATGGTTCAGCGCCGCCAGCGTCCTGGTCTCCTGCTCGAATCGTCGCAGTCGGTCGGCATCGCCCGCCAACTCCCTGGGCAGCACCTTCACCGCCACATCGCGATTGAGCCGGGTGTCGCGCGCGCGAAACACCTCACCCATCCCGCCCGCGCCAATCGCGGCGGTGATCCGGTATTGGTTGAGCGACGTGCCGATCATGGCACGGAACGAGGAAGTTAGTCCGTGTGAAAAACCGAAACAACCTCGGACGCTGAGAGCCTCTTGAGCCTAGGCATAGGCCGGTTCGACTTCCATCGTCACCACGAGCGTGGGCTTCGCGGCCAACCCCAAGGCGGCCAGGTCTTCGTCTTCCAGATGGAGCGCCACAGCTTCCTGGAGGTTTCGCGTGGTTTCATCCAGCGTCTGGCCTTGCGTCACGACAGGAATCTCCACGCACTCGGCCACGTAGCCCGATTCCTCGCCGCGCCGAACGATCGCTTTGATCGTGTGCTGAAGCGATTTCATTCTGGGATCGGAGCCTAACTCGCCGCATCGACGGACACTACACTTTTCCAATTTGAGCGGCTGCTTCGCACAGCCACCGGCGATCGAGTGCGCTTGTCCCGGGGTTTCCGCCCGGGACAACCAGCGAGTTGACTCAAGACCTAGTTGCGCTTGTGGACACCTGCGACTTCACAGCCTCGAAGAGTCGAGTTGCCTCGCTCAGCTGCGCCCGGAGTGTCGGCCAGTCTGGATCGTCCAGATCGAAGCCAGGATAACGGTCGATGAAATACACCTCTGCCAACTCGTTGCAAAGGGGGCGGACGATGCTCATCAGGTGGGAGCCGCGCGCCTCCAGTTCTCCGCCCAGTTTCCGCAAGTCGTGTGTTTTACGCGGCAAGGAGCACTCCTTCCCTCATCACAGTCGAAAAGAAATGATCGTTCCGTTCGCGCTTCTCCGCCAGGCGCTGGGGCGAAATCGGCAAGAGCGTGAATGCGGGACACGGCCAGATGCCCCACATCGCTTCGCGCCACCTGCGCGCGGCCTCCAGTTGGCGTTCCGCGCCCTCAGCAACGATGCACAAGTCCACGTCGCTGTCCGCGCGCGCCTCGCCGCGGGCGTGCGAGCCGAAGAGATAGACCTCCTGAATGGGCAGCGCGCGGTTCATGGCCTCAAGACATTGGGCGAGCGCCGCGCGCTGGCTCTGCAAGCCGGGTGGAAGGTTTTCCAGCAGCAATCTCACGGCGCGCAATCTAGGCGGCCCGTCGCGGCGCGACAAGCGTAGAGCGCGCCAGCGCCCCTGCCGCCACACCCCGGTTGAGCCGGGTGTCGCGCGCGCGAAACACCTCGCCCATCCCCCCCGCGCCAATCGCGGCGGTGATCCGGTATTGGTTGAGCGAGCTGCCGATCATGGCACGGAATGAGTCTAGCCTAACTCGCTGCATGGACGGAGACCACACTTATCCGGTTTGACAGGCTGCTTCGCAGAACCACCAACGATCGACTACAGCCCGGCCCGTTCCCAAGTCAGGCGCGACACCGCCACACGCCCGCCCATCGGCATCGGCGGCGTCTCGAGGATCAGCCGGCCACCCTCGAACCGGCAGAACCGCACCTGCTCGGTACCGATCCAATTTGGGAAGGTGCAGTGCTCGAGGCGGTGGATGACACATCCGTCTTTGACCTCGAACGTGCCGGCGTAAGCGAAGCATGACTCGAACGCCGCGGCCCTTTCCTCCAAACTTCCCGCCCGCGCGTCGGGGCTGGTGAACGGCGCCCGGCTCGCCCGGGAAAGCACGACCGACATCCGTCCATCGGCGCTGTAGAGCAGCAGCCCGGTCGCGTCCACGCCGAACGGGAACGTGGCCGTGCCCTCGCCTCTGGCCTCCAACGAACCCAGCGGCCCGGTTGGCTTGGCCGCTTGTTGTCCGAACTTTAGGTCGTCGGGGTGCGTTTGTAGTCCGACCTTTAGGTCGCCGATAGCCTCGAACGAAACCAGCCGCCAGGCCCCGATGAACGGCGCCCGGCTTTGCGCCGAGGTGGCGTCCTGCTCAGCTTGACGCGCCAGGCCCTCGGCCATCCGGCCTCGCTGTGCACGGGCGGTGTCGGGCGTCCAGGCGTAGAATCCCTTCCCGGCCTTTGCGCCGGGTTCCCCCCGTGCGGCCTTGCCCTCCAGCAGCGGCGAGACCGTCGAGCCCGACTTCAGGTCCGGCGTGATGTTGCGTACGACGGCGAGGATGGTGTCCAGTCCAGCCAGATCGCAAATCTCGAACGGTCCCGCGATGCCCAGCCGCCGGCCGATGCCGAACTTGACAACCGCATCCACGTCCTCCGGCGTCGCCACGCCACGTTCGACCAGGGAAATCGCCTCCCGCAACAAGGCCACCTGCAAGCGATTGGCGATGAACCCAGGGGCTTCTCCGCGCACCACGACCACCCGCTTGCCCTGCGCCAGCAGCAGTTCGCGCACGGCATCGACGGTCGCCTCTGCCGTGGCGGGCCCCGCCACGACCTCGACGCAAGGGAGGAGATACGCAGGGTTGAAATAATGCACACCCAGGACTTTCCCAGGCCGACTCGTGACCGCCGCGTACGCGCTGGGCACGAAGCTCGAGCTGTTGCTGGCCAGGATCGTGCGCGCCGGGCAAAGCGCGTCCAACTCGGCAAAGATGCGCCGTTTGATCTCGAGGCTCTCCGTGGCCGACTCAATCACCAGATCGGCGTCCTGGACGAGGTCGGCCAGATTGACGGAGGTCCGAATGCGTTCCAACGCTGCCGAGCGAGCCGCGGCCGTGAGCCGGCCCATTTGCCCCAAGCGCCCGAGGGCCGCCGCGATCTGCGCGCGCGCGCGCTCGAGAGCATCGGCGCTCACGTCATGAAGCCCGACCTCGAGGCCTGCGACCGCGAACTCCAAAGCGATCCCGTGCCCCATCAGTCCCGCGCCGGTCACCACAATTCGCCGGATGAGGGGCTTGTCCACGGGCTTGTCCATATTCATCACGCCGGCGTGTTCGGCTTTCCGCTGAGCCATGACGGGTCCTCGAAGGCCGGGTGTGGATACGTGTAGAACCCTTTCCCTGTCTTCACGCCCAACTCGCCACGCGCGATCATCTCATCCAGGAACGCCGGCGGCACGTCCTTCGGATCGCCGCTCTCGGCGGCATACGCGCGCTCGATGTCCCGCACCACATCCAGGCCCACCTGGTCCATCCAGGCGAACGGGCCCTTTTCCCAGCGCCACATCAGCATCACCACCCGGTCAATGTCTTCCGGCGTGGCCACGCCTTCAGCCACCTCGCGCAACACCTCCTTTTTCAACGCGCGCCAGATGCGATTGTAGAGGAAGCCCATGCTCTCCCGGCGCAGCACAAGGGGCCGCAACCCGAGCGAGGCGGCGAACTCGCGCACCCGCTCGAGGGTCGCCGGCGTCGTGGCCGAGCCGCCCATGATCTCGATGATGGGGGACGGCCGCTGAAAGAAGTGCAGGTTGCACACCCGCTGGCGATGTTTCACCCCGGTCTCGATCCGGGAGATGCGCAGGGAGGAACTGTTCGACGCCAGCACGACCTCGACCGGACACCTTGCGTCGAGTTCGGCGAAAACGCGGCGCTTCAACTCGAGGTCCTCGGGCAGACTCTCGATCACCAGGTCCACGCCCTCGAGCGCCGGGTCCAGTGATTCATGGAAGCTGGCGCGCGCCAGCGCGGCCTCGCGTGCGGCGGGGTCGGGGAGTTCCTTCGCCGCCCACTCCTGATGCCGGGCGCGGGCGGCGTTCAGCGCGGCGCGCGATTGATCCACGAGCCGGACCTCATGGCCGCTGGCCGCGCAAGTGAAGCCAATCTGCGCGCCCATGGTGCCGGCTCCGAGGATCGTCACGGTTCGAATGGTCGTCACAAAATGAAGGAGATCGCGTCCGATCCTATGGCTGGGCCGGGCCACGCCAAACGCTCCCACCGAACGTCGCAACGTAGATGCGGTCGGCGTCCGCGGGATCGAACTCGACGCGTTGGATGTTAGCAAAGGGCAGGTCGTCGAAGGCCTTCCAGGTGCGGCCGTCGTCGCGCGACAGCCACAGCCCGGCGTTGGGTGCTCCTTCGGTCAACGTCATATAGACCCAACCCTCGTGTCGCGGGTGGTAGCAGCCGCCGAAGGTCTGCGGGCCTTGCCGCCCGATGCGCGCCCAGGTCGCCCCACCGTCCCGGGTCCCGTAGAGGCCCCCGGCTTGATTGTCCCAACGCGTGTCGCAAGCCCCCACCAGAATGCGCTGGCTGTCGCGGGGATGAACCGCGAAGTCCTTGGGATATAGCCACGCCTGAGACGTGTTCACCTTCTCCCAGGTCTCCGCCCCGTCCCTCGAGCGGTAAAGGCCGGCGCCGTCCGCGAGAAAGGGCTTCCCCGCGCCCGCGCGCTTGGCGCAAATCATGGCAAAGAGTGCGCCATCGGCGTGCCGTTGCACGCGCGACACGCGGAAGTTGTCCGAGTGCCCCAGGCCGGTCTTTTTCAACGCCCAGGTCTTGCCCGAGTCCATGGACTTATAGACCCCTTGATCGAATACGCCCGCATAGAGCGTGCGCGCATCGGTCGGGCTTGACGGGTCGAGCACCACCGACGTCACCGCTTTGGCCGGCAGCCCGCGCGCCTCGTTCGTCCAGGAGGCGGCGAAGTCGTGCGAGACGCACACTCCGCCGGGCCCGTTGTGGCCGTGGCGTTCGTCGATGATGTTGTCGTTCGGGATGTCGTGCACGTCTGAGAACGCGCCCCAGACGCGGCCCGGGACGGCGGGGTCGAAGGCCAGTTCGTAACAGGTGTTGCGCCAGGGGGCCCACGAATTCTTGTCCCACCAAATCCAGGTGGCGCCGCGGTCAAGCGACCTCGCCATCCCGATGTCCGTGTACGCGATGTAATGCCGGTTCGGCTCGAAGGGGTCCACGTAATAATGCCAGGTGGTCGTGACCACCAGCCCGTTGCAGAGCCAGCGCGAACCGGGTCCGGGCTTCTCGCCGGGCGCGGGACGCGCATGGCCGGCAAGCCACCGCGCGCCGCCGTCGTGGGTCACGTGACATTCGTTGCGCACCAGGATGAGCCGCTCCGGGTCGGCGTTGCAGATCGCCGCCCCGAACGGCGGATCACCGCCCTTGTAGGATTGGCCGTTCGACGCCGTCACGCAGTCCGGTTCGACATTGTAGCGGGCGAATCGCGGGTCCTGAAAATACACGGCCCGCCACGTCAGACCGGCGTCATCGCTGCGGTACACCGTCTCATGATGCGGCGGATGAAAGCCCGTGCTGGTGTTCATCGCATACACGGTCAGCGGGCGCGCATCCGTGGTGAGAACCTGGTGGTACTGGGAGATCGGGCCGTAGGCCCATTCATCCGCGGTCCTGGTGTCCAGGTTGATGCCGGCGCCCATCGCCGACTCCCACGTCTCACCGCGGTCACGCGACCGGTAGAGGCCCCCGTCGAGCTGGCCGTTCTCCACCTTGCTCGCCACCGAGCAATAGAGCATCACGATCCCGTCTCCCGCGCGCGAACCGGCCGCGAAGCCTTGCAGGTCGGTCCGGGGCAGGCCCTGGGTCTTCGCGGTCCAGGTCCTCCCCGCGTCGTCCGAGCGCCAGACGCCCCGGGCTGTGGCGGCGAACATGACGCGGCCCTGGCGGGTGCGATCAAAGTGGAACCCAAGCACGCGGCCCGTGGGCCCGGCGCAGAGCGTCCAATTCGTGCCGGCATCGGTCGAGAGCCAGCACCGGTCCGCGTGCGTGCCCGCGAGGAGCACGTCCGGGTTGGCGGGGTTCAAGGCGATCTCGCCCGCCAGCGATTCCTTCAGGTTGCCGAGCGGCGCGAAGGTCTTTCCCCGGTCGCGGCTCACGCGCAAGCGGCCTCCCGAGGACGCGTAGATGATGCCGGCGTTGGCCGGATGGAACCCGGGACGGCAACTGGTGTCGCTGCGCAGTTGCGCCTGGTTGATCATGCGCCAGTTGCGGCCGCCGTCCGTGGAAAGATAAGCGCCGCTCATGTCGCAATTGATCATCATGAGGTCGGTGTCCGCGGGCGAGATGCCGGGCGCAAACATGCCGCCCTGGCCCGTCAGGCCGAGCGGTTCCCAGCGCGCGGGCGCGGCGGGCTCTGCGGCGCGCGCCACCGAGACGACTGCCGCAATGGCCAGGAGAAGCGTCAGCGCCGGGCCTGCGCCGGGCGGTCCAGGGCGCGGGCCAGGAGCAGCGGTCCCGGGCATCGCGGCGGCATTGTGCGCGGCGCCGCCTTCGGCGCAGCGCCACGGCCGCTTACTTCTTGCGAAGCGGCGAGCCATGCACTTGGGCCGCCACGCGCAACCGCAGCCCGTTGAGCCGGATGAACCCCGTCGCATCATCCTGGTTGTAGGCCTTGGTGGGGTCGGCCTCCATAGTGGCGATCCGCGGGTTGTAGAGGCTCACGGGCGACCGGCGGCCCGCGGTCATGATGTTGCCTTTGTAAAGCTTCACGCGCACGGTGCCGGTCACGTGCTTCTGGCTCTCGGTGACGAGCGCTTGCAGCGCCAGCCGCTCGGGCGAGAACCAGAAGCCGTAATACACCAGCTCGCCGTAGCGCGGGATCAGCGAGTCGCGCAGGTGCATCACCTCGCGGTCCATTGTGATGCTTTCCATCTGCCGGTGCGCGAAGTGCAGGATCGCGCCGCCGGGCGTCTCGTACACCCCGCGCGATTTCATGCCCACGAACCGGTTCTCGACCAGGTCCACGCGGCCGATGCCGTGCTTGCCGCCGAGGCGGTTGAGCGACTTCAACACGCCATAGGGGCTGAGGCGCTTCCCATTCACCGCCACACAACTGCCACGCGCGAACTCGAGCGTGACGTATTCGGCCTTGTTGGGGGCATCCTCCGGGGCCACGCTCAGCTTGAACATCTCCTTGTTGGCCGGCGCGAACGCGTCCATCCACGGGTCCTCGAGGATGCCCGCCTCGAACGAAATGTGGAGCAGGTTCCGATCCATCGAGTAAGGTTTCTTGGCGCTGGCCTGCACCGGGATTCCCTTCTCGGCGCAGTATTGGATCATCTCGGCGCGCCCCGGGAATTGATCGCGGAACGACCCGTCACGCCACGGGGCGATCACCTCCAGCCCGGGCGCCAACGCGGCGGCTGTCAACTCGAAACGCACCTGGTCGTTGCCTTTGCCGGTCGCGCCGTGCGCGATCGCGTCCGCCTTCTCACGCAGCGCGATCTCCACCATGCGCTTGGCGATGAGCGGCCGCGCGATGCTTGTGCCGAGGAAATACTGGTTCTCGTACACCGCCCCTGCCTGCATCATGGGATAGATGAAATCCCGCGCAAACTCCTCCTTCAGATCGTCGATGTAGAGCTTCGACGCCCCGGTGCGCCGCGCCTTCCGATCCAACCCCTCGAGCTCTTCCTCCTGCCCGATGTCCGCGCAAAAAGCGATGATCTCGGCCTGGTACTTCTCCTTGATCCACGAAAGAATCACCGAGGTATCGAGGCCGCCTGAATAAGCCAGCACAATCTTCATGCGCGAAGATTAACCGGCATCGCCGCGGCTGCGCCAAGCGGAAAATGCCGGCCGCGCCCGTGCGGATCCGGAAGGGATTAGATCGAGTGACAAGTGACCTGACGAGGGGCTAGAGGCCAGGGGCTAGGGACGAGTTACGAGTTTGGTCCCGTCCGGCTATAGGTTGACAGGCCTATGGCGAAAAGACTGGGCGAGAATAGTGGAATTCGGTATAGTCAGGCCTTCAAAATAGCGGTGGTAAGGGA